>JABUBL010000469.1_pt1 | contig 12081 bp, 4 predicted proteins | sample 7240371 | NCBI WGS metagenome assembly JABUBL01 (sample SAMN07256343, study PRJNA390944) | subsurface metagenome | isolation source: Methane hydrate marine sediment | place: Pacific Ocean: Eastern North Pacific, ODP site 1244 | collected 2002
GGCACCTCTATTTGATGGTGCCGGGCCGGAACCATAAGAGTGTATAAATCCGGGTTTCAGTCCTGAAGCGATACTGCCAGATCCCCGGATGCTACCATCTGAAGGCTTAATAAGTGCGAACTTAAACCCAAAATCCTAACTTTAAAAGTGGTCCAAAGAATGGAGGCAAGGTCACATCTTGATTCGAATGTGATTTCCGATGGCACCGTTCCTTTCCTTCACTACCGTGGTTGAATCACTGGCGAATACCCCCCTTCTGTGGTCAGCTGGGTGATGTTGGAACCATCGGCGCGCGTGATAAACACTTCACGGCGGCCGCTTACGGAGGCATCAAAGCAGATGTACTGGCCGTCGCTGGAGTACTGGAAATTCCTGGGTTCTCCTGTTGTGTTCACCAGGAGGGTTTGATCCGATCCGTCCAAATCCATGGTGTACAAGCCCCACGAATCCATTCTCTTCCTGAAAAGGATACGGTTACCATCGGGTGAGATCTGCACCTGCTGAATGGAACCGACGGTGGTATCCAGGGGCACCTGGTTGGTGCCGTCAATGTGCATGCTGTAGATGCCGTGGGCATCGCTAGATAGAACGGCATAGTAGACCAATGTTCCACTATCCGATGTGAAGACCGGGAAGGTGTAATTGCCTGCACAAGGGCCATCGAGAGTACATGCCAGTAGGGATTGCCAGTTGTTCAAATCAATATCCGTAATGCAGATGCCCTGATTGAACCAGCCGAATCCGTAGTGATATGCAATTTTGCTGCCGTCCGGTGAGATGGAGATGCCGTCCGAGAATTCACTATGCCCACGCGCTGCTATCTTTCGGCAATTCTCTACTTTTCTGATCCCACCATGCCCGTTTACGTAGAAAAAAGCATCTCCCGTCAATGTGAATTGAAAACCCCAGCAATTCAGTGCACCACATATATAGCATTCTCTAACAATACTACCATTTAGCTCTGTAAAGTAAACTATCGGATCGGGAGACCCTTTCGATGTTGCCTTGAACATGATTTGGTTCCCATCGGGATGAAACAGGGGGGCGTAGGTCCGAATGACGTAGTCCTCCCAATCACTGTGGAACCAGGTGGAGTCCGGGATGAGCAGAATAGGTCGCTGGTCCCTGCCGTAGATGTCCGTGAGATAGATATTCTCATAGCCCGAGCGCTTGGATACGAAAGCGATGCGCAGCGCCGTGGTAGCCAGTTCCACCGGGCTAGAAATGCTGTTGCCATAGGTGTTGGTGACCTCTACACGGTAGTACCGGTCCTCATCGGCGACTATACCGAAGATAGTATAGGTAGTGTCTTCTCGCTGTGTCGTCTGATAGACGATCTGTTCCCCAGTCATGTCCTCGGTTAAGGATTCATAGAGCGTATAAGCTGCGAAATCCTCCTCCCGGCTGGCGAACCAGGTGATGATGAAGGAGTCACCCTGATACAGGATAACACGAAGCGTGACGGCGGAGGGATAAGGATCGTCTCCTGCGATGGGTTTATTGCAGGAGGTGAAGAGGAGCAACCCAGCCCATACTGCTACCTGGAGCTGATACATTCGAAAGGTCATGGCCTGTTTCTTTCGCGAAAACATGTGATACGGAGTATTGATTCTCCTTGCCCCTTACTTCAATAGCACCATCTTGATGGACCTGGTGTACTGGGGTGTCGATAAGCGAGCGATGTATATACTTGACGGCAGACCCCGGCCGCGGGCATCCCGTCCGTCCCAGACCAACAAATGATAGCCAGCCTCTTGACGCTTGTCCACCAGCCGGACCACCTCCCGCCCCAATAAATCATACACTATGACTTTGATGTCCGCAGCTGAAGGGAGGTCAAACTTGAGGGTTGTGCTAAGATTAAAGGGATTTGGATAGTTCTGAGAAAGATTGAAGACCTTGGGTATTTCTTCTTCTTCGATACTGAAAAAGATTCCCACATCATCAATACGAACGCCGCTATCTGTACCGCTGGAATCCGTGACCAGCCGAAATCGGATACGGATATTATCGTTACCGGGACCACAAAAAGAGCTTAAAGAGTGAAAAGTTTGAATCCAATCTTCTTGTCTACCTGTGAAGCGGCCCAGTTGAGACCAATTACTTCCATTTGCGCTAGCTTCCACATACAGGAAATCTTTACCCTCTTCGAGACGGTTTTTGGTCCAAAGTCTTAAGTTGACCGAAGCTGCGGAATCAAAGATGGAAAGGTTAAAGGGCTGTAAGTAGGAAAGTGGACTATCGGTGTTATTTTGGTAAGGCCGGGGCGTAGTGGCTATCCCGCGCGTATTATTACGACCTATGGCCAGTTCCCAACCGCTACCCAGATTCCATCTCTCCACCCCAGATTCGAAGTCGTCAATAGTGTTCGAGGCCTCCATCTTAAACCGAATGGTGTCGTTACTGGTGTTAAGGTCGCTGGATAGCTCAGTGAAAAATACAAAAGTGTACCCAGTTGCCACCGTAGGCATCCAAGTGGCAAAGCTAATATTCATTGTATCCAAACTGGTAATATTGGATACAATTTGGGTGTCCCAATAGATCTCGACCCCGGCGGTATCTATTACACAGGAAGCATTGAAAGTCTGTTCGGTATTCGTTCCAATGTTTTGTATAGTTGCCATAGGAGTGATTTCCATCAAAATTGGCATCTTGGGCTCTGGTGACGTGATGGAACTAACCCGAACATCGTGGGCTAAAAGCTTGTCATAATGATAAAATATGTTTGTAGAGCCACCGGTTTCAGCTACAAAATGAAGGACACCGGAATCCAGATTATACGCTTCGATGCCCTCCATCTCAGGACCGTTTGGAACTATAATAATAGTTGTAACCGTTCCAGATGCGACTCCCACCTCATATACATAATCACCGTTGTCACAAGCGAGATAGAGTGAATCTCCATGGAAAGCACCACCCTGAACCCGAGCGAGGGTGCGATCCAGATAGACCGTGTCTATAATAGCAAAGTTTTGATCCGGGTCATAGACAAACAATTTATTGACGCCGCTAAACTCTGATGAGTAAAAATAGCCCGTTCGAGGATCCACTGCGATCCAGGGGATATGGGATTGGGGTACTTGCACAAATTCTCCGGTGAAGTTGAGGCTGTCGGCATCATAAATGCCAATGATTGGCTTGACATAGGATACATCTTCAATAGGTGCGTAAATCTTGCCCCCGAAACAGGCAATATCACCGATGTGATCATAGCCTTGGTCCCTTAGAAATCCCGGGATAGGATTTTGAGTACCATCTTTTTCAATTAACATGTTAAAATTTGCATCGGTTTTATAGAGTCCTCCCCTGGAGGAGAAATACCAAAAAACCCCATCGTTAGCCACCCCTTGCGAAAAACGCCCATCTACCTGATCTTTACTTTTTTCAAACCAACCGTCATCAAGGACTGAGGTTTGTAATGGATCGGATGAATATTGTTCCCGGATGATTGTTGGAGCAGTTTTAGCAAAACTGGATTCCAAGATCATCAACGCTATTCCAATTGATATTATTTTTAGATATCTTCTCATCGTATGACCTGCCCCCGATGTTTGGGCCACTTTCAAAGTTAGTATTTCTGGGCTCGAAGGTCTCCCAATTTCAGGTCCAGTCTTAATGTGAGTACTCAACGTACAAATTATGCTTAACTCCAGCATTCAAGGGGTGACAAGTAGCCCAAAGAGGTGTGAGGACGACTCTCATTGTAGTCCCTCCGCCACGCTTCAATCTTATCCGTGGAATCCTCCAAAGACAAGGACTAATGGATATTCAGGCTGAGCTTCCACCAATTCCTGGACAGATTTTACCCTAGAATAAGATGGTTTTAAACAGCCTTAGGGGCCAGTCCCGGGCTCCCCGTGGCGGCTCTGCCCGTTGGGCTACGCCCAGAGGTGTACGCCCAGGGCCAAAAGGCGGGGCTGTTTCCCGGCCACCCCGGGACTGGTTTTCAGTCTCCGACTTGTAGACCTCTTGAGGCGTCCCATAGCTTAACACCTGGTGCAGTCGTTCAGCGTTGTCCCGGAGGGATCCCTACGGGATAGAACTAAAATAATCCTCCAGACCCCGATACGCTTCTTCCAGTATCTGGTAATCCTTCAGGTAAAACACTGGACCGTTTCCTGAACCAGTATGGCTATGATAAAGACACCGTCACCGCCCAGGCCATCGTTGAGGACCTGCTCGGTATCATTCCAGTGGTAATATCCAACTGATCGGTGAGTGACACAAACACACAAACAGGAGATCATCGGTATGTACCTGCGGGGTTACCTGGTCCCAACAATCTGTCAGAAAACCAATCGTTCTAAAGCAGGCGTTTAGCGTTACATCAGGGATTTTGAAGCGATCCGGATGCTCCACTCAAAGTTCGATGAGGTCAAGACAATCAGCCTGATCAGTCGTTTATCCGAACGGGTTGTGCTTCAATACATTGACCTGATTCCGGTGGAAGCGTAACATGATCCCGCTTTTGGGATCATACGATACTATTTCAGCAGCACCATTTTGACAGTTTTGTTAAATTTTGGAGTCCGGAGCAATGCAATGTATAACCCGCTCGGTAGTGATTTACCATCAGCTGAATCGCCATCCCATACAATTCGGTGATATCCAGGATCCATTCGTTGATTAATCAATTGGTTCACTTCCCGTCCAAGAATATCGTATACTATCAACTCGACTTCAGTAAGATAAGGCAATTCAAACTGGATGGAAGTACTTGGGTTGAAAGGGTTTGGGTGATTTTGGAATAGTATGAATTCTTTAGGAACGTTTGAAATATGCTGAGGGCCTGTAATAGAAGCAAGCGTCACATCATTAAACGTCACATCAACCCAGGAGTTGCTGAGTACCGTAAAGGTAGTATCGGTATAATTATTCAAATCCGCATACTGAGCTTCACCACTGGCACCAATGAGATCATAGATATCCGGATCTGAGAGTCCATCAATCCCTCCACCTCCCTTCGAACTTGTGGCTGAGGATCTAACTTCAGCAACAAGATTAATATAACCCAAAGTCTGAAGCACGGCAAAACTCCAGGTACTCCCCGCAGGACGGCCTATAGTAGAAATCGGAACAGAAATCTCAAAGAAGTCTTGATCTATGTTCAGGGCAAGCAACGATCCGGTAGAAATATCTGTTCCCAGAGGGTCAGTAACCGTTATCTTGTTATTATTGGCGGTTATTTTGTAATCCCAAGCATGATTGGCACTCAAGTTGACTTCGGTTTTGCTTTCCACATTTTGGTTTCCGCTGACTGGTCCGTTTTTATCTATCAAGATTATTGAAAATGGAACGCTGCTTGATATCGCACTGCCAGCCAAATCCACCAGAAAATAGAGGTTATTCTCATCATAGGCGATTCTGAATTCTTCAATGTCAGCTTCGGTACCAGAGAATCCACTCCCTGTGGGATAGGAATAGGGTTGAGGATTATCCGAGGCGTTGGGGGCATCTCCGCCATCACCAAGATCGTCATGGGTGGCGTCCTTCCAAATATATTCATTTTCACTGTGGTCCAAAATTCCAGTATCATTCAATGAGGGAGGAGTTCCCCGCCAGTCGTCCAGATTTTCATCGGGAATTATAGACATCGGATGAGGACATAGAGTGGGAATTGCAGTTTGAATATCGGTCAGCGTCAGTACATTGTCCCCCACTACCCCATCCGGATCAGAATAGGTTACCCGAACATCATAGTTCTCGCCAATACTTATATCAGAAATTAGGTACCAATAGTGGAATGTTTCACTGTCTTTTGTCATCGAACCATCATCAATCCATGAATCCTCAGACGAAATCTTATGCTCTAAGTTTGCAGAACCATTAGCATTGGCATCGCCAGCATAAAAGGCAGAAACGACGATCCCCTGCGGGGAATAGCCCGCATAAACGGCACCAACAGTGCAAACTACCGCAAGAGTGCGAATATTGGATATGGTCTGAGGATTAGTCATCACGATCCCATCGGGGTCACTATAGGTAACTCGGATGTCATAATCCGTGTCAGGCGTCAAACCGGAGATAGTAAGAGTATCACTGCCGTTTACTCTTTCCATATTACCATCATTCACCCAGGTGCTCTCCGACGACAGCTTGTGCTCTAAAGTTGCACTGCCATCGTTATCTACATCGCCAGCATATGATGCGATCACAGTTATGGAATTAAAGGTGTGTTTTTCTGAGATGGTTTTAGTTCTGGTTGCCATGGGGCCTAAAACGGTGGCACTATCTCCCACTGTTCCATCAGGTCTGATCATCCATAAATTAACAGCAAGCTCACTTACAGATAGCTTCACACAATGCAGAGTCGCTTCCGTATAAGCTGTCCAACTGCTGTGACCGGTAGAATGAAGTGGAGCACCACCGCCACCGGTGACAATGTAAGTTACACCGTTAAAGAGGGTGGTTCTTTCATATAAGTGAATGTGTCCAGCGAAGACTATGTCCACACCATAGGTTTCAAAAAGTGGGCAAAAAGCATTCCGTACTGCTAAATCGCTCCCATGGTCCGGTGAGGAGCAATAGGGAGGGTGATGAAAGAATACAAAGATATAGTCCGCTGAGGATGCCGCCTCGAGATCGCTTTCCAGCCAGGTATATTGAGCACTCCCCTCCCGGTAAGGGATGTTGGTATTTAAAGCGATGAAATGGGAGTTACCGTAATCGAACGAGTAATATTTCTCGGTGCTGTCTGGATTGTTGTAAGGTAAGAAAAGTTGATTGTAGTAGAGTGGGCTCTCTCCTTCGTGGTTTCCAGTGACCGAATATATTGGTGTATTCTTGGCCAGGTCTTTTATGGTATCAAAGTAGATATCCCACTGATATTGCACGGGACCATCTTCGACCAGATCCCCTATATTTAAGACCAGCTTGGGATTTACTGCGATAATCCTATTGACTACACTCAGGTGATCATCCGGATTTGTTCTGGTATCGCCATAGGCAACAAAAACGAAATCCTCATCTGGGGTAACCGCGGTCTGGAAGGTATTGTCCTCGCTGGTGGTCTCCCCGGATTTCACTTGATAATGATAGGTAGTGGAGGGATCAAGGCCAGTCAATTTGAGGCTGTGAATCATTACCTGCGAGGTATCACTTATTGTGAAACCATAACTCTCGGTCAATCCGTACTCCACTTCTGAATTGCTGGGGATATCCGTTTGCCAACTGACTATAATAGAAGTTTGGGTTACTGAGGAGAGATAGGGCCCACTTTTAATTACTGGGTTAGTTTGAGCAATACTTACCAGGGTGTTGTTGCCCACTTGAGGATACGCCGTTGAAGCAAAAACGGTAAATGCTAGGAGAGCGAAGTGATTCATTGCTTCTTTCCAGTTCCGGATCGACATGGTTCACCTCCTGTTGGCGTTTTTCAATTCCAAATGTAAGTTCATCATTAGGTAAAGAACCACCGTTTTTTGTGACTTTTCTCAGTGACATGTTCAATGACTCAATGGCCTTGGTTGTATAAATAGCCCGGCGTATCTCTTCCGGATAGTTAAAGAATGGGATTAGACGATCCCAGTTATTGCGCCATGATTCCCTGATTCAATTTGTATTTCACGACGGGGAGGTACATGAACTGTAAATCCATCCCGAAGGGTCGGGACAAGTAGTGTCGGTGGGATGGAGTTTATCTCGCGACAGCGGGATCCCGAGCCACGATGAAATAAGCCTCTTCCCCCGTTGAGAGAAGCGGCTTTTCTATTTGTTTTCGCTACTGGATCATACTGACGATGTGGATCTAAACAAGAAACTGGAAGAATGGGAGAAGTTTTATAACCTACATTGACCCCATTCCTCCCACTCCGGCCTATTGCTTTATGAAGTGCTCAGGTCTAAACTTGATAGTAATTTATAGTATCAACCGTAGCCTTTAAGATCACAGTATGCCGATTATCAAAAACGGGAGTGTTGCTTCTCTAAATGTAATTCACATTGGCCGATGGATCAACATCGCTCAGGAAGACTGGCTGATCGGCCGGAGCCAGATGTTCCGCCCGGGGCCTTGTTCCCGGAATATCTCACCGAGTAGACCGGTGCTATCGGAATAAATAAAAAGGAGCGGGATGTTTGCCACTTCACATAAAGATCTCCACCTGAAAAAGGGTGCTCTTACCCGAAGCCATATTCCCTTACTGATCCATACTCTGTTCGTTTGTCTCTTGATTAGTGTCCCGGGATCGACCCTGAAGAGTGGAACAACCGGCAAAATTACCGGTCTTATTCGGGATGCCTTAACAGGGGAGGGCTTGGTCGGTGCAAACATAATTATCGAAGGGACCTACATGGGTGCAGCCACCGCTGCAGATGGATATTACGTGATCCTGAACATTTCGCCGGATGTCTACGATGTTAAAGTCATGATGATCGGTTACACATCCATCCGGTCCACCGGTGTCAGGGTTTCAGTAGACTTTACCACCAAGCTTGACTTTCAATTGGAGCATTCAGTTTTGGAGCTTGAGGAAGTTTCAGTCATCGCCGAGAGACCGATCGTGCAAAAGGACCTGACTTCCACCCTTTCCATCGTAGGTAGTGAGGAATTGGCAGAGATGCCGGTAGAGGAATTTGGAGATATCCTAGCGCTACAAGCAGGCATTGTAACTGGCGCCGGGGGGGAAATCCACTTGAGAGGAGGGCGAGCTAGTGAAATCTCTTATATGGTGGATGGTCTTTCCGTAACAGATCCCTTCTCCGGTGAGATCGCCATTGAAATAGAAAATACTTCCATTCAGGAATTACAAGTAATTAGCGGGACGTTTAACGCTGAGTATGGTCAGGCGATGTCGGGAATAATAGATATCGTGACTAAAGAAGGGAGTGATAAATTCCAGGGAAATATTTCTTATTATTCAGCGGACTACTTGAGTGGAGACACTAATACCTACATGAATATTAGTGATTTCACCCCGAGCGATATAACAAATTTGCAAATAAGTTTTTCTGGTCCCGTTCCACTGTTTGGTAAAAAATTATCTTTTTTCCTAACGGGTAGATCGTATAATACCCAGCGCTGGCTTTACGGACGAAGAAGATTCATGCCTTCCGATTCCTCCAGTTTTCAAAATTGGGATTATAGAAATGATGATGTAGGCAGGGATGGTATTCCGAACACAGGAGACTTTGGCGAAGGTGATGGCAGTGCCACTCCCGGCGAACCAAACGTTTATGTCGAAGAAACTGGGGACAGTACTTTTATCGCCATGAACCCGCTCGTTAAAATTAGCGCGGAAGGCAAACTTGCCTACCGTATTTCTCCCTCCATTAAGGTATCCTACAGTTTTTTCTGGGACCAAGTTGATTCTCGTGAATATTCCCACCCATTCAAGCTTAATCCGGATGGAGATTATAAACAGTTCAAACAGGGATATGCCCAATCACTCATTTGGAACCATTCCCTGAGTCCCAGATCCTTTTATACTATTAAATTTGCCGACACTTTTTTTGATCTTGAAAAATACGTATATGAAGATCCCCTCGATACTCGATATGTAGATCCGAAGCGACTGGATGATGCCTCTAATAACGCCTTTAAAACTGGTGGCACCGAGATGTGGCATTACTACCGCAATACTCGTTCGTTGCAAGGTAAGATAGATCTAACCAGTCAAATTCATCCTTCGCACCTGGCGAAAGTCGGCGTGGAATTCAGGAAGCACGATCTGTTTTTACACGAATTTGAAATCATTCCAAAAGATAGCGCCGGGATTGTCATCAGGCCCTTTGAACCATCTCTTCCCATTGCTGCCTCGATCGCGAATAATCGCTATCGGCACAGTCCGGTAGAGGCTGCGGCATATATTCAGGATAAAATTGAATTTGAAGAAATGATTGTAAATATCGGTTTGAGATATGACTATTTTTATGCCAATACAAAAATTCCAATCGATCTTAGAGATCCGGACAACGCGATATATTTTGAAATTCTTCTACCTGACGATGGCAGCCGGATGGTAAGAGAAAATGAATATATAGCCGAAATGGGTGAAATTATAGATACCGTAAATGTGCGGGGTAATAAATGGGAATATAATTATCGAAATACAAAACCTGTTCATAATTTCAGTCCACGGATTGGGATTTCCTATCCTATTACTGATCGAGGTGTCATTCATTTTTCCTATGGTCATTTTTCCCAGATGCCAACCTTTGAGCACCTATACGACAATTCGGAATTTGAAGTCTGGCCAGGGGGATTGACCTCCACCATGGGCAATGGCGAGCTTAAGCCACAGCGGACAGTAATCTATGAAATTGGCCTTCAACAGCAACTTTCAGATAATATCGGTATTGACGTCACCGGTTTTTACAAAGACATGAGACATCTTTTGGGCATGGAGATCCTTACTACCTATACGCAGGACGTATATGGTCGTTACATTAATCGAGATTATGGGAATATAAGAGGCATAACTTTAGCCCTGAATAAAAGGCGGTCAAACTATTTCTGGGCCACGGTGGACTACACTTACCAAGTAGCAGAGGGGAACGCCTCAGACCCGATGCAGGTCTTTTATGATGCCAGGAGTAATAGGGAAAGTGAGATCCAGGTTGTCCCGCTGACCTGGGATCAAACGCACACCCTGAATTTTAATGTGACTCTGAGTAGACCCGGCAGTTGGGGTTTCAGTCTCATTGGACGGCTAGGTAGTGGACTCCCATACACCCCAAAGATTGTAGGTGTAGGAGCGAGTTTTGAAAACAGTGAAAGAATACCGATTCAGTACACCTTCGACCTGAAAGCAAATCGAGATTTCAAATTTATTGGTGGCAAGGCTTCTGCTTTTTTCAAAGTGTATAATATCCTTGATCGAAGGAATGAGATTAATGTCTATTCAGATACCGGGAGATCCGGTTATACTATTGAGCCGCGTGGAAGTGTGAGAGGGGTCAATACCTTGGATGAATTCAGAACCAGACCAGATTATTACTCGGAACCAAGGCGAGTAATAGTAGGTGTTTCAGTCGGCTTTTAAGATACGGCGGAGCTTAACAAATATAAACCGAAAAATTACCAAGATTATTGAAGATAATACCTTAAAAATTGATTAGTAAAGACCATATCAGTTGCAATCAATCATGCCGGGAATTGACCTAATGCGCAGGGGGAGCCGTCGATCTCAATCATCCTTCCTTCCCAGTAGGTTCTGCAGGCTGTATTCACCCGCTGGGAGCAAGTTAATCCGGAACAGATTGATTCCCGTTTTATGCTATATGTTTTTAGCGATCGGCGCCGCCTATTCTCAGGAACCTTATGGAGACCCGGCCTGGAAAAAGCAAGGCATTATGGATGGTAACCTGGTCCGGACCCTTTTTTATAATCACGGTGAAGTGGCCTACTGGGAATTGCAGCCGTCCGGTGAATGGCCCAAGGGCAGTGGCCATTCCTATCTAGATGGCGTCGCCCCGTGGGTCGCTGCGGAAGTGGTCGATATTCATGGAAACACGATCTACCCTCTGGAAACCAATTACCGGGAATTCGTTGACATCGACACAGAAACTGGAAAAGTCTGGGGTTGGCAGCCCCTTCCAGGCTATGTGAACCTCGATCAGGACTCCCCCGCAATGAGCAATGATTCCGAGACGTGGCCCGAGCGATGGCCGGACCAGCCCGACTGGTATGACAAAGAAACCTTGGAACCCCATTGGAACGGGTATTTCGGGATGGGTGTCAAAAACGCCGATCTGGAAACGTACTTTGTGATGGACGATGCGGCCGATAAGGAGTTTGCTTTCTATCCGGATGCCACTGACCCGGCCCGAGGTGGCCTGGGACTCCGTGTGGGCGTACGGGGATTTCAATGGTCACATGTCCTGGCCGAAGACGTTATCTTCTGGCACTACGATATCAAAAACGTGGGTACCACTGATTACGATAAAGCGTTATTCGGGATGTACATCGATTTCGGCATCGGTGGTACCGGTGATTCGAGCGACGATTTTGGCGAATATGATCCCATACTTGACATCACTTTCGCCTGGGACGGCAATGGGCTTGGTGATACCGGCTGGGGGCCCGTTGGTGTGACCGGTTATGCCTTTCTCGAGAGCCCGGGGATCGGCGATACGTATATC
>JABUBL010000471.1_pt1 | contig 12059 bp, 12 predicted proteins | sample 7240371 | NCBI WGS metagenome assembly JABUBL01 (sample SAMN07256343, study PRJNA390944) | subsurface metagenome | isolation source: Methane hydrate marine sediment | place: Pacific Ocean: Eastern North Pacific, ODP site 1244 | collected 2002
CGCCTAGAGTTCTCCTGGAGAGAAGCTGATTTTAACGGAGGAGTCCAGTTTATTCACCAGTTCCAGTAGAATCTCAAATTGAGCATCATCAACAAAGGAAGAAATATGGAGTATATCTGCCTGATTTATATAGTCCATATCTAAATCGTCCATTGTCAGCAGGCTATTTGCTCCGGGTGTAACCTGGATAGAACGAAAATTAAGTTTATCACTAAGGCATAATGTCGAGCCTGTTTTTGCTCCGGGCCTTATTTTGATTTGGCTGGTATCCATGCCGGCTTCCCGGAAATCTTCGAGCATTGATTGACCGGGGGCATCATCACCGACAACGCCAGTGAAGCCGGTTTTTACTCCCAGCCTTGCCAGTCCGTAGATGGTATTGGCCGCCGAGCCGCCCGGGAAAGCACCAATCCATTTTCGGTCTGCTACTGTGTATATGGGGGGACCCGCCACATCCTCTACTGCTGCGGCTGTTTCTCCGTCTTCCAGGACACGCTCAACCCGATGTATGTGGTCCATATTCAGCGCCCCCAGACCGACCACTTCAATCTTGCTCATTTTTATATAACCCTATCCCCATCTTAAACTCTTAATCTTGTTTTTGTGCTTTTTATGCAGAGTGTGGTTTGAAGCAATTCGAGTGTAGCACTACCTACCGTGTGAAGCTAGTCTCTTACGCCGATAGGCGTTTTGTCGAGCATAGGGTAGCTAAAGCAAATAAAATTCTGATTATTGGGCACTATCGTGTTTTCTTTCCTCGCCCAATATGATATTAGTCCATCCCTCTAAGCTACGGTCTCCCTTTTGGTTCCTTTGGGATATCTTTAATTTCTTGGATAGTTCTTCTGTAGGCAGCAGGATCAAACGGTTCATAAGAGGAGCAATAGATTTCTGTCTGGAGTTTTCTTTAATTTGAGGAAGACCGCAATCTGATATAAAAGCCTTGATATCACGTATGGTGGGCAAAACGTTCTTCGTCTGTAGATCATTGTAGAAAGCTGAGATAAGTTCGTACTTCTGTGGTTCGGTCTCTTGGAGAAGCGCTAAAGTTTTCTCTATCAATGTTACAGGTTTGTTCTTAGTGGCTTTTCCTCTAATTGGGGTCTCTCTGGCTATCCTCGCATTAGCTGATAACAGATGAGTTAGTTCTTTCATAAGGTCAGTTGATCGGCTGGAATTTGCCAGAATTTCAAAAGGTTCTGGCCCGTACTTCCTTATGAGTTTTGCCAAATCTACCAATAAATCTAACTCAGGGCGGTCTTTTTCAAGACGGTCTTTCATAGTCCTATCCTATCTGCAAATTCTTTCGCGAAACTATGGAACTTATTAGCTTGATCCGTTCTAGAATAGGAAGTTCTAAAGATCGGTTGTCCCTCTCGTGCTCCTTTAGGATATGACCTAGAATAGCTAACTTCTTCTTTGAAGACGTACCATCCATGATCTTTCGCTATGGTCTTAACCTCGCCTTTGGATATTGCCTCCTCAGGTACATATTGAGTGGCAGAGTTAAAAACTATTCCGGCGAGTTTCAAGTCGTGGTCTTCGTGATGGGCTTTGAATTCAGCCATTGAGCGAGCAAGTAATGGTAAGCCGATAGAAGATAGATACTCTGGCTTAACAGGGACGAGTATATAATCACTCGTTAGATAGGCAGCCATCGTTAGAAACGACTCAGTAGGAGCGCAGTCAAGAAGGATGAGGTCATACTGGTCCTCAATCTTTGCCACGAATTTAGCAAGTAGTTCTTCTTTCTGGCCCGGGTTCATTAACGAGTAAGCTAGTTCCAGGCGTGAAGTTATTAGATCAATACGGCTTTCGTCCTGAAACGTCCTAACATTGCTTATCACATTAGCAGGGTCTAGTGGATTTAGCCCCTTACTGTCTGGAGTTCGTGTGAGCTGTTCAAAAATATCCCAAACCGTTGGTCTACCCTCGTCAAGAATTTGCTTTACTTTTGCTTGCCCAACAAGATACTGAGTCGCATTGAATTGAGGATCTAGATCGATTACCAGTACTTTTTTCCCCGACCAATTAGTCATTGCAGTGAATTGCCACGCCAGATTAACGGCAAGCGTTGATTTTCCGACACCGCCTTTCATGTTTACGAGTGATACCTTCTTCGCCATTATTAAACTCCTTTGAATACCTTATCTAAGGCTTTCCATAATTCTAGTCAACGTCCCTTCTATTGTCAAATCATTCAGTCGTTTTGATAATCAAATAATCGGCCTCTACGCTTTACGTTTTTCCCTTAATAAAGGATATATTTATATAATAAGCTCATCCTAATTTGCCGGCTTCTTCTCTGACCAGGCGTCTTATTCTCTTGTGAATCTCAATGACTTCGTCTATATTCTCTCTACCGGATAGCCAGTGAAAGTTCTCTCTGTCTCCTTTGCCTCTGGCTTTTTCCCTATCTCTTACGATTCTCTCTAAACCTTTTCGCTGGCTCTTCTGCCATGTTTGCAGTATTTCTCTAAGGTCGGAGATGGAGGTGGAAGCCAGGCTCATCGTTGAGTAGGGCAGGGCATATTCATTGGCATTGAAGGCAATTGCCAGTCCTCCTGCCTCATCTACCGCTGTGAGCATTCTGGAATCGGTGATGCTGTCGCCCACCACCGCCCATTGAGATAGAGGCTGGCTATGAGCTTCAACGAATTTGTTCAGGGCAGCTACCTTGCGCCGTCCGCCAACAGGCTTTACCCCTGTTATTGCCGTACCTGTCTCTGTAGCCGGCATTTTCTCCCAATAGAAACGGTCCAGGGTTTGCTTGATACGCTCATCGTCAACCGGCGGGTGTAGAGCTAGAATATCTTTCTCAGCCTGCTGTAGCAGGTCAGAGTCATCTTTACATAATGTATCACGGAGCTGGTTCAAGGGGAAAGTTGTGCAGGCGACATTGTGAGAGTAGATGCCCAGCCTCTGGGTAATGTGAAGGGCATATTGCTGGTAGCTGGTACTGATACAAAAGGTTTTCCATCCGTCAGCCTGAAGCTGATAAACGAGCTCAGCAGCACCACCAACCAGACGGGCTTTGGCGGCTAAAGTGGTAATGTTATCCTCCGAAATATCGTGGAGGATGAGAAAGGGCACGATAAGAGCCAGGGTATCGCCAGGCTCGTAGTCTTCTCTTTCTTCCAGTGTCAGCAGGTCGTCGTAACGGCTGATGACCTCAAAGACCTTATCACCATTGGAGAACAACTTCATTAACTCATAGGCATTGTCCTGGGGCGATAGAGGTCCTTCAAGGTCGAAACAAATATAGTTGTTTATCTGAATCACCCCCCTTGGTGAAATTAAAAATTTTGAATTTCTAAATTCTAAAAGTTTAGTGTTTATGATTTAGTATTTTATTAAGGGGCAAAACACCTTCAATCTTCCCTTGGAAATCAGTCAGCCATCTTTTCAAATTCCCGCCTTATTCTTGGTTCTACTTGATCAACTAATTGCCATATCTCCTCTTTTTTGTCGGCAGCGTAATCTACAACCCACGATTGTATTGCCAAGCATATGTGGTAGAAAAAAGCTGGCCCCCATTCATTGATAATCTTTCTTAGTCCCTCCTTGAATTGGATCTCATTAGCTGGTTTTAGAAGAGTGCGTGAACATAAATTTCTAATCGCTATTGCTATTGGTCCTCTCCTCTTTCTTCTAGCCATCGTCGCTTACCTCCGTACCAGCTTATTTATCTCGTCAGTTAAATTATAGCCCTTGATGGGTCGTCCCTCAACATCAGCGACCTGCTTGTCAGGGCTAATCCTGACCTTTCCCCGACTGAATGCCTGGATTGTTGACACTATTAACGGGAATTCCCTGGCCAGCCCGTGTTTACGAATGAGCTTGAACAGGGGATTTTTTGCGCCTTCTCTCTTCTGAATCTCTTCAATAGAATATCCCTTTATTTCATTCCAGTACCGGTCGAAGGGTTCACCTCTGACGGAGAAGGTGCAGTAGGTTACCGGCGGCCCCTTGTCAAGCTCAGGGGTTACCAGGTGCATCATTACTCCCGTGTGCTGAGCCTGGCAATCAATTAATTGCCAGATTACCTCCTGCCAGGTGCCGGTGGGTCCGCTGGGAACTGCCGGGTGAAGGTTAATCATATTGTATCTCTGGCATAGTTCTTTACCCGTAATCAGCATGTAGCCGGCGAGGACACACAGGTCAGGGTTGAAGCCCTGTAACCTGCTCATTACCTCGCGGTCGTAGTCGAGTCGCCATGATGCCAGAGTTCCTGTCTGGTCGGCAGCGGGAGCAGTTTGCCTGTCCTTATACTTCTGGTAGGAGAAACAGATAAGGGGAATGCGGTAATCTTCAACCAGTTTGATAAATAAATCACTCTCTCTCGCTTCACCAGGTTCGCGGCTGCAAAAAACAAAGGCTATATCGCCCTCAATCTCACCCCGCGTGATGCCGTCCTTTACCGCAGTTAATAAGTCTCTGGCTGCCTTGTCTCTACCTGTAGAAAACCAGCCAATCATATAAGGATTAATTAGCTTCACCCCCCTGTTTCGTGAAATCCTAAACTCTAATTTCTAAATCCTAAATGTTTTGGTCAGTAGTGCTTTGAATTTGTTTAGAGTTTCGTGCTTTGCATTTAGTATTTTATTTCAGAGAGGCTAACCCCCTTCTTGACTTTTCCTAAGGGGCTTTCCCTGCAGTTTTAGAACAAATTTTTTAGCTTTGCCCAAGTGCTAAAAAGGTGAACCAAGTAGCTCGCTTTGCGTGTGGAAATCTTGCCCTTTCTCAAAGCCTGGAGAAATTCATCTTTAGTATTAAATTCAGACATCTCGACATAGGTGTAGCCTATTTCGTTAGCACTATGGGCATCGCTGCCAGCAATTCCGGGAAGGTCGTATTTCATGGCAAAAGTCTGGGCTTTAGTTGTCGGTCCAGACAGAGGACTTCTGGCGTTAAACACTTCTATAATGTCGATTTGCTCGGCTAGCTTTTCCAACCTGTTGTTGTTCAGCCTGAGTCCCCTGAAGGGGTCAAAGGGGTGGGGTAGACATACCAGTGCGTCCTGGGCTTTAATGCGAGATATTGCCTCCTCAATAGGGATACCGCTGGATATGCCTTCTTTAAGAAATATCCCCATTATCTCGCCATTATGGGTTAAAATTTCCTCGCCAACGATTACTTTGAAGGGAGCTAGACTTTGCATCTTCAGGGCACCTTCAACAGTACCGTGGTCAGATACGGCGATGCAGTTAATCTCGGTCTTCAGGCAACGGGCGATTATATCCTCCAGGGACATCTCGCAGTCCATTGAGTATGTTGTGTGAATATGAAAGTCGGCCTTCAGCAATTCAGTAAACCTCGCCCAATCTCTCCAGATAGTAACTCATAGTTTAAGAGGCTCTTTCTATGTAGCTGCCATCACGGGTATCAACCTTAATCACGTCTCCAATGTTGATGAACATAGGTACCTGGATAGTAATACCGGTGTCCATTGTAGCCGGTTTAGTGCCGGCGGTGACGGTATCTCCCTTAAAACCGGGGTTGGTATCAACTACTTCAAGGTTGACAGTGATGGGTAACTCCACACCTACCAGCTTTCCTTGGTAGCTGGATACCTGTAGGGACATGCCTTCCTTGAGATAATTAACGGCATCACCTAGCGTGTCAGCGTCAATTGGCATCTGCTCGAAGTTTTCCTCATCCATAAAGTAGTATAGCTCCTCGTCTTTGTAGAGATACTGCATCCCCCGAAACTCAAGACGTACTCGAGTAAACTTTGCATCTGACTGAAAGCTTTGTTCAATGGTATGGCCAGCTTCAATATCACGGAGCTTTACCCTGGCGAGGGCAGTTCGCTTCATCTTGACATGATGATAATCAGTTACTTGATATAGTTTACCGTCCAGTTCAATAATAATCCCTTTTCTTAGTTCACTGCCGCTTATCATGCCAAACTCCAGTCGTTCTTATTTTTTACCCTTTGATAGTATCCTGATATTACCATTTTCAATTAAAGCTAAGTCCTCAATCCTCACTCCTCCCCAGTCTGGGAGGTAAATGCCCGGTTCGATGGAGAATACCATCCCTGAGGTAAGCGTTTCGGTTGAGTTCGGGCCGAGACGGGGCTGTTCATGCTCTGCCAGTCCGACCCCGTGTCCCAGCGAATGACCGAAGGCTTCGGCGTAGCCTGCCTCCGCAATAACCGTCCTGGCAAAGCTGTCAGCCTCCCCACCACTCATCCCCTCCTTGATTAAGGCTATTGCTGCTAGCTGTGCTCCAAGGACAGCATCATATACCTTCTTGAAGGTATCATCAGGCTCACTAAGGCATAGGGTACGGGTAAAATCGCTACAGTAGCCTCCGACCCTGGCGCCCATATCAATTACTACCGGCTCCCCCGAATTGATTTTGCGTTGAGAAGGCTTGGCGTGAGGGAGGGCAGCATTGGGGCCCGAGGCAACGATGATATCGAAGGGCATAGCCTGGCTGCCCTGCTGTCGCTGGAATTTCTCCAGCTCCCAGGCTACCTCCTTTTCAGTCATACCGACGCTAATTACCTCTTCAATGTATTCGAAAGCCTTATCGGTTATCTCCACGGCTCTGGCGATAAGCTCGATTTCATCGGGTTCCTTGATGGCGCGGAGGGACTCTACCAGTCCGTCTACGGGGACTAGCTGGAGTGAAGACCTGGCTTTATTCAGTGAATCAGTAAGCTGTAGATAGATGGCAAAGGTAATATCTCCGGACTCAAAGCCCAAGCGGCGCAGGTTTAACTCGGCTACCAGATTGGGAAACCAGTCTGCTATGTTACCGCTAATCTGAAAAAGCTGGTAGTCAGGGGCTTGCCCCTTGACCTGCTCTATATATCGAAAGTCGGTGGCTATGATTGTTTCTTGTGGAGTAATCAGCAGGTAGCCCGCTGAACCATCGAAGCCGGAAAGGTAGTAGCGGTTTTGTGGCTGGGAGATAAAGATACCATCCATCTCCTTTTCAGTCAGACTCTGGCGTAATTTCTGCAATCGGTTAATTATATTTGTGCTCATTTTCTTGTACCCTACGGTGTCATTGCGAGGAGCGTAGCGACGAAGCAATCTCAAATAATTAAATTATCTATATAGATTGCTTCGCCTTCGGCTCGCAATGACAGTTTAATCAATCATAAACCAAAAAGAACCCTCTATCATCGGTTTACGCTGTATTCAATCATTTTTAAGATTCTCCTCTTCCTGTGCCATCGGGTGGGCTGCAAGATATACCTTTTTCGCCTGGCTCTTGCTGACATGAGTGTAAACCTGGGTGGAGGACAGGCTGGCATGTCCCAGAAGCTCCTGTACTACCCGCAAATCAGCCCCACCGTCGAGCAAATGTGTGGCGAAGGTATGCCTTAGCATGTGGGGATGGACTTTTTTGCCGATGCCAGCTCTATGGGCATATTCCTCCAGGATGCTCTGCACACTCCGTTCCGTCAGGCGCCCACCTTTGTAGTTAAGGAAGACGGCACTGCCCCTCTTATCGCTCAATAATTCAAGTCTGCCTTCGTCAAGATAAGCGATTAACGCTGCGGCAGCCGGCTCGCCCATGAGCACCATCCGTTCCTTGGAACCCTTCCCCAAGACCCGGATTTCACGGCTGTCAAGGTCAACCTGCTCCAGGTTCAGCCCGACAAGCTCGCTTACCCTGAGGCCGGAGGCGTAGAGCAACTCCATAAAAGCCCGGTCACGCTGCCCCTGTGGTGTGGCTGAATCAGGTTTATCCAGCAGTCGTGTTATCTCCTCTATGGTCAGGAATGCGGGTAGGCGTCTGTCCAGCTTGGGCGAAGACGTCTCCTGCATCGGGTTTACCGGCAGAATTTCTTCCCTTACCAGGTAGCGATAAAAGGAACGAATAGCCGATAGCTTGCGGGCAATGCTTGCCTTGACCAAATCCTGCTCTGCCAGATAGGCAAGGTAATCGCGCAGCAGATGCCTGTCTACCTTGTCCAGTGATTTGATGCCCCTTTCGGTAAGGAAGGTAAAGAACCCCTTGATATTCTTCGAGCCAAGCAGGTCAGTGGTGTAATTCCGCACCGTGTAGGGCGAAGCATTCCGCTCCGCCTCAAGATAATTTATGTATCTATTAAATACTTCTTGCACTAACTTAACTTTACTAGGTTTTGTACCTCGTTAGCAAGTGGGTTTATTTTTAGTTCTGTTTGCATTTAGTTGATTTCCTCTACCGTGTCATTGCGAGCTTCTTACCTGTCATTCTGAGCGTAGCGAAGAATCTGAATCAATCCCCTGTCATTGCGAACCTCGATTATATCGGGTCGAAGCAATCTCAATCCCCTGTCATTGCGAACCTCGATTATATCGGGTCGAAGCAATCTCAATCCCCTGTCATTGCGAACCTCGATTATATCGGGTCGAAGCAATCTCAATCCCCTGTCATTGCGAGGAGTCCCGATAAAATCGGGACGACGTGGCAATCTGAGAGGTGGGGAGTGTCCTTCCCCCCACACGGATTGCTTCGCCTTCCGCCTGTGGCGGAATGGTCTCGCAATGACATCGCCAACCAAAACCTAACAGTACCTTATTTTTTCACGCTCATATACTTCAAGCAAGGCTAGGCTGTGGTAGAATAAGGGTATGGGGAGACGCATATTATGGTCTATTGGTGGGGTCATTGGTGGGTATATCCTACATTTCCCTTTTCGGCTACTGGAGGATTGGATGATGGGGAAGATAGGGGAGCTGATAACCGAAAATTGGCAACTTTTTCTAAGTTTCTTTATTGCTTGGGTGTTGCCCTTTATAGTAGTTTTTGGGGCTATATGGTTAGGATATTACTTAAGAAGTTCGAGGAACGGACTGAAAGGCAAAGCAACAGGCATCCAAAAAGATACAGGTAATGATCTTACACTTGTAGAGATATTGACGGAAATGCACAAACAGATGATGCATTTAAAGGCAGTTAGATTAAAGCAGCCTTTTGACAAGAAACAGTTTGAAGATGCTGTTCCATTATTCTTTGACAAGCTTGGCTTGATAAAGCTAAATGATTGGGATACTTACGAGAAAAAAATAGCAAAGAGAATCAAACATCGCATACCTAAATCTCCTGAGAGGCAGGCTAAATTTGGATGGCGTTATAAAGTAACTAGTGAGGCGCAGGAAATAGTAAGGGAATTGGTAAGTTCTAGAGAATGGGAAATTGAAGATGGTGTAAAAGCCGGTAAACACCTAGATAGCTTATATATTGGATTAGGGGAATTACGTGACAAAAGTGAAGAGTGGCAAGGTCTTTTTGAAAAGATGAGGCCATATTTAACTGACGCTAGTTTAAGAGAACTAATAGACAAGCATATATCTTGTTCATATGCTTATTGTAGTATGTTATTAGTGATAAATTATGGTAGTAAATTGCCCAAGAATGGGTTGGAGCAGTTATTATTCGCTGCATTGAGTGGGAGTAATAGTCCTACTGAGATAGATATTGCATTATATGAGATACTTGAACAGGTAGAGGATGGGCTAAAAGTCTTTAAAAAGGGAAAGCCTTTTGATGGTGAAGTGACTGATGTCATTCGGCTTAAATTAGATTTAGGTAAACTCTTGCTAGATGGTAAAGAAATACTTGTGGATTTAGAAAAGATGAATGCCCAATTGGATTCTATGGGAGTAGTTTCGGCTGAGTTAAAGTTTGAAATTTGGTATAAAGATGTATCAGAAACTTTACAAAATACTGAATATGACCAACTTTGGTTTGAAAACAAAGAGGGATTGAACTATAGAGAAGCTGATACATCTGATTACCTAGAAATTTGCAAACATGGATTAGATAGGCTCGAATACATCAAGCAGTTAATCTTTGATAAGGAAGGTTCTCAGTCTTTGGGATATGGAATACAGCCAATCATAGCTGAACCAGAAATAAGTATTGATGTTGATAAGTGTTCTGTGTCAAATTATGGGCAATCAGACCAAGCCATAGAAGTAGCATTAACATTGAAGGTAAAAAGCCCACCCATTAATATAACCGACTTACAGTTGTATATGGGAGATGAGATGCTAAAACTTCTAAGTCCAGCCATGCCAATTACACAAAGGAACAACAAGGAATGTTATATGACTAAATATCAATTGTCCCTTGGAACCATTTATAAAGTTGAAAAGGATAGTAGGGACAAATACCACATTCGTGTAGTAACTAAAAGACAGGAAATCGATTCCGAAGTATTCTCGATAAACAATCCCTAGCTATTTATTAGCTGGTTGTTGAATCGCCACTCTACATTTTACTCACCGCCGTCTCTACCTCTGTAACCCTCTCCCTGTTCCCGCATTTGATACATCTTGCCCAGTTTTGGCGGTAGAGGGTGGTGAGACCGCCGCATTTGGGGCAGGGCTGGTTTAGGGGTTTGAAATTGGTGGCGAATGTGCAATCGGGGTAGCTGCTGCAGCCATAGAAGGTGCGTTTCTTTTTGCTTACTCTCTCTACTAACTCACCGTCGCACTCAGGGCATTTAACACCGGTCTTAATCTGATAGGACTTGGTATACTTGCAATCGGGGTAACCGCTGCAGGCGAGAAACTTGCCGTAGCGCCCGTTCTTGATCACCAGAGACTTGCCGCATTCAGGACAGACTTCGTCGGTTACCTCGTCGGGTAGCTTCACCCGCTCCATAACCTGAGTGGCTTTGGTCAGGTTCTTCTCAAAGGGGATATAGAAGTCCCGGACAACACCTACCCAGTCCCTTTTCTCATTGGCTATTTCATCCAGCTCGTCTTCCATACGGGCGGTGAACTTGATGTCGATAATATCGGGGAAATACTGGCTAACCGCATCATTAACTACAAACCCCAGCTCTGTGGGTTGCAAGCTCCCGTTTAGCTTGCTGACATATTCGCGCTCCTGGATTGTGGACAGGGTTGGGGCATAGGTGCTGGGACGCCCGATGCCGTATTGCTCCAGCATCTTAATTAAGCTGGCCTCGGTAAAACGGGATGGGGGCTGGGTAAAATGTTGGTCGGGGAAAAGCCCCTGCAGACTGAGTTTATCGCCTTTTTCCAGCCGGGGGAGTGTGGAAAGCTTTTCTTCTTCTTCATCCGGGTCCTTCTGCTCAGTATAGAGAATGATAAAGCCGGGAAAGCGATTCAAGGAACTGGAGGTTCTAAAAAGGTAATCAGTGCCAGGGTCAGGGCATCTGGCTTCAATATCAACGGTGGTATTATCGAATATTGCTGCTGCCATCTGGCTGGCTACCATCCGTTTCCAGATAAGTTCGTATAGCCTGAACTGGTTATTATTAAGGTATTTCTTAATCTGGGAGGGTTCCCGCCGGATTCTGGTGGGGCGAATGGCTTCATGCGCCTCCTGGGCTCCTTTAACAACTCTGGTAAAGGAGCGGGCGTGGGGAGGAACGAAGTCGGCACCGTACTTGGTCTCGATAAACTCTCTGGCTTCAACGATGGCTGAGCGAGCCACCCGTGTTGAGTCGGTGCGCATATAGGTAATAAGCCCGACGCTTCCCTCCTTGCCTATGGAAAGACCCTCATAAAGCTGTTGGGCGGTAGCCATCGTCTGCCGGGCGCTGAAACGGAGACGGCGCCAGGCTTCTTGCTGCAGGGTGCTGGTTATGAAAGGTGGCGCTGGCTGGCGGGTAACTTTTTTCTTTTTTACCCTGGTAACACTGTAACCAGCCCCTTCAAGTTCATTCTTAATCTCGGTAGCCTCTTCCTGGCTGTGAATGTCCAGCTTATCGCCGCTGGCCAAGCCAACCAGCATAGCACGGAAGGCTGCTTCCTCAGTTTTCCTGGTTAGTTCAGCTTCGACAGTCCAGTATTCTACAGGGACAAATTTCTCAATCTCCCGCTCACGGTCAACGATGATTCTCAGCGCTACTGATTGGACTCTGCCTGCCGAAAGACCCCTTCTTACCTTCTTCCAGAGTAAAGGGCTGAGCTTGTAGCCGACCAATCTATCCAGAATGCGCCTGGCCTGCTGGGCATTGACCAATTGCATATCTATAGAGCGGGGATGTTTGAAGGCATCTTTAATAGCCTCCTCGGTTATCTCGTGGAAGACAACTCGGCGGTAGTCTTTTTTGCCTGATTTCATAACGT
>JABUBL010000472.1_pt1 | contig 12054 bp, 9 predicted proteins | sample 7240371 | NCBI WGS metagenome assembly JABUBL01 (sample SAMN07256343, study PRJNA390944) | subsurface metagenome | isolation source: Methane hydrate marine sediment | place: Pacific Ocean: Eastern North Pacific, ODP site 1244 | collected 2002
AAGCGATCGTTTCGGGAGTTTGGAGCTCGGGCCCGTCTCGGAAAGTAGGCAGGCCGGATAGACGCCAGGGTCGCGGCGCCAGGTCCACACGACTTCGCCGTCCGCCGCGGACGTTTCGCCCGGTGGAGACCCACCGAACGCCGCGACGGCCATCGCATCCCGCGCCCAACGATAACGTGACGATGCGCATCGCCCCTCCGAGAGGGTACGGGACGGGGCGATGAATAACGGAAAACGGAATTCTGGGAAAGAGAAATATTTTTTAGTTTGTGGCTTGACAATTCGATAAATCGGAACACGCGCCTACTTTCCGAGACGGGCCCGAGCTCCAAACTCCCGAAACGATCGCTTGGACACAATCCATCTCGCGACCTTGTTGGCAACCGCGTTCGGCCCCTCTGCCTTGATCGCGCATTCCCAGACGATTGCGATTCTCCAACCCAGCCGCCGGAGAGCATCCTGGTTTCGACGATCGCGGGCGATTGTGTCGCTGAATTTTCGCTTCCAAAACTCCGTATTTGATGCTGGCTTTGTCTTAAAGACGCAGTCGTTGTGCCTGTGCCAAAAACAACCATGGACTTCGACAATTGCTCGATGCCTAGAGAGCACAATATCGGGGCGCCCAGGTAAGCGCGAGACATGCAATCGATATCTGAAACCCAAACGATGAAGCGCACGCCTCAGTCCGAGTTCAGGCCGAGTATCCCTCCCCCGGATCCCGGCCATCATCCTTGAGCGCGTTTCCTTGTCTACAACGTCGACCATTCATCTTTTCCTAGCATCTGCTTCCAGTTTATTTGATTATGATCCTCGAAGCTCCCTGAGAAGAATAGATGCCAACGGAATATGCCATCATCGACCTGTTTGCGGGCCCAGGCGGTTTAGCCGAGGGCTTTTCAAGCATTCGCAAGGAGGATGGCTCACAGCCCTTTCAGATCGCCCTTTCGGTCGAAAAGGAGGCATCGGCATTCGATACGCTTCGGTTACGAAGTTTCGTTCGCCAATTCAACGGCACGCCTCCCGATGCCTACTACAACTTTCTCAATGGCGACATTCCTGAGCCCGACTGGGAGGAGCTGTTTCCAATTGAATGGAAGAGCGCGTGCCTCGAAACGGTCAGGCTGGAACTCGGATCAAAGGACGCAACCAAGGAGATCGATACTCGCCTCGCGCAAATTAGCCAAAGTCACGGCGCGAACGTCATCCTGATCGGCGGACCTCCATGCCAAGCCTATTCCCTTGTCGGACGAGCTCGAAACAAGGGTATCAAGGGCTACGAGGCGGGAAAGGACGACCGCCACTTTCTATACAAGGAATACATCCGGATTCTTCAGAAGGTGATGCCTGCTGCCTTTGTAATGGAGAACGTCAAGGGTTTGCTCTCGTCCTCCGTAGATGGCCAACTCGTATTCAATCAAGTGCTTGACGATCTAACGAAGGTTGGCAACGGCTCGTACCGACTTGTTCCCTTGGCACCTCGCTCTGGTCGGTCTTTTTTCGAGAGCTTGACCCATCCTCCGGCGTTCGACTTCGTAGTTCGAGCGGAGGATCACGGAATCCCCCAATCGCGCCATCGCGTCATCATCCTCGGCGTCCGGGCGGATATTGCTGAGAGGCTTGACGACAATCAGATCAGCGCCGCATTGCTTGCGGGGTCTGAAGCGTCTGTCACTGTAGAGGATGTGCTGAAGGGTATGCCAAAGCTGAGAAGCGGGCTGAGCACAGCTGGTGACAGCGAAGAAGTCTGGCAGTCGCAGGCATCCCGGATTATGAAGAAGGTCGCGAAGGCCGCAATAGGAATGTCGGCAGGCGACAAGGAGAAGTTCCGCACGACAGGGGAGGAAGTGGCGTCGGAACTTCAAACAACCGCGCGTGTCTACAGGCGCTCGGGTGGGGCATACGCGGAAGTGTCCACCTCTTGTCCTAGCGATTTGAAGCACTGGCTGGTTGATCGCAAACTGAAGCGCTTTCCGAACAACGAAACGCGGGGCCACATGCTGGCTGATCTGGGGCGCTACTTCTACGCCGCCCTCTACGGCAAGATCATAGGCGTTTCGCCCAAAGCCAAGAACTTCCCGAGTGACCTTGCACCGGACCATCACAACTGGATGACTGGCAAGTTCGCCGACCGATTCAGAGTCCAACTCTGGAAGTTGCCGGCAACGACAATCACGAGTCATATCTCGAAGGACGGGCATTATTTTATTCATCCAGACCCGGCTCAGTGCCGCAGTCTAACAGTCAGGGAAGCCGCCAGGCTTCAAACGTTTCCCGACAACTATTTCTTTAAAGGCAATAGAACGCAGCAGTATGTGCAAGTTGGAAATGCTGTCCCCCCGCTTCTTGCGCGAAAAATTGCTGTGGGGCTTTACGGGCTACTAGTCGCGGCCTCTGAGACACGGATAGGAAAATTCCAAGGTAGAAATCAGCCCAAGCCGAACCGCAAAGCAGCCCTCCCAGCCAGCTAAAGACATCAATTTCCAGCGGACGCTGCCGTGCCAGAACTTGTTCTACCCTCTGCTCGGAGCTCCGTGGTCATCGCCAAGTGCCGCTTCCACGGCCCGAATTCATCTGGAAGAATGTCGATCAAGCCACTCTCTGACATCATCTCCGGGTCATAGGTCAGAGCAAGCTGTCGCAGCACCAATCCGAACCGATGTGCACTGCCGCGTCCCCTGCCCGCAACTCCTTTTCGAGGGCGCCCTGTTGAAGAATCTAAGTACATTCTGTTCGCGGCGGCGATGATCGGCTTACTCGCCAACACTTGCTGCCGTCCTCCAACTTGTTCAAGGATCTCACCATGGACGCTTAGGGGATAATCGTTCTGCTTGGATGGAGTTAGCAAGAATCTTGCATTATTGCCGTGCTGCCGCACGAGGTACCAAGGCGATCGCACAAGATGCCGGTAGTAATGACGGAAGTCGCCGCTCAGAATATACCGATGCTCCTCCATCACCTCGCGCGTTCCATCACCTTTTTTCGGGCAAATCTGGTCAAACCAAAAAAGCGCGAGCGAACTCCAGAGGTTGCGGTCCCCCGAAATTTTTGCGGGGTCAAAGTTACCCAAAACAAGGTTGAGATAGGCGCCAAAGTCATAGCGATTTTCGAACGCGCGGTCCGCTACCATCGCAACCGTGCTAAGCTGATCAGAGGTCTCCGGATTCTCCAGGAGAGAAATCGGTGCATCTTCAGAAGCCGAGCCGTTCAAATAATCAGCGAACCGACGCAAGCCCTCGTCGTTTAGCCTCCGCAGACGTTTGATCATGTTTCCTCTTCGAGTTTCTGTTCCTGCTTCCGGATTTCGTGCACAAAGCCATATTCGGTACAAAATCGATTGACCGCATCCTCGATCCAGCCTTGTCGGTCTTCAGCTTCAGTTGGTGGAGAGGCCACAAGGCTCAGACGCTCCTCGCAAAACTTCAACCATTCGGATTGCCATGGCGGGCTTTCCGCATCGTCATCTCCATCATCATCACTCGAAGTTACGATGGCCTCCATCACGATGCGAAATGCTGCGGGGAAAAGCATTCCCTTCATGAACGCATCGTGCTTGAGACGATGCTGTATACCTGGCACGTCTCGGTTCAAAACTAGCTTGGGGCGATCCCCAGAATTGATCTCAACCTTCCAGACTTGCTCACCGAGACTGCGATAGAGAACCGGAAAAAGGGCACGACGGTTCTTATCCTCGTCTTCGCTGAGCGGCTGGATTCTTTCTGCCGACCCCAACAGCCTTCCGCGTTCGCTTCCACTGTCCGTAACCTTGACTCGGAATAGTACCGAGCCGCTCTGATCGACCTGGTCCAGAAGCAGAATCGGCGGGATGTTTTGACTGCCAACCGTACCGCAATCGAACCGCATTCCCGACGACCGGTGGTAAGCCTCAATAGCTAGAAGAGCATCCGGAGGAAACTGGTAGCTTGAAAGATCGACCGCAGCTGAAGCACGCAGAATTTCTCCAGGTGCAGCCGGGATCATTCGGATATCGATATTCTCGCGAGTAATTCGCTTTCTGCCTGTCGAGTTGATGCGCCGTTTGGATTTCATGTTAAGCAGCCCTCGCCTCTACAACGATGTCTCGCCGGATATCAAATCCCATGCACTCGAGCCGGAAATCCTTCGATTGTGCCATAACCTTCAAAATGTTTGATTTCACCGGCTCGCATGTCGCGTCGGTCGCCCTAATGTCGATCGCCTGTCCCGTCAGGTCAAAGTCGAACGGACTGTGCCGTGAAAAGGGATTAGCCCCAATCATGTCATATGCTACGCGAACTCGGATGGCGCGAGGATAGGTCCATTTGGCGGCGCCCGGTCCAGCAGCAATTTCGAAACCGCCCTTACGCGGCTTGATGGCTATAGCCATTTCGCGCTGAGGAATCTCAACCTTCTTCTTAGGCGTCTTGGGTTTCCTGCCCTTCCTTTTCTGATCTTCTTCGAGGATCGAGAAGAAATCGACAAGCGCTTCCTTGTCCTCGCTCTCGGGCTGCTCAGCAATGAGACCGTAAAACTGACGCAACGCATGACGGATAGCAGAGAGAGTATCGGCTGCTGCACGCCAACCAGTGGCAAGCTTCTTCGCCTTGCTATTCCATGCCGTATGCGCGGGATTTTCTGCATCGCCCAAGAAGCTGGAAACGCCTTCATCGTTAGCGATAAGCGAAGCGTACGCAGCCGCGCCGGCCACATATCGACGCTCCCCCTGCAAGGTGATCGCATTCCTAGCAATCAAAGCAAAAGGCTTTTCGTTCTCCGGCAAAGCTTTGAGATAAAGGTCGACGAAACTGTTGAGGTCAGATCCTGCCTTCGGCTTAACGATCACCGGCACGCGCACGCTTTCCAGTTTGCCAACCGCAAACTCCTGCTTCATTGTCCCGATCTGTTCGGGCGTGAATGAAGTCTCGCCGAACTCCGCCTTTCCAAGAGTAGTCAGAGCTGTAACCCCGGCGGGCACATCGATCGTCTGGCTGATCTCCTCGACGAAATCGAAGGGAATTGGATGGAGCGGCTTGTACTTCTCGGCCACCGTCAGAAATGATGACTTGTCTATAACGACGCTTCCAACCTCGACAATCAGCCGTCCGGCAAGGATCGGGAAGTAGTAATTGCTTATCACTCCAGAAATGATTGAAGCTTCATCGATGCCATCAAGAAGATACGGAATAATTAGCGAAAGCCCGGTCTGATTTGTTCGGGCCAACCCACCCAGCGCTGACATCTGCACAACCTCTGCACCTGCGATGGGCTGCTGAAGCTGCAGTGGTGTTGATCTTCCATTGAAATAGAAGCCGTGCGCGGGATGGAATGCGTTCCCGATTCTGTGGTTCTTCAACACCACTTGGCCGAGCAGTGAGGGTTGCTGATTTTCGGCCGTGATGGTCAACCCATAGAACAGCTTGAGCGCGGATGCAGACGAATAAACCAGCTTGCCGAGCCCCCACCGTCCTCCAGCCTTGCCCCTCTTTCCGGAGTCACCGACCGCACGCCAGAAGCGGTCGAAATTGCCACTGTCTACGTCAACGAAACTCCCTGTGAGGCCCCGTGTATTGAAATCCTCGATCGCGAGAACGCGAAAGCGTTCAGCTCGCATGGGCGCCGCGTCTATTTCGCATTCCTTGAAGTGCGGCAGAAGCGCCTTGAGTTGCTCCGACAGGAGCATTGCCTCTTCTCCGGAGACCTCTCGGATAGCGAAGCGCACTTTCACCGGAACATTTGGAGCAGCCGGAGCGTCCGACGAATTCTGGATCGACTCTCGCACTAGCGCTTCGGCAAGGGAAACTTCATCGTTGTTAAACTGATCAGCCTGTGTGACCTCCATACGGACCGTCGACGGCTGCACGCTGTCAAATTCCCACTTCCCCACGTGACGTCCTCCTGTCGCAATCAATTAGGTTCAACCTCGAATTGTTATCTCTATTTGATCGGGCCGGACCCCAAATGTACGCGCGAGGCCTTCCTTTGCTTCCGCTAGGGTAAGACCCTGGAGCGAAAGAGATTGCAATGCGCCGTTAGGTTTAGTCGCGGGAACAGAGCCCCCTGACAACGGTTCCGTCCAAAGAGCCTTTTCCTGAAAGCCATCCCCGGTGCCGCGTACTCCACGATCCTTTTCGTGAAACGGCGCGATCCAACAGGGCAAATTTTCCATGCCAGCCTTCGTTTGTGCCGCAAGGTTTGCTTCGAATGCATCCCTCAGCACACGTTGGTCAAACATGCTCATCACGCTATCGTCGCCATCAAGGCTAGAAGGTGCGACGACGAGCACCCGATCACACTCCGAAAGGCCGCTCCATGTGCCATCAGGCCGTCGGCCGAATGAAATTCGCCCCCCCGAGCTCGTCTTGATTACACATCGAAGGCGCTTGCCGCCGTCTTCGAACTCGACACGCTGCCCTTTGGCGATCCCCTGCCCGGTGATGATCTTCAATTCGCCATAACGCGCGCGAATCCGGTCGTGGACGCTGGGTAAAACCGTGTCCACGCCTCCTGCTTTTGCCATCAAGGTCTCCTTATTTTGTTCTCAGCTATCTTAAGGTATCTAATGCCGCGGTTCAAGAAGTAACTTTGGGTATCTTATTAGTATTATATTACCTAATATGAGATTGACGCTGCAGCATCTTGGGAATTTTGGTTATCGGAAATCATATGAGCTTGGCTGGGGCGGGAGGGATCGAACCTCCGAATGGCGGAATCAAAATCCGCTTGATTATTCTGCTGTTTCAAGACGTATTTGGAAAAATGGACGAAATTCGCTCCAGTAATTTTAATACCTTAGCTGCTGTTTCCAAATGAATGCGGGACTCAGGGGGCAGCTTGTAGCGTGCTCTCGTGCGGTCAAGGTAAGCGCGATGGCTAGAAACCCGCGGGTGACCGTGTGAAGCGGTTCTTGACCCGTCCAGTGCCGAGCGAGTACCGATACGACGCGAGGATCTCTTTCGGCCAGAATCTCGCGGCGGAGGGCCGCAACACCCGGTTCTTGCTTTTCGTCGACGAGAAAATTCCTGGGCTTGTTGCATAACGAGAGTTCGCCAGTAGTGTCTTGGTGGAGCACCACTCGGAATAAAACTGCGAACTCTTTCGTTATCGAAATCGCGGCTTTGAATTCTGCACATCCTGCCCAAAGTAATCGGCGGCGGTCATTGAACCGCTGTTGAAATTTCGGAGGGCCAGAAGCGGCATCATCTAGCGCGGCTGCATTCGCGCGCCTGCGTCAATGCTGATAGTTGTGGCGTTAAGATAGGCATTCTCGGCGATGTGCTTGACCAAACTGGCGAACTCGTGGGGTTGCCCCATCCTGTTCGGATAAAGGATCATACGGTCAACGATCGACTGCGAAACCTTCGGCGGCATGCCGGCGACCATCCCGGTGTCGAACAAGCCCGGTGCAATGGAGACGACGCGAATGCCATGTTCAGCGAGGTCACGCGCGACAGGCAAGGTGAGGCCGACCACGCCGGCCTTGCTGGCGCTGTAGGCCGCCTGGCCCACCTGCCCTTGCGAGGCTGCGCCGGATGCGGTGTTGATGATGACGCCACGTTCGCCGCTCGGGCCCTCCGGTTGGTTGCAGGTCATAGCGAGCGCCGCAAAGCGGATGATGTTGAAGGTGCCGGTGAGATTGATGCCGATGACCTTGTTCCAGGTCGCCAGCGGAAACGGCTGCCCCTTCGATACGGTCTTGGCCGCATCGGCGACGCCCGCACAATTGACGGCGATATGAACCGCCTGGAATGCTTCGAGCACAGCCTCGATCGCGGAGCTAACGCTGGTCTCGTCGGCAACGTCGACAACACGCCCGAATGCCGCGCTCCCCAGTTCCCGGCAAAGATCGGCGAGCCGCGACTCGTCACGATCGAAGGCGGCGACACGCACGCCCGCCTTCGCCAGTGTGACGCACGATGCCCGCCCGAGCCCCGACGCCGCGCCGGTCACGATTGCAACTTTTCCATTCAACTGCATGAGAGCCCCTCTTGCTCGATCTTCTGTATCAGCGGCCAAGGATGGTGATGCAGGCTACCGCCTCTTCGATGCCCTGAAGGCCGCCGCCGTTTTCGGCGAGCGCGATGCGCGCCCCCTCGACCTGCCGCGGTCCCGCCTCGCCGCGCAGTTGCGCCACCAGTTCATGTACCTGCCCGATGCCGGTGGCGCCGACGGGATGTCCCTTGGATTCAAGTCCGCCGGACGGATTGACCGGTATAAGTCCGCCGAGCGCGGTGTCACCGCGCTCCGAAATGATGCCGCCTTCACCGAAATCGCAGAATCCGAGGTTCTCGATCTGGATGATCTCGCCCATGGCCGTCGCGTCATGCACCTCGGCGACAGCGACGTCGTCCGGGCCGATACCGGCCTTGTTGTAGGCCTTTTTCGCCGCGAGCGCGGTACAGTGCCGCTCCACTTCGGACGGATCACGATCGCTACCGGTCTGGATGACCGATGCCAGCACGCGGATGGCCCGCGACTTGTCGAGACCAAGCCGCTTCAAGCCCGCCTCGGTCGCGAGGATCGCAGCCGCCGCACCGTCCGATATCGGCGAGCACATCGGAAGCGTCAGCGGATAGGTGATCGGCGGGGCATTCAGCACTTCGTCGACCGAATAGGCATTGCGAAACTGCGCCAGCGGATTTTCCACGGAATGCCGATGGTTCTTCGCCGCCACCGCAGCAAGCTGGCGCTGCGTGGTGCCGAAGCGCTTCATGTGCTGACGTGAGAACGCGGCGTAGACATCCATGAACACGCTGTAGGGCTTGTCCGAGGTCGTGCCTTCCGGCACCTCGACTCCCTCGCCGAGCGCTAGCAGCCTGTCGCGAATTTCGCCGTCGCGGCTGACGTCCCAGGCACTATCGAATGCCTCGAACATCAGCTTGCGATCTGTCGAGAACATCTTCTCGGCGCCGAGCGCGAGCGCAACGTCCCCCTCACCCGCCTTAAGGAAAGTCACGGCAAGGTTGAACGCCGTGCTGCCGCTGGCACAGGCGTTCTCGACATTGACAACGGGAACGCCGCCGATTCCCATTTCGCGTAGCAGGATCTCGCCGCGGATCATGTGCTGGCGCTCCATATGGCCTTGCGACGCGTTGGCGAAGAAGGCCGCTTCGATGTCAGACTTCTGCAATCCCGCATCGCCGAGCGCGGCATCCACCGCGCTGCGCGACAGGGTCTTCATATCGATATCGAGCATGCGCCCAAACGGGGTCATGCCAACACCGACCACATAGATGTCGCTCATCGCGCCCTCCCTTGAGGATTGGAATCTTCTCTGGTCTCTACCTGCTAGTCCTTGAGCTCCGGCAGTGCACGCAGCACCTGCTCCGTATGCTCGCCAAGGCCGGGCACGCCGGAGCGCGGACCGGGATGCTCGCCGGAAAAAATCAACGGCTGCGCCACATGGTGGCTCCGCCCGCCGTTCCCATCCGCCACCTCGCGGAACAGCCCGCGCGCCCGGAAATGCGGATCGGCGGTCACCTCGCTCAACGAGTTCACCGGCCCCCATGGAATCCCGGCGGCATCCAGCTTCTGCGCCCAATCGGTGCGATCGCGCGTCGCCAGCACGGCAGCGACCTTGCCTCGCAAGGCATCGCCGCGCGCGACCCGCTCGCTGCGATTGAAGCCGGCCGCATCAGGCATGCCGAGCAACTCGCACAGCGGCCGCCAGAACCAGTCTTCATGAGCAATCGACAACGTGAGGAGACGGCCATCGGCACACTTGAAGACGCCATAGGCCGGCTCGGCGCCGATGTCGGCGAGCGGCGCACCGTTCATCACCGGACCGAGCATCACCGACATCCAGGACACCAGGCCGTCCGTCATCGAGACGTCGACATATTTTCCTTCTCCCGTACGTGCGCGCTCGAACAGCGCCGCCAACGTGCCGACGGCAGCGAACATGCCGGAGGACAGGTCGCCGATCGCGATGCTTCCCGGATCCTCCACCGAGCCTTGCTCGGCGTGACGAAAGAGAAACCCGGCAAGTGCCTGATAGGAGATGTCGTGGGCGGGGCGATCGCGATACGGCCCGTCCTGCCCGAAGCCGGAGATCGAGACATAGACCATCCTTGGGTTGAGCTCCGCCATCGCCTCATGGCCGAAGCCGAGACGCGCCATGGTGCCCGGACGAAATCCTTCCATCAGCACGTCGGCGGAAGCGACCAGCCTGCGCAGGTTCAGCTTGCCTTCAACGCTCTTGAGATCCAGCGCCACCGAGCGCTTGCCGCGATTGAGCGCGCCGTGAAAGGCCGGAAACTGCCGTGCAGGATCTCCCGCGCCCGGACGTTCCACCAGGATCACGTCGGCGCCAAGATCACTTAGCAACAAGGTTGCGTAAGGCCCGGGATACTGCTCAGCCAGACTGATCACCCGAATTCCAGCGAGGGGAAGACTCATCTCGATCGCTCTTTCCGGCAGCGGCTTGACTTGCATTAATCCCGACAGTCTGTAACATAACCTTACGAATAATCAACTAACTCGAAAGTCAATTCCGAGGAAAGTCCGGTGGAATCGGTTATCTCTGAAATTCGGGGTGGCGCGATGTGGATCACGCTGAACCGGCCGGATGCACTCAATGCCATCACTCCCGCGGTGATTTCGGGCATCAACGCGGCGCTCGACAAGGCTCAGCTGTCAGACGTCCGCGCAGTAGTGCTGACCGGAACGGGGCGCGCATTCTGCGCCGGCGCCGACCTCAAATTCGTACGCGGCGAAGCCGGGAACGAAACGTCGCTGAGCCGCCTTCTCGATACCGTTCTCCTTGTCATGAACCGGCTCGAGACGTTTCCCATGCCGGTGATCGCGTCGCTGAACGGATTGACGTTGGCTGGCGGCTTGGAACTGATGCTGTGCTGCGATCTCGTCGTCGCGGCGCGCTCGGCCAAGCTGGGCGACGCCCATGCAAATTTTGGGCTCTTGCCCGGCGGCGGCAGCTCGGTGCGGCTGCCGCGTAAGATCGGCCCGACCCGCGCAAAATATCTGCTCTACACCGGCGAGTTCGTGCCAGCCGAACAGCTCGTTGCCGCCGGACTGGTCAACGAGGTCGTCGATGACGACATGCTGATCCCGGCGACCGAGGCGCTGGTCGCCAAGCTCGTCAACAAGAGCCCGCTCGTGCTTCGGCGCATGAAGGTGCTGGTCGATGATGGCCTCGAGCAACCTTGTGCGATAGCACTGCGACAAGAACTGCTCGCCAGCGAAGTCCACGCCCGCAGCAACGACCTGAAGGAGGGACTTGCCGCATTCGAGGAAAAACGCAAACCACGCTTCACCGGCAAATAGGAAAAGCAAGTCGGGAATGCCAAGAGGAGACGGTAATGAGCCAGGAGACGCGCTTCACGGTCCTGCAACAGATCCAGCGTGCGGCCCACCAGCTCGCACCCGCCATTCGGGAGATGTTCGATCGCGCAGGCCTCGCTCCAGCCGATCTCAAGACCGTGGACGACCTGTCGCGGCTGCCCGTATTCAAAAAGGAGTCGCTGGTCGAGTTACAACGCCAGCGGCCGCCATTCGGGGGTTTCCTTGCAGCAAAGGATGAAGAAATCGTCCGTATCTTCGTCTCTCCCGGCCCCATCAACGAACCTCAACTGAGGCACGACCGCGACGGATGCGGCTTCGGCACGGCCTTTGCCGCCGCCGGCCTCGGCCCCGGCGATCGCGTGCTCAACACCTGGTCCTATCATCTCGTGCCTGCCGGCCTTCTGCTCGACGAGGGCCTGCGCTCGGTCGGCGCGACGGTGATTCCAGCCGGCACCGGCGGCAGCGAGTTGCAGGCGAAGCTGGTGACCGACCTTGGCGTGACCTGCATCTGCGCCTCGACCGCCTTCTTCATCACGCTAGCGGAAGCCATCGAGGCGATGGGTCATTCGCTGCCCGGTGGCTGGAAGGTCAGAACTGCGTTGCTCGGCGGCGAACTCGGCGACTGGCTCGGCAAGCGCCGTCGCCTGGAAGCCAGGTACGGCGTTCGCACCTTCGCAGTCTATGCGACGGCGGACTTCGGCGTGATCGCCTTCGAAAATGGCGCGCAGGACGGCGGCTACGAGGTTCACCAGGACCGCATCGTGCAAATCTGTGACCTCC
>JABUBL010000473.1_pt1 | contig 12046 bp, 13 predicted proteins | sample 7240371 | NCBI WGS metagenome assembly JABUBL01 (sample SAMN07256343, study PRJNA390944) | subsurface metagenome | isolation source: Methane hydrate marine sediment | place: Pacific Ocean: Eastern North Pacific, ODP site 1244 | collected 2002
CACTTGAGTAACGGCAAATTCGCTAGTGGTTATATCAACATAGGCAATGCCCACCGCCTCGTCACCTAAAACCAGACTAACCAAATAGTTATTTTCCCTGCTATCAAGAAGGCTAGGCTCAATTACCGTGCCCGGTGTTACCAAGCGGATAACTTCACGCTGGACTAGACCTCTGGTCTCACCAGGCTTGGTCACCTGCTCACAGATAGCCACCTTATAACCTTTATTGATAAGCCTGGCTAGATAGTTATCAAGGGCATGATAGGGGATGCCAGCCATAGGCACCCGATACCCCTTGCCCATTTCTCTGGAGGTCAGGACAATATCCAGCTCCCGAGAGGCAAGCTTAGCATCCTCGTCAAAGGTCTCATAGAAATCTCCCAAGCGGAAAAAGACAATAGCCTGAGGATACTTTCGCTTAATCCTGAGGTATTGCTGCCGAATAGGGGTTGAACCCTCTTTCATCTCAAGCCTATTCTACTAGAATTTCAGGCTAAAAGGAATAAGGGCTTTTATCTGGTGACCCCATCCCCCTTTATCCCCCTTCCCCTTAATAAGGGGAAGGGGGACTAGTTATATTAAGAGAGGCTTCGCCTCTCTTCAACTCTCCCTTGGTCTTTTTCTTCCTCAAAGGAGAGGGGGAGATAATAAAAAGAGGGGCTCCGCCCCTCTTAAACTTCACCTGACAAATAATCCATGCGATAAACTATCCGATGCTATCCCTTTGAGATACTGGTTTATGGGGGCGGAGTTAATTACAGCTTGCCTAATTCATCCAATAACTTGATTACCCTTAGCGATTCAGCAACCCCGGTTGTGCCACTCATAACCACTTCTACTGATATGGTTTCCAAAAGTTCGTCTTTCGTAGCGCCAGCATTTAACGCGTGCTTGGTTTGAGCCAGAATACAGTTAGTGCATCCCGCACGGAGGGCTATTGCCAGGGCTATTAATCGTTTGACTTTTGTACTTAGTGCTCCCTGTTTATAGGCAAAATCTCGAACACTCCATTCGGCATCCATTAAGTCGGGTAACAACTGCTTAAGTCTATCGAGTAACTCTACACGCTCACCTTCAAGCTGTAATTGGCTTTCCATAATCGTAACCTCCTTACTCACTCTGTGTCGCCTGAAGATACTCGTCTATGGAGACGGCGCGCTTAGTGGTCTCAACAACTACCGTATTCTAAGCAATGGGGGGTAGCTTTACCTCAGACCTAGGTTAACTCCTATTTCCCTCAAGCCCTTGTCAACTAGGCAACACAGGTACTGCATTCCTCAGTCCACTTCAACTGCTTCATACTCTAAGACTTCGACCTCACCCTCCACGAGATTAGGTAACGTAGCTAGCGCTTCCTTTATGTACGGAGCGGACATATGGGTAACCGCCCAGGCTTCCCTGTCTCTATATTGCTCGTAAAGAAAGAACTCGGCCGGGTCTCCTATCTTACGGTGGACCATGTACATCAGGGTGTCCTTCTCGCTCTGGTGAACCTTAGGGGCAACCCGACGCCACAATTGCTCAAGCTCGTCCTCCATCCCCTTAGCTGCCCTCATCGTTACTTTGAGTGCAAACATGATACACCTCCTTCTAATAAAGTCTCCCATATTGACACCGCAACTTCAAGTTCAAAAGTCGCCATGCGATTTTCCCTTAGTTATCACGGACTCTTGGCCTGCATTCCAAGCCAAATAAAAAACAGCTCTGAATTCTCTGCTAAAATGCTGGCAAGGCTCCACAAGCAAGTTAATAGGAAATCTTATTCCATTAAATACTCGTCTATGGAGACGGCGGCGCGCTTGCCGGCGCCCATAGCGCTAATAACGGTAGCCGCACCGGTAACAATATCACCGCCAGCCCAAACTGCGGGCTTCGTCGTTTTACCAATAACCTCATCGGCAACAATTGTGCCCCACTTAGTAGTTTCCAGACCTTCAGTTGCTGACGGAATAATTGGATTAGGTCTGGTACCCAAAGCCGCTATGGCGAGGTCAACCTTAATAATGAACTCAGAGCCTGGAATGGCAATAGGGCGACGCCGGCCACTAGCATCTGGCTCGCCAAGCTCCATCTCATAGCACTCCATAGCAACTACCCAGTTCTGGTCATTACCTATATATCGCTTGGGATTGGTTAGCAGCTTAAATTGGATGCCCTCCTCCTTGGCATTCTCCAGTTCCTCACGACGAGCCGGCATCTCCACCTCAGAACGCCGATAGATAATATAGACCTCCTCAGCACCAAGCCTGAGGGCACACCTAGCGGCATCCATAGCCACATTGCCGCCACCGACCACACCTACCCTCTGACCAATCTTCACCGGGGTATCATACTCAGGAAATCTATACGCCTTCATCAGATTGACCCGAGTCAAGAACTCATTTGCCGAATAGATACCATTAAGGTTCTCACCAGGGATATTCAAAAACATTGGTGCCCCAGCCCCGGGTCCCAGAAAAACCGCCTGGTAACCACTATTTAGTAAATCATCTACACTTATTGTCTTACCCACCACCGAGTCCAATTCAATCCTCACCCCTAAAGAGACAACATAATTAACCTCAGCCTGGACAATATCTTTGGGTAACCTGAACTCAGGGATGCCATACATCAATACTCCACCAGCCACATGTAGTGCCTCAAAGATGGTAACACTATGCCCAAGCTTAGCCAAATCAGCGGCTGCGGTCAGTCCGGCTGGTCCTGAGCCGACCACAGCCACCCGTTTACCGGTTGGCGTAGGCTGTACTACTGGTGAGCTTACTGATTCTATATTAGCCCGCTCCCAGTCAGCCACATATCGCTCCAGACGACCGATAGCAATAGGAGCCCCCTTCTTAGCCAGAACACAGGTAGCTTCACACTGTGTCTCTTGAGGACAGACCCGTCCGCAGATACCAGGTAGGCTATTCTTATCCTTAAGTATCCTTACTGCTTCAGGCATATCACCATCACCAACAGCCTTGATAAAGCCGGGAATGTCTATCTCTACCGGGCAGCCATCAATGCAGGGGTGCCTAGGGCACTGGATACACCGGCCTGCCTCGGCTTGAGCTTGCTCCAAACTATAGCCCAAAGCGACCTCATTAAAGTTTCTCGCCCGTAACCTAGGGGCTTGCCTTGGCATAGATACTCGGTTCAAGTCAAGTTTTGCCATATATACTTACCTTCAGACTCCTAATCAAGAATGAGTGCCGCTTTGACTCTGCCATCGCTCAAAAGAAAGTTTTTCTTCATCAAGGTAGATACGCTGACGGGCAAAGAGCAAATCCCAGTCTACCTGATGGCCATCAAAATCAGGACCATCAACACAGGTAAACTTGGTCACCCCGCCCACTGATACCCGACAGCAACCACACATACCGGTGCCATCAACCATTATCGGATTCAGGCTGACAATGGTTTTAACCCCAAATGGCTCGGTGGTTTTAGCGCAAAATTTCATCATAATACTTGGGCCAATAGCAATTACCCGGTCAATCTTCTCACCACCTTCAAGCAACTCCTTCAGCGGTTCGGTTACCACCCCTTTGCGAGCGTAAGAGCCATCATCAGTAGTAACTATTAATTGGTCACTGACACTACCTATTTCATCCTCCCAAAAGAGTAAGCTCTGGCTCCGCGCCCCCATAATGGAAATAACCTTGTTGCCCTTCATTTTTAAAGCTCTAGCGATAGGCACTATGGTAGCAACAGCAAATCCTCCAGCCACACAAACTACAGTACCAAATTTCTCAATGTGAGTCGGTAAACCTAACGGTCCGATAAAATCAGCAATAGAATCGCCGGCTTCCAACAAGGCTAGTCGGTGAGTAGTTGTTCCCACTTCCATAAAGACAATGATAATGCTGCCCTCTTCCCTGTCCCAATCGGCAATCGTTAATGGAATACGCTCACCCCTCTCATCAATCCTGATGATAACAAACTGCCCTGGTTGAGCCTTCTTAGCCACATTAGATGCGGCAATCTTTAAAAGATGAATATCGGGCACTAAGTCCTGCTTCAATAATATCTCATACATCCTTAATCCTCCCCAGATGTTTGTTAACTTTAACTGATGATAATCCTAGCCAAGAACTTTCAATCTAGAGGCACACTAAAAGTATTGCTTTGCTCCTTTAGGAAAATAACTAAATTCCCTATACTATAGGCTAACAATCGAGGTTTCCAACCAGGATGTGGACTAAAAACCATTAAAAAAATAGAATCTAACCGTAGGACTAATTTATCATCAAATAGTATATCATTCAAGTCATTAGGTATTGCGTAATTGCCCATTAAGGTATAAGATGGTATAAGATAATAAGCATTATATAAAAGCCTAATCTATTAACTAAACTAATTTTCGAGGTGGTGATAATGAGTATAGAGCCAATTCACATCGGGTTTGGCAATATATTAGCCATGAATAGAGTTATTGCCATAGTTTCACCAAACTCAGCCCCTGTCAAACGCACCATCCAAGAAGGGAGAAACAAAGGACTACTAATTGACATGACCAATGGCAGAAGAACGAAAGCTGTTATCGTCACCGATAGCGGGCACATCATTCTGGCTGCCCTTGCCCCGGAAACCATTGCTGGACGGTTACAAGCAGGTCGAGGCGGTTCAGGGCTAAGGTTAGAGCAAAGCGATGAAAAAGGCGAGCCATGAGAGCCAGCCCCCCTTCAGCTTACCGACAAAGCCGTTACTCATAGTCCTCTCCGGGCCCTCAGGGGCAGGTAAAGATGCGCTTTTAACCAGAATGAAGGAGTTAGGCTCCCCTCTAGAATATATCACCACTGTAACCACACGAGCTCAGCGGGCTAAAGAGAGAGACAATGTAGACTATCACTTTATCTCTGAGAGAAAGTTCCAGGAGATGATTGAAAATAATGAGTTATTAGAGTGGGCAAAAGTCTATGGCAATTGGTATGGCGTACCTAAACAGCCAGTCAAACAAGCACTGGACAGGGGGCAGGACATAATAGTAAAGGTTGACACCCAAGGAGCAGCTACTATTAAAAAAATCCTGCCTGAAGCAGTATCCATCTTTCTAATACCCCCGTCAATGGAAGAACTTATCACAAGGCTCAAGCAGCGCCATACTGAGTCACCCTTTGACTTAGCCTTACGCATAAAAACCGCTGAGGAAGAAATAAAACAACTACCCCTATTTGACTATATAGTAGTCAACAAGCGAGATGAAATTGACCTAGCGGTATCAGAGATTAAAGCGATTATTACTGCCGAAAAGTGTCGGGTAAGCCAACGGAAGATTGCTCTATAGGCTTACTTAGAATAGTGGATGTAATAGCCTGGCAATTAAATAACCCAGCCCACCACAGACGGGAAAGGTTATTATCCAGGCAGCGACAATCCGCCGCGCCACCCCCCACCGCACTGCCGAAAGCCGTTTGGTAGCACCTACCCCCATGATAGCCGAGCTGGCGCAGTGGGTAGTGCTTACCGGGATGCCGAGGCGCGAAGCGCCCCAAATAACTGCAGCCGCTGAGAAATTAGCCGTAAAGCCCTGAATCGGCTCCAGAGCCGTAACCCTCATCCCCAGTGTCCTGATAACTCGCCAGCCGCCAATAGCTGTGCCTGAGCTAATAGCTACCGCCGATACAACTATTACCCACCACGGAATGTTGTCCCACAGATTAGCCTGCCCGGTATAAATTACCAGCGCCATAGTGATGACACCTATAGGCATCTGACCATCATTCAGGCCATGGCTATAAGCCAGAAAGGCGGTAGTAAGCCATTGCAGACGGCTAAAGACGACTCGCATTCTAGCCGGGGCACTTCGCCGGAACACCCACAATAGAGCAACCATCAGGCCAAAGCCGCCGACAAAGCCCAAGGCAGGAGCGGTAGCCACTGACACCAGAATCCGTTGCATGACACCCCACATCACTGCTCCACTACCAGCTACGGCTACTCCGGCAGCAGCCAGCCCGGCAACAAAACCATGAGTTATGCTTACTGGCACGCCATAGTAGGTAGCGATACTGCCCCAGACAATAATTGCCCCCAAACCAGCAATCACCGTCAGATATGATATTGCCTCCGGGACTAAAATCCCTTTGCCAATGGTCCTGGCAACTGCGGTACCGGTGGCAGCACCAGCCATAGTAAAACAGGCGGCCAGTATTATGGCGTTTCGGGGGGAAAGGGCACGAGAGCCAATGGCAGCAGCTACGGAATTGGCGGCATCATTGAAACCATTAACCACACCAAAGCCGATTGCTAGAGCAATAATCAGAATAAGTAAGGGGGGAAAGTCAGGCATGCTTGAGGGCTACCCCTTCAAGGACGTTAGCCACATCCTCACACCTATCGGTTGCCTCCTCCATATGTTCATAAATCTCGCGCCACTTAATAATGTGAGCAAAATCGGTGGAATCATTAAAAAGCTCGCCCATCGCTGAGCGGAACACCCTGTCAGCCATATTCTCTAATCGGTTAATCTCCACGCATCGCTGGAGAATATGCTTCAACTCACCCGGATGTCGCAACTGAGGCATTGCCCTCTCTACCTCAGCCGCCGCTTGGACTATGATATCAGCTAGCTCCTTAGCCCTTGGGGTAGAGCATTCCACTTTATAGATGAGCATAGCATCAGCCGCGGCATGAATAAAGTCGGTCACATCATCAAGGGTCTGAGCCAGTAGAGCTATATCTTCCCTATCAAACGGGGTGACGAAGGTACGATGTACCTGGGCTATAATCTGATGGGTAATAGTATCACCTTGGTGCTCAAGCTCGGTTATTTCACCAACTCTCTCCTCAATATCTCCACCGGCATCAACCATCTTTTTTAGCCCTTGAGCCGCTTTCACCATATTCTGGGCGCTCTGCTCAAAAAGTCCAAAAAAACTTTCCTCTCTAGGAATAAAAGGAAATCTAGGCACTACTAATCCTCCTTTGCCAGCAAAAAGTCATCAATCCCACTGGTAACTTGAAATTAGGGGATAAAGAGAGTTTAATATACAACTTAGTTACATTGTGAGTTTAGACGAGGCGTATATAATTGTCAAGCCAATATAAGCTATTGACAGCTGGCACGCAGGCGAGTAAAATCTCTGGATTATGGTAATAAATAAACTTGACCACCTCTTAAATTGATGCCATTATTATGATTAAGAAGTACCGAGCAAAACAAAGAGTAATTGATTCTACCCAGATGGCGAAAAAAGAGCTTCTTGAGGAGGTACCTACAATTCGGCCAGGTGATAGGGTACTACGGAGGCGAAGAAGGCCTCGGGGAATACTTCGTACCATCTCTCAAAATATTTCAAAGTTGTTTAAGGGCACGGCTAGTAAATAGCTAGGAATGAGATAAATGTATATCATCATAGCAGGTGCTGGGGTAGTAGGTTTCCACATAGCCTCCTTGCTAGCCGAAGAGAAACATGAGGTAGCTGTAGTGGAACAATCTGAGGAGGCGGTAGAGAAAGTCCGTAGCCAACTTGATGTCACCAGCATCCTCGGAAATGCGGCAACACCTAAAATTCTGAAAGAGGCAGAAGCTCCCCGTGCCGATTTAATTATTGCTGTCACCGATAGCGATGAAACCAATATGATAACCTGCTTTATAGCTAAGGAGCTAGGGGCAAGCATGACGGTGGCCAGAGTCCGTAACCCTGAATATTCAGGCTACTTTATTGGCGCGGCTAAGTCTCCGTCTGCACCCAGGAAGGTAGTTAGACCCAAAACCTTTGGGGTAGACCTTTTCATCAACCCTGAAGTTGAAGCAGCCAGGGAAATAATAAGCATCCTCTCCAGCTTTTACCCTACCCCGGTGGAGAACTTTGCCGATGGTGTTGTTCAGATAAGGGAGTTTAGGGTAGAAAGAGAAACAATGGTGGATAAACCCTTGAGCGACATTACTTTTCCTAAACCGTGTGTCATTGCCGCGATTCTCCGGGCTGGAGAGCTTATTATGCCCAGTGTTGATGAACTCATAAAACAAGGTGACCACGTTTACCTAGTTGCCTCCCGAGAGTTTATGGATGAATTAGGCGAGATGTTTGCTCAGCCACAACACCCAGCCAAGAGTGTGGTCATCCTTGGCGGAGGACGTGTCGGGGTTCTGGTCGCCGAAGGACTACAAGGGCATGGGGTTTCGGTTAAAATCATTGAGAAGAATATAAGTCGATGCCAAGAGGTCGCAGCCAAGCTAGAACAAACGACAGTAGTACAAGGCGATGGTACTGACCGTGATTTTCTTATTGAGCAAGGAGTTCCACTAGCCGATGCCTTTGTGGCTACCACCGAGAGTGATGAACTTAATATCCTCTCCGGATTATTAGCTAAGAATCTAGGGGTATCTAGAAATTTAATACTAATTACTAGGCCGGCAAATATTCCTCTAGCTGAGGCAGTTGGGGTTGATGTAGCTGCGTCACTCCCCTTGCTTACCGCTCGTAAAATCACTCGCTTTGTCCTCCATGGTGGGGCAATTTCGGTAGCCTTGCTCGGGGGTAAACAGATACAAGCTATCGAATTTGTGGCTAGCCCAACGGCACATATTGTCCAACGAAAGATTGCCGAGGCGGGCTTACCAAAGGGGGCAATAGCAGGAGCTATTACTCATAACAGAGTAGCCATTATTCCGCCAAATGATAGCGTAGTACAACCAGGCGACCGGGTTATTATAATATCCCCGCTCTCAGTTACCCCTGCTGTGGAAAAGCTTTTCATGTAAAAATAGATAATGAGAATAAAGGTTGTCCTCCACTACCTAGGGTTGTTAATAACAGGTCTAGGATTTTCTATGCTCCTTCCCCTGGGTTGGAGCCTTTATTATAACGAGCCCGATTCCCCAGCCTTTGCCATCTCAATAGGCATCAGCGTAGGTTCAGGTTTGCTACTCTGGCGCTTAACCCCGGGCGGCGAGGGAAGGTTAAGTCGGCGGGAAGCAATAATGCTAGTGGGTGGGGCGTGGGTATTAGCCTCAGCCTTTGGCGCCTTACCGTATGAATTGGCCGGAACCTTTCACAGCTACCTTGATGCCTATTTTGAGGCTATGTCAGGCTTTACTACTACCGGAGCTTCAGTGCTCACCTCTATCGAAAGCCAGCCCCACGGCATCCTTCTGTGGCGCAATCTCACTCAGTGGCTTGGGGGGATGGGGATAATAACACTGTTTGTAGCTTTATTCCCCATATTCGGCATCGGGGCAGCCCATCTGGTCGAAGCTGAGATGCCCGGACCTCAAACCGAAAGGCTAACTGCCCGTATTCGAGATACGGTAAAGTCATTATGGTTATTGTATCTTGGTTTCTCGGTTCTAGAACTTATCTTGCTTTGGCAGGCAGGAGGGATGCCTATATTTGATGCCCTAATAGTTACCTTCGGCACCATGCCTACCGGGGGCTTCACCGCTACAAGTTTGAGCATCGGCGCTTATAATAGCATAGTCATTGAAGGTATCGTCATCGCTTTCATGACACTCGCCGGAGTAAATTTTGGGCTGTATTATTTTCTCTTGTGGAAGCGCCAACCTAAGCGCCTGTTCAGTAACCCTGAATTTCGGCTCTATATTGCCCTCCTCACTGGGGCTTCTATTTTCATTGCCCTAAACCTAACTAGGAGCATGGGGCTATCTATTGGAGACGCCTTCAGATATAGTGGCTTTCAAACTGTATCTATTATGACGACAACTGGCTTTAGCACAACCAATTTTAATGTTTGGCCAGCGTTCGCCAAAGCGACTTTACTTATGTTGATGATAATTGGAGCTTCAGCCGGTTCAACGGGGGGCGCATTAAAGGTTACCAGGTTTTTGGTGTTGATGAAGTATACCTACCGCCGAATCTTGCTCGCCTTTAACCCTAGAGCAATCATCCCCTTAAAAGTGGGAGGCAATGTATTATCAGAAAAAATCATCTCTAGAATTATTGGTACGACTATTTTATATTTTCTCATTCTTATGGTGGGTTTCCTGGTAATGAGTGCTCTGGGGCTAGACCACGTGACCGCCTTATCTTCTGTTTTTGCCACCTTAGGAAATGTCGGCCCTGGCTTAGGTTTAGTAGGACCGGGGGCAAACTATCTCTTTATTCCTCCTCTGGGTAAGGTTGTTCTCATAGTATGCATGGTGGCTGGCCGCCTTGAGCTTTTAACCATATTGGCCCTCTTTGCCCCTTCGTTTTGGAAGTGGCGCTAACTAATAGCGGAAGAATGTTGTTGACCTCTTGACAAGAAGAGTATAATATCGGTTACTCAATAACAAACGGAAATAGAAAGTAATGGAGTTTCACAAAATCCTGGTACCGGTAATTGGTAGCCAAGCCGATGAAGAGGCGATTAAGCTTGCCTGTAGGCTGGCTAGGCAGGATAAGAGCGAAGTCCGTGCCATTTATATCATTACTATGACACGCGACCTACCGCTAGATGCCGAAATTGAACCCGAAATTCAGAAAGCCGAAGATATTCTAAACCATATCGAGACTGTGGCTGAAAAACAAAACTACAAGATAGATACTGACGTGCTTCAAGCCCGGGAAGTTGGACCAGCTATTGTCGATGAAGCAGTAGAACGAGAGGTTGACCTAATCTTAATGGGGCTTACCTACAAAAGGCGCTTTGGTGAGTTTAGCTTGGGTGAAGTGGTGCCTTATGTGCTAAAAAATGCCCCCTGTCGTGTTATAATATATCATCAATACCTTGCTGAGTCTGCCTTATGAAAGTAGTTATTATGGGCTGCGGACGAGTAGGAGCTCAACTAGCTGGATTGCTAGATACCGATGGGCATTCAGTTACTGTCCTGGATACCGATGCCTACAGTTTCCGAAGGCTACCACCCACCTTCAGTGGCACAGCTCTGATTGGCAACGGCCTCAATGAAGAAGTACTTAAAAAGGCAGGCATAGAGGAAACCGACGCCTTTGTGGCTGTAACCCAAGGGGACAATCGCAATGTTATGGCATCTCAAATCGCCAAGCATATTTTCAATGTGCCTAAGGTGGTCTGCCGGATTTATGACCCTTTGCGCCAGGAATTATACAACACCTTGGGACTGGAAGCCTTTAGCCCAACTACAATATTTGCCCAGATGTTAAGAGAAAAGCTAGAGAGTTGAGGGGGAAATATGTACATCATAGTTGTTGGTGGCGGTAGGTTAGGTTACTATCTAACTAAAGCCCTGCTAAGCGAAGGACATGAAGTCCTTATAGTGGAAAAGAATGCCACCTTTTGCCAAATCATCAACGATGAACTGGGCAGTGTTTGTATTCGTGGTGATGGTTGCGAGATGGCTACTTTAGCTGAAATAGGCACTGCCCGAGCTGATATGTTTATTGCTGTAACCGGTGACGACGAAGATAATTTAGTTGCTTGCCAGGTAGCCAAGCATAAATTTAATGTCCCCCGTACTACAGCCCGGGTAAGAAACCCCCAAAATGAACCCATTTTCAAAAAACTAGGCATTGATGTTACTGTAAGTAGCACTAACCTTATCCTTGAAAGTATAAAAGAGGAGGTGCCAACGCACCCCCTGACACATTTATTAACCATTAGAGACAAGGGGCTGGAGATTGTAGAAGTAAAAATCCCACCTGAGTCAACTACAGTAGGTAAACCAATAAAGGAGCTCTCATTACCGCCGGGAAGCAGACTGGTGCTAATTATTCCCAAAGAACACAAGCCTCGTGTGCCCGCATCTGATACTATTCTTCGTGATGGGGACCGGGTAATAGCCGTTACCACTCCTGAGTCAGAAGAGGCGCTACGAGCTGTCCTGAGAGGCGCTTAAAACCTCCCGTGATAAACAATCTCTCTGCCCAAGCATTTGACAGTAGGGCTAAACATCAGGAGGCTCCCTATGACAATAAGTAAGTTTAGCAAGTATTGGACGCTACTTATTATTCTGCTGGTAGCGGCAATTACTGTTGGTGGTATAGTAGCCTGGTCAAGATATAGTGGCAGCCAGCCTATAGAGATTTCTATCGCCAAATCCCCAAGCCAGGAGCAGCTAGACAGGATTTATATCGGTGGTGCTATCACCAGCCCTGGCTTCTACCCCTTAAAGGCCGGGGATAGCATAGAGACCCTTATT
>JABUBL010000474.1_pt1 | contig 12046 bp, 16 predicted proteins | sample 7240371 | NCBI WGS metagenome assembly JABUBL01 (sample SAMN07256343, study PRJNA390944) | subsurface metagenome | isolation source: Methane hydrate marine sediment | place: Pacific Ocean: Eastern North Pacific, ODP site 1244 | collected 2002
GCCAGATTCCCCGCATCGCCCACAAGACAGCTGCCTGATACGACAATAAAGTCGAATGCGTCCACATCTAGGTCAACCGCTACATCTGCTGGGTCTCCAATCGTTACCTCGTGACCTGATCCCAGCATCCAATCTCTCAGCGCAGTGTCAAGGTCTGCGTCCAGGTTTGCTGCATCGTGAACTACAAGTAGGGCGTGGGCGTGGGTTGGAAGGACTATCTTGTTAGCCTTAGCAAAGAGAGTGGCTAGGTCAGCATTGTCGGCAGCGGTGCCTATCTTTGTATCTATATTGGCAACATCTATCTCAATGCTGGAGATGTTGAGTACTCTAAAGATTGTCCCAGCCTTTATCTGGGCACTGAAGCCAGTACCCTGGAGGGTAATTTTGCCGTCAGAGTTATCGAAGGCGGTTGCACCCTTGTCCTCATCCTTGGCATCGCCACTCATAATGAGGATGGTCTTCCCCGAGATGAAGTCATTCCTGTTTTTGAGATTGGAATCCACCAGGGTGGCGGTGCCATTGAAAGCTCCATCTTCAGTCGTAATACCGGAATAGGCGGTGAGTGTTCTAATTAGCGCATCTCTTGAGAGAGCGTGTCCTTTGCTTGTCATAATTCCTCCCTCGATAAAGCGTAGGCCTTGCTTATTACCAGTGCGGTGGCGAAACTTCTGTCAGCGCCGTAGCTTGTGCCGGCTGAGTTGGTGGCAAAGGCCCTGAAGTGGTAGGTGGTGCCGGGAAACAGACCCCCTATGACCTGGGAGAAGGTCTCACCAGTTCTCTTGCTCTGGGGGGGAGTGGTCGTGCCATAGCCGGTGTCCAGCCCCCACTCGAAGCCGCACTGGCAAGCCTCACCGCCATCCTGATTCAGGGTGCCATTAACAGTAGCTGCTATTGCCCCTCTCCCCGTAGCTAGGTCTGTGGTTACGGTAGGGGCAGCAACAAGCGTAGTGAAGGTTCTATCAGCACCATAGCTTGTCCCAGCACTATTCCTTGCTTGTGCCCTGAAGTGATAAGTTTTATTTGGTGATAGGCCAGCTATAGCCTGCTCAAAGGCTACAACCGACTCCTTGCCTGATTGCCACTCGGTATCGATGCCATAAGCAATGGTCTCACCATACTGGAATCTGACATCGCAGGCTTCTTCTCCATCATCATTTAATGTTCCATTAAGCTTTGCAGTGGCCATTATGTTATCTCCGTAGCTGGGTCAGTTTGAACTGTTGGAACTTGAACTATTTGCCCATTCCACCAGACCCAAGGATTAGGGCCAGCAAGGGCTAATGTCAGACTTACAATAGCCTGAAGGTCACTCGCCATGTAAGACATTGATGTTCTTGTAGGAGGACCTGCCGGCCAGTAGTCATCGTTATAAACTAAAGCCTCTATGTCAAAATAGCCATAGCGTCTATTTGCGATTGGCCCCCCAACTTCGTGGAACCATAATCTTTGAGGGTCATGTGCCCAAGAATAATTAACACCGGTAAAAGGTGATGACTGTGCATAGGCATCACCACCTATTGTATACTGCCCATAGCAACCTGCGGCAGCACCCTGTTCTCCACAATAAACTATCGTGCCCGCAGCGTTGATGGCCGCTGAGCGAGCTTGGGCGACAGCTAAATCACCGGTATTATTAGCAAATTCTGTCCAGGTATCAGTTGAAATTACAAGACGAACACATTTCATTCGCTTAGCGACGTTATGACGGAGCCAGGCCCAGATGGTATCATCATCCGCAAAGCAGAAGCCCCTAATGCTTCGGTATCCGGTAGCAGCAAAGGGAACTTGAGAGCTGGATGCCCATAAGCCAGTAGCGATATTATACCAGCTGATTCGTCTTCCAATCGGCATCGCCGCCCCTCCCTCATCGACGCAATAGAGCATTCCATTTCTATGAGTAAGCGGTCGATGAATATTTGTGCCAATATAGGGAGGATTAGCTAGCTGAGTCCATACTCCTGTGCCTATATTACATTTCCAGAAGTTGAAACCCCGGTCAATCACATAAAACTCACCGCCTATTATCTGTGAGAAATATAAGGAGGAGACTGGAACAAAGGGTACATCGGCTACTGCTGTCCAAGCCATTACGTCACCTCCGTGGCTGGGTCAGTAGTTACTGTTGGGAGCTGTATTGCCGATACGGGGTCGCTTTCCATATCATCTAAACGAATCTCGTAGATATGAGCACCACCAGCCTTGTAGTAGTAAATTTCAAAGAACACAAATGTAGGATTATCGTCTATAACTTTACTTACCTCTACTTCCTGCCAAGTTTCATAAGGAAGAGTTGGCAAGGCTTGTGTTATACCACCCACATTATCGCCAACCTCTATTTGGCGTATATTATTGATGTCACCGCTGCCAGCAAATATGAAGTCGCACCAACTCCACACTTTGAATGTAATGGTTTTGCCTGCTAGAGCAGCCAGTATAACTGGGTCGGTAATGGTAAATGTAACCCTAGAATAGACTCCTACACCTAAAGCTGTTGACTGGTGAAGTCCATAATTTCCACTCCTAGCTGCTGTTGCATCAATAGGGACTGTTACCATACCATATACTGATATAGACCAGCCACCAAGGTCTCCGCTCTCCCATCCTTCATTAGGAAATAGCATATCTCTCGTCCTCTCCTGAGTTACTCCTGTACCACGGCCCATATGTTTAGGATACCTGCCGTTGGCGCCACGGCCACTGTTATCCTGATGCCGATAAACGGGTCCCAGTCGTCCCAGGCCAGCCCCACTCTGAGGTTGCCGTTGGCAGCCAGGGGCAAGGCAAGTCCGGTGTCAGTGGCTCGGCCCCTATCGTCAACAATATTGCCGATAACCTGGAGAATGACCGCTTGGTTTAGCGATGACTCAGCCTTGAACACGATTCGTTTGCCTTTGGTCCAGTTGACCATCCTATCGGTGTAGAAGGTGCCTGCCGCCCTGATGGCATGGCTATATACCTGCTCTGGTACTTTGGCTACCCAAGGCGTACGCACGGTAACCTCTACGCCAGGTTCTATCCCTTGGGCAGCCAGCCACTGCTGCATCACTGTAATTAGCTCAGTTTGGCCCTCAGCTACTTGTGCTAGCACCGGGACCAGAGTTGTCAGGACTTCGATTAAGTAATCCAGCTTTTCATCAAGAGGGGCAGCCTTAACTGGTTTAGCTGACAGTAGTAGAGCAATGACAGTGGCTAGAGTAGCTCCTCCTATACCGCCAACTACTAATCCCGTTCCTACACCTCGTTCTTCTTGCATCACAACACCCCCGCCATAACTTTGTCATAGACATCTTTGGGTAGCTCATCCCTGGTGGCCAGCCCCCATCTTGCCCTGAAAATATTAGTCATTGCCACCTTTTGCACGGTGTACCTGATATTTATGGTTTTGCTTGTTCCTGCCTTTAGCTTAATCCTGAGCTCGTGAAGTGCTGGAATAAAACACGAGATTTCCTTCCCTAGGGTCGTAGCGGCGGTTGCCCCCAATGCCCAGGTGGGAAACTCAACGTAGTCAGACACATAATCCCTATCAACAGCTACCTTGATAAGGTCGCCGGAAAGATCGCCCGGGTCGGCTGATATTTTAGTCAGGATTAGAAATTGTCCGGGTAATGGGTGAAGGGTCTCAACATCAACCCCGACCGTGGGCACGGTAACTTGGAAGCCGTGGGTCTCTTCCTGGATAACCTGGTACTCTCTGGCTATTTGCTGAGCTAAGGGCAGGGGTAGCAGCCCCTTCTCTACAGTATCGGAGATACCCAGGTCTCTATTGAGCTTCTGCTCCTCGGCGGTAAGCGGGATCCCCAAGCGGAGTTTATGGGCTACCGTGGGTTTAATGACCCAGAGGGAGAAGAAGGTCATGATATCGGTTAGGTTACCGGCCGACGAGTTATAGAGGTTGTAGTAAATCCTGCTTTTGGCCAGGAGAGAGAAGTTGTTTGCCAGCAGGTCAAACATTGAGCCGGCCAGAACATTAAGGGTCTTGTCATCCACCTTGAAACGCATCTCGATATTATCATTCTGGTTAACAGCGACCTCTGATAGCCTAACCAGTAGTGGGGGGAATTGCCTGATGTCAAGTAAAGTAGGTGACGACTCACTATGGGCGAGAATATCAGGCAGAGCTCCATCTGGCAGCTGCTCGGGATAGTACAGGACCCGTTTGATAGTTGCTTCGTTAATAGTCATAACGACCTCCTTAATTAGCTATAGATAATCTCAAATTCATCAGAAGTCCATACTGCTCCTACCCTCTCACCGGTGATGTCCCTCCCTAGAATGGTAATACGAGCAAATTGGTACCCTGGTGTAACCGGTATAGCCAGAGTATGGGCCTGTTCAAAAACCTGCAGCTTCTCTCCAGGGTCAAGATACATCCAGCTACCTGGCTCAAATAGGTAGACCTGAAAGTAAGCGCCCACATTGCCTATGTTCTTTATTTCCCAGACAAAGGTAACATCGGTATCGGCGGGCCACTGATTTATGTATCTGGTATATACTTTCTTCCAGTTTTCTAATCCTTCCCACCAGGCATAGCCCGACCGGAACTCGGCGTCAATAATTTCCTCCACCACCTCTTCTTCCTCTTCCACCTCCTCGGGTGGCAGCTCTTCCTCTCTCGTGACAGCATAAATTAGAGCTGCCAAGCCAGTCAGCCCAAGCAGGCTGAGCCCAAGAACGGCTACCGCTCCTCCTTCGTCTCTCATATCACTTTGTCACTTGCGGCCTGTTCCTTTACCCTTGCCACCTCCTTGTCCACCACCTGGGCCTCCTTTTGAGCAACCTCCAGTGTTTCCACTTCCGCCACTACCCCCAGGAACACCCCTTCCGCCACCACGTCCGTCTTTAGCTCCATCTGACATATTCTTCCCTCCAACAAATTTATAAGGTACCAAAATAAGATTGCCTATCACGAAGCTGCTTGCCGTGATAGGCAATACTACTTTACTTCTCACCACGGCAAGGCTCCGCGGTAATATTCTCTTTTACCCATGCGGGATTAGCTAACTCTCAGGTTCGGTTTCAGGCTCAGGTTTATCTTCAACCATTGGCTGTAATGACCAACACTGAGGACAATACCCCCTAAGCTCTCCTGTCTTGGGGTTTATTAGAATGTCTCCCGCAGGCTCAGCATCCTTTAGGGTGGTTCCACACATAGTACAGGTTGCTTTCTCGAATTTGTATTTCATCATTCTTCTCCTACGGATGCAGCATTAGGATTATGGTATTACCGGATTGTCCACCACCGTCGTACCAAGACCTATTCGCCAGAACACCTGCAGTCTGATACCCTTCATTGTAGGCAGCATCCTTGACGAATATAGCGCCATTGGTACCGAAAACTACTTCCCTTTGGTTTCCAAGATTTCCTGTAGCTTCACCACCTGCAACAATCATTATACCCCAGGTTTGTAGCCAGCCAAAGCTGTCTGCCGGTATAGGAACCATTGGAACGCCTACAGCTGTATCAAACCCCGGCGGTCCTAGAGCCATATATTCCACATTGGCAAATATGTTTGCCACAAGTGTTGCTCCATCGAGAGCTGTTAACCTACCTGTAGTTACATGTTTCATGAATACAGTAAATGTGGCACCTGTAAGCGCAGCAGTATTGCCAAGGATGGGATCCATGCGTGAATGCCCACTGTCTGCGTCGCTGTACATCATCATCCCACCAGCGAATTGGTTAAGGGTTATGTCGTGCAGGGCAGTCATTAGAACTGACTTGGACCCTATAGCCCTAGCATTAACAACAGAGTTAGCAGCTCTTTCTTGCAAGGTTCCGGTGTTAACTGCTCCTCGACCTGGATGGCAGTTTTCAGTAGTTGTCGCAAGAACGTGGGCATAGTGGAATACCCTGTTCCATTGGCCGGGTTCCCTGTACCTCAAGCCTACGGGGTATTTCTCAAGCAGACTCACCTCATAAATACCTTGTTTCATTTACCTTTCCTCCTTATGCGTTAGTGATTTTGTCACTAGCCTGGCTTTCTACCAGTTCGTGACGCCTTCGGATTTCAAAAAATCTTAGCCTTTAAGTTCTACCCTTATCCCCGTGATACAGGCGATTAGGTCGTCAATTGCTACCACTGTGCCATCATCCTGGACGAGAACAAAACCTATCTCGTTCCAGATGAGGTAGGGCCTCTCGAGCTTGGGTATAGCGTAGTAGAACGGGTTCTCTGGCAAGGTATTGAAGATAAACGGGTAAGTCAGCCCGAAGTGCAGGGGGTTATCAGCGAGGGTGGTTGGGATAAGCCCCTTGGGGTGGTAATCCCCGGCAATCCTCAGTGCTGTCTTTGCCAGGTGACCAGGTGCATCGGCCCTGATGCCAAGACCCACGACCAGCAATGCGTTGAGTGAATTGAAGTCGAAATACATGTTCTCATCGCTGTCATCAACATTGCCTGTTTCATAGCGGAACTGGTAATCGCCGCTCTTGCCATCGGTGGCAACCTTGTTATAGGCAAAGCGGATAAAGGGGTTTATCTTCGGGATACCCTGGTCTTTGCCGCCGGGCAGGGTCTTCCAAGTATCGCCGTTTACTGGTATGGCAGCCTTGACTAAGGTCAATGTCCTGCCCCTGGCTCTATCTCTCATCTCGGCGGGGAACAACATAGTCCCGAATACCCTTGGTAGCTCAGTTTCCTTGTAGACATAGCCCCACAGCCTGATACGGTAGTCGGCAGAAATTTGAGCAGCTCCTGCCAGACACTCAAAGGTAATGCTCTCCGAGTATTTAAGGGTGGTAGAGAGCAGCGGGTTATTGCTCATTGGGGTGCCGAAGCTGTAGAGCTTGCCACCCCAGATTGACCTCTTGGGTGGCGCCATCACTGACGAGGCGATGCCGGATAGTGAGACATACTCGCCGTACTTCTCACCATCAAGCACCGGGATAATCTTCTTTAGCGGTTCCTCACCGCCTCCTGAGACTGGGGGGAAGATTTCGGCAAAGACTACCTCGGCTCGCTCGTCCCTCTCCAGTTCACTAAGCACGTCTCTTGGTGAGGGTTTTGCCGTGGTATTAGCTACCTGGATACCGGTATGGGTGTAATCAGCTAATAGACGCAATTCATAATGTTCCATCTTTTACCTCCGTTCCATTTGAGAGTAGCAAATGGTTTTCGACTTATTTAATTTCGGAGTTCCTAGAACTCCAATGAGGACTTGACTCCGGCTGCCCTTGCCGCTGCTTCCTGTGCCCTCTGAGCAGCGGAGCCTGCACTTAGTAGCTTAACGTCGCGGCCAGCAGCTAAAGCTGCTCGCTGCTCTGCGGTCAGCCTTCTCTCGGCACCTGATATTAGTGCCGGCACCGAGTAGGCAAGGATGCCGACGCCAGCGTTGGCTACTCCTTTGAACAGGTCACCAATCATGCCTCTGGTGAACAGGGCGCCAAAGGTTCCCATTAGAGGCGCGCCGAGCAGAGTCCCCCAGGTGATGATGGGGGCGGCAGCACCCATCCGAGGTGCTAACATCACGGCTACTCCCTCAACCACGCCAGTGATACCGGCTCCTACTCCTCCGGCTACCACGCTGGTCATTTCCTCGGCTCTTGGTGCGGCCAATACGATTGCTTCTTGTGCCATAACTCCTTCCTCCTTTTTCTCCCTCTAGGACACCCTGGAAAAGATAAATCCCGAGGGACGGAATAAAACTCTTCACAGAGTGTCCCTCGGGATTTATAATTTGCCCTGGAGCTTGCCGATGAAAGTATCGGCTTCCGAGGCTCCGATTAAAAGATTAGACCTATTTTAATTAGTTGTCAAGCCCTGCGGGCTTCTTTTTTTGAAGGAAAGTGCTGTAGCCATCAAGTCAAGCTTGCTAACCTCATCCCGTCTGAGCGCAAATATCTCTTCTAGGGCGCCAGGCCATAATTCTATCACCTCTCGGTCGTCAAAGTAGAGGTAGGGACAATAATCTTGAGGATCAGGAACCGGTTGAGCAAAGGTGTAGGTGGTTTCTAAAATCTGGCCAGCACTCTGACACCAAGCATGCCCGTAACCCTGATATTCCCCCACAGCGACGTAGGCATTGGTGAAATTCCTCAGTAGGGAAGTCAGGAGTATAGATGAATCCTCACAGTCACCATATCCCCTTAAGGTTTCAGAGGGCACCTGCCAGAATTCACCGACATCAAGTCGGTATGATATATTCCGGCACACAAAGTCATAGAGAGCCCAGTAGTTTGGCCCAATTTGAGAGTACTCAGCTAGGACATCGGGGTTGGAGGGTTGAATAAAATCTCGGAGGTCCTGCCAATGGCCACGGACATTTACCAGGTATTGCCCGTCTTCATAGTAGGCTCTCTGTCGGAGCCGAGGTAGTAAAAGGGTTCCCAGAAAGAGGCACACCAGCTACTTCCTCCTGGTAGCTAAAGCAACCGCAACACCAATTCCGAGGACAGCTATGCCCCCCACGATAGCTAAAGGCCACCATTCTGCCTCCTTTGCTACCTGCCTATCTCTTAAATCCTTTAACAGCGCCCGTAGCCCTTCATCGGTCATCTGCTCCAGGTCTTCAGGTGATACTTCGTAGTCAACCCTTGGTGCCTTATAAAGTATCATCGGGATTAGGTCTTCTCTCCCAAGCTCTTCTATTATCTCATCAGTTAATGCCGGTGGCTTGTGGATAACCCGGTCAACCGATTTAATTAGCCTCTCTATTACCCAGCCAACTAGCCAGATACCAAGAAGGGTTAAGGTTCCCTTTATTATAAATGCCCAGGGTAACTTCACGAGTATTGCTCCGATAGCTACCAGCCAAGGCCAAACAGGGGCAGCTACCCCCTGCTCCTCAGAAGCTACAGCAGCCTTAATTTCAACACGGTAATTTGTCCAGAATATCGGTGTCGTATCCTCATAGACCTTTAGCTCAAGTATACTGTTGCCTTCAGCTTCGACAGCGCTAGCAAAGGCATCGGCTAACTTCAGACCACCCCATTGTGTAAAAGGAATCTGCTCAGGAGTAAGCGGAAACTCTATAACACAGACCTCGGTATCGCCTTCATAGACATAGGCTGCCGGATGAATGGTGTGCTGAATCAGCTCATACCACGGGGGGACCTCCCCGGGAACCACTTCAAAAGCGCCCATATTGATGCCGGTGAAGATGTCAGGGCCGGGCACTTCCATTATCTTGGCGTACATGTCTAAAATATTGCCGTAGAGGCCAAACTCAATCAAAAAGCCGGTGATGTCGGTGATGGGCACGTCACAGTCTATTTCATAGGTAACAAATTCTAGACTTTCATCGAAGTGGACAGGGGTGCGACTGTTAAAAACTTCAATAAACTCTGGTATTATCACCCCCACCTGCCAGCCTATAGCTGTCCAGACAGCACCATCGCGGGCTGGCCCGCGATGGTCAACTGTCATATGAACCCTGACGATATCCCCAACCGAGACTGGGAGCTTCTCCCCAGCGAGGACTCCAACAGCTACCGAATTAGGTACGGTAGGATTACCTCTAATAACTTCTATCGAGGTAATTTGCATTTTATCTCCTCCCAGCTAGTCTTATAGTATGTCGTAGCTGACTATGCCAAAGTTCTGAAACTCAGCCCTGAGCAGAACCTCAATGACATTAGACCGCTCAGGCTGTCCTGCATTGGGAATGTGCCATATCTCACTATGCTCCAATAATTTGACGTAGAGGTCAAAAAGACCTGGCGTCCATGGGAACACAGTGACCTGCGTGATTGGCACGAGGGCGACCAGAGGGTAAGTTACCCAGTCAAAAGACTGAGCGAAGGTAACGGGTTCTTTCCCTGTCCATATCTCGTCAAAGCCCACTACCCGATGGCCTATAGCCGCATAAAATATGTCATCAAGGCGTGGACCACGGTAATCAACCTCTGCAGTGACTATTACCACATCCCCGGGCATCACCCCGCGGAGAATTTCCCCTGGTAGAGCAGCTACGCTAACGCCTCTTAGGATTGCCTCAGCTTGGTTTACCATTTCTACCTCCTACTGTTTATTATACCCCGAAAGGGCAAAGCCTCTAAACTCTGATTCAGGCACCGCAGCTACCACGGTGCACAGGGCTCCATAGTAGCTATCAACCTCCTCAGGGGCAGCAGGATTCATATATAAGCCTACAGAGAGTAAATAGGTTCCTACTTTATCCAGGTTAAACCGGCCGCCAATAAACTGATGTTCACTACCGCCACCGGTGTGTGGCCAAGCTTCCCAGGCAGAGTATTCTTCGACAACTAAGCCATCAGGATCCCTAACTATCCAGGAAATACCCATACGCTGGGTATCTAAAGTGTCATTTCGCCCCCAGATGTGGACTAGCCCCCTTTGATTTTGAGGGATATTGTAAGCCGGAATATCAGCTCGGGCTTCATCATACTCCAGCTCCTTCCTGCTTAGAGTTCCCTTATATTCTGGTACTTCTGGTGGCGGTTCTTCTTCCGGTGGCACTCCCTTTAGGGCTATTTCAAGTCCCCATTCGTCATCAGGCACCCATGCGTTGTACAAACCTGACCAAATGAGGCTCCAAATGTAAATAAGGACATCCCGATTAGGCATAGTAAATGAACCCGATGAGGTAAATGTGCGTCCTGGGGAAACAGTAGCTTCATCGGGGCTAAAATTAATCCGCACACCTTGAACAACAGCTGCGGTGAGGAAGATTCTTTGAGTGGTAGTAGATATATTCTTGACAGTGACCCCTATTGTAACTAGCTCCCCTTCCTGAGCTTCTCCAGGGTAAGTAGCACCTATGATTTGGGTGTAAGGCCCCACTCTTACTTCCTCCTCCTCAAACTGCTCGGTAGAGACATTGTAATAGTAGCTACCGAAGTCGGGGATGAATATCTCTTTGTAGGCAGTCCTATCAGACCATATGGACTGAAATCTATATAGCTGTCTAGCGTGCCACCCATCCGCTTCCTGCCAGTGGTAGGAAGCTGTCAAGTCTATACGAAGAGGAAGTTCCCAATTAGCTGGAATCTCAAAGGTAGCTGTTTCTCCGATATTATCGTGGGCATCTAAACCCCAAGATAATATTTCTGTGACATTCCAATCAACAACAGACATTTGCCACTTGTTAGCTCCGCTAGGAGCATTTTTGAGGCTAACAGTAACTTGCATTAGCTCTCCTTCAGGAATGCCTCAAGATTCCGGAGTTCGCTTTTCTTATAATCCGCCCTTTTTTCCATTATAGAGGTCAACACTTCACTTTGTCCAATGACTGCATCTAGTACCATTTCCGGGGTCACTCCCAGCTTGACAAGGATATTGGTGTCCCGTCTAAATCTTTTCTTTTCCTCGGGAGAGCAACCTTTGAGGTAAATGCCGATTATGCTCTTGCCGGCATCAGCTATGGCTCTGAGGTTATCCAGTCCTGCCTTTTCAAGTTCACCCCTAAGCTGGCGAGCAGCCTTTATCACCACGAAATGCCTTGCTGTCCGCTGCGTGAAGCTAGTCACGCCATTAACTCCTCTTTGGTGTATTCCCTTGGGCAAGCTGGATTCGGACATTTTAGAGTCGGCCCCGCCCAGCCGGCAGGTGGGCTAAATTTGATGTGACAGTCACCGCATTCGAATACCTGTGGCTGCTCCGAGGCAGATGTTTTAGCCCCAGGGCTTTCCTTGATTTCTTTTGCCGCTGCTGATAGGGCAGCAATGCCATCGCTCAGGTTCTCCTTCACTGCCCCGGCTAATGTCCCCAGGTGCTGATTTCTTTGCGTCTCGACCTCATGGTTCTGTTGTATTTTTAGCCTCTCCCTCTCATCCTCGAGCAAAGCTCTCACCAGGTCAGTCCTGAGCCCTGAGTTCCCACCTTGATTCTCCTGCAGAAGACGTCCCCCAATACCAGCTCCGCCCAGCTTTTCTCTCAGCCTATCTCCCATAGTCAGCGCGTTCACCAGGTCCTCAACCATATCCTCGGGTTTTTTATTAACCCCGGCAGCAGCTCCTACTTCCTCCCTGACAACGCTTCTTATCTGCTCACTGGTCAGGGCACCCTCACCACCACCTATAAGCCGCTTGTTCAAATAATCAGCGACAACATCCTCTAGTGCACTCATGAGCTTGCCCTGGCCAGTG
>JABUBL010000475.1_pt1 | contig 12042 bp, 12 predicted proteins | sample 7240371 | NCBI WGS metagenome assembly JABUBL01 (sample SAMN07256343, study PRJNA390944) | subsurface metagenome | isolation source: Methane hydrate marine sediment | place: Pacific Ocean: Eastern North Pacific, ODP site 1244 | collected 2002
TGTTTGTCTTTGTAATTTTTCATTGTGTTTTCTGCTCCCACATTCCATCCGGTTTAACCTGCAGAATACCAACATCCCGAAAGAAGCTCATTTTAGCAATTGTGTGATCGACCAAAGCTCCTATTACATTATCTTGAGCACTTAATAAAGCATCCTGTGACAGCAACAAGATTCGCGTCTCAACTCGTCCTGCATCCAGCAATACTTTATTCATTTCTACACGTTCCTTTGCCAGCGCAAGGCTGTTTTTTTCGATTTTGTACCGGTCCGACGTCTCCTGGAGCCGACGGTAAGCACCGCGCACAGCTAATTTAATCCTGTCTATATCATCCTCATATTGCCGCTGCTGCTGCTCTAACGTTATCAATGCCTGCCGATAAGCATTGCGCTGCGTTTTTCTGTCCAACGGCAAATCAGCATCAAAACCCAGCCCGTAGCTACCACTGCGAAATTGCAATCTGCTAAAGTCGGTCCTTTCTCTTGATGATTCTACGCCGGCGCTGCCCGTCAGGTTCAACTGAGGCCCAAGGCCGTCAACTGCCAGAATAACATTACGCAGTGCGTCGTCAATCCAATCTGCACTGGTAGCTAAATCCAGACGCCGCAGCAATGCTGTTTCAATCGCTTCATCCAATGTATAATCGACTTCGCTTATCCCGGCTTCTTCCAATGCCCTCAACTCGTTCTGGTCCAGTTCCACATTAGCGTCGGTTGGTAACGATAACTGTATCTTAAACGCATCAAGACTCTGCTCATACCTCTGCTGGGCTGCTACAACCATACTTTCTGCACCCAGCACATTTTGTTCCGCCTCATCAACATCGATGCGGCTTTTACGCCCGGCTTCGGCCTCCATATCCAGACGCTCTTTCGATTCAAGCACTCTCTTATAATTATTCTTGGCATTGGTTACAGCATCCCTTCGCTGCAAAACACCGTAGTAGGCAGTAACAATATCAACCACAAACGTTTTGCGATAGCGGTTGAATGAGCGTATGTCATACAAAACCTCCCGCTCGGCCAGGACTAAAGTTTCCCATTTTTCTTTGCCTGCACCGGCGCCAAGCAATGGAGCAGCTGCGCTTGCGCTAAGGATTGAACCTAATGTAGTTCTTGGGTCACCGGTAAGAAATCTTGCCCAGTTTATGGCCAGGCTCGTGCCGATTTCAATACCATCAGCCAGAAGATAATCTTGTTTGGTTCCAAGGGCCGAGGCTAATGAAAACTCGTCATCGTTAACACTATTATCAACGTATGTGCCGTCGATGGTTGCAAACCATTGCCGTTCATAATTGTGTCTGATGCCTGTTAACGCAAGCGCTGAAGTGTAAAGCTCTTCTTTTTTCCTTTGATAGCGTCGATTATTTACGGTGGCAATAGCTACCGCTTCTGCAAGACTTAAAACGCCGGACGGCGGTATGGCTGTTTCGATTTGAGTGTCGTTTGGTAATGGCGGTATATCACTGTCACTGATTATGTAATTGGCTTTTTGGCCAAAACTGTCATGCCATTTGCTATCGATAATCTTATATACTTCTTTATCGGCTTCTGCTTTGTGATACTCGGGGCTGCACGCACCGGTCATACCGAATATAACAGCGGTGCATAGTCCCCAGCACAACAACGTTACCGGCCGAAAGTCACAAAACATAAAACCCTTCTCCAACATAACCCTGGTTATATAACGCCATTTTAGTCTATATCATTATACAATAAAAGGTTACGAAAAAAAAGCAAAAAAGCAGCTAAGATACTCATAATCGGCAATGATTTTGAGTATTAGTCGTGAGTTTTGCACAACAGGTTTCAGTAAGACCCTAAAATTCAATAATTTACGTGCTAAAAGAGCGCAGCCTTATTGCTGATATTTCCATTAATATAGACGCTCAATTTCTAAAAATGTTTCAAAAAAATCTTCTAATTCTTCTTCAGAGTAAAACGACATTTAATTTTATTGCGAAATGAGCTAATTACGTGTAAACTCGGGGTGGGATTTCAAGTTGGCGGCGTGGCCAAGTGGTCTAAGGCGACGGTTTGCAAAACCGTTATTCGCCGGTTCGAATCCGGCCGCCGCCTGTTTGTTTTTATCTCCAACCCGTAAAGGTCAATACTATGAAAGTAAATATTGGAAATTGCGTTTTAGAATTGGTCGAAGGTGATATTACGGAGATGCAAACTGAGGCAATCGTCAACGCTGCCAATGCTCGATTGATTTTAGGCGGCGGCGTAGCCGGGGCAATCAGAAGAAAAGGCGGCCCACAAATCCAGAAAGAATGCAATAAAACAGGGGGGACTTTCGTTGGCGGAGCCGTAAAAACCACCGGAGGCAATTTGATGGCAAAGTACGTGATTCACGCTGTTGGGCCTCGGATGGGCGAGGGAAAAGAAGATGAAAAGTTGAAAAACGCAACGCTGAACTCGCTGAGACTAGCTGATGAGGAAACAATAAAAAGCATTTCTTTGCCTGCAATCAGCACTGGTGTCTTCGGCTTCCCTATTCAGAGATGTGCTGAAATAATGCTGCAAACGACTATTGAGTATCTCAAAGGCCAAACCGGCTTGGAAAGAGTCATCTTTTGTCTCTTCGGCCGGGACAGTTACGAAGTCTTCGCAAACCAGCTAAAACAGGAAATCTCAAAATGAAGGCAGTGGTCCTAAACAAAACATCCCCTATTGAAGGAAAGCCTTTAGAGTTAATTGATTTGCCTCGCCCTACCGTCGCCGATGACCAGATTTTGGTTAAGGTTTCGGTTTGTGGGGCCTGTCATACGGACCTTGATGAGGTTGAAGGCAGGCTAAAACCAACGAAACTGCCTATAGTGCCGGGTCACCAAATAGTTGGAGCGGTGGCGGATAAGGGGAAGGCTGTAACCAAATTCAAAACGGGAGACCGTGTGGGTATTACCTGGCTTTATTCAGCTTGTGGGAAGTGCAATTTCTGCCAAAGGGGCAATGAGAACCTGTGCGGCGAGGCCAGGTGGACAGGCAAAGATGTTGACGGTGGCTATGCAGAATATATGGTTATTTCAGAAGACTTTGCCTATCCCCTTCCTAAAAGTTTTTCGGATTCTGAGGCGGCGCCGCTTTTGTGTGCTGGTGTAATCGGCTACCGCACTTTGAGGCTGGCGGAAGTTACCGACGGCGAAATCATCGGCCTTTATGGCTTCGGAGCTTGCGCCCACATCGTAATCCAGATAATCAAATACAAATTTCCGAACAGCCCTGTTTTTGTCTTTACCAAGACTGCCGAGCACGCAAAGTTAGCCGAAAGTCTCGGCGCCGCCTGGACCGGCCGTTCCGGAGACCAGCCGCCTGCGAAATTGAACAAGGCAATGGATTTTACCCCCGTCGGAGAATGTGTCCGCGACGCTCTGGCTGTTTTAGACAGAGGAGGCAGATTAGTTATAAATGCGATTCGCAAGGAGACAGCCGTGCCGGCGCTGGATTATGCTGAGTACCTTTGGCTTGAGAGAGAGATAAAAAGCGTCGCTAACGTTACCCGGCAAGACGCCAAGGAATTCTTACCGTTAGCCGCTCAAATCCCAATTGTTCCCACTATTGAGGAATTTACATTGGCCCAGGCCAACGAAGTTTTGATTAAACTGAAACACTCCAAACTCCGCGCCGCCGCCGTTTTAAGGGTCTGTGAATAAGGAATTTTTAGGCGTAGAAGTTATGTAATCCCTTGGCCATCTCCGAACCGGCCACGGTCTTGACTTTTGGCTTGGGTGTGGTGATACTCCGCAGGAAATCCTAAAATTGGCATTATTTTTGTTGACAGGCATTGGGGGTTTTTGCTATAGTATATATGTTGCGATGGGCGGTTTCGCCATAAAGTGCAAAGGGCACACAGCAAATAAAGGAATATCGCAACAGGGGAGACAGGTGATGATAAGCTTCTCACAAACAGCCTGAATCTCCCTTTTTTTATGCTTCCAAATTTTCATCGGCAGCGGATTAGCTGATTGTTGTCGAACGGGACAGGAGGGATATTCTTTTTCAGGTCCTCGATAAAGCGCAAGCCGTCCTTCCAGTAACCTGCAGTGGGTTTTAACTCGGCGCAGTGACCTGCAAAATAGCGGTTTATATTGTCAACCAGAAGCTCCCTTAAATATTTGCTGACCATTGATGCCAGTGACACGGGTAAAAAACGGTTATCGGCACCGACTGTAAAATGCAAACGCATCTGTTTGCCGTTGGCTTGTAATTCATAGCTGCTGTTGGCTGGTGTTTCCTTTAGAATTTTCAATTCCATATCCGGAAACATCCGCTGCAGGTTTTTCCGATAGCGGACGCGTCCACCCTGCCTGTCGACTATAATCTGTAAATCATCGCCCACAAAATTATCAAAGGCGTTCTTTATGAGTCGGGAGGTTGTGGTAAAAAGGACACTTGCTTTGTTCTTTACGGTAGCCACCATTTTGTTGTAGTACCCAACGTCCAGACAATAGCTTCTGAGTTCCAGCAATTCGATACCGGTTGAGGCCAGGTCATCTTTTAATACCGCCGAGGCAATTGCCATATCAGCTGAGTCAGTTGAAATTCTGTAACTGTCGGCTCCTTTGTACCAGGGATAATCATTTAATCGCTCAAGGCAGTCCGGAGACAGCATCGTCAGCAGTTCGGTCAAGGTGGCCGGCCTTTTACCAAGACATCTCAGGCACGCCAGGGCTGTCCGCTCCAGGTGCTTGATACCCAGTGATTTGCTGTAAGCCTTTTTGCTGTCGGCAATGAGCAGGCGGCCGGCAAGATGTTTTCTTCTGCTGCCGGCACTTTTGCCTAAAATATGCCACAGGTTAGCTGTTAAAAGATGATGGGGAAGTAGAAACGTACTTGACGATACAACCAACGGCCCCAAAATCGGGCCGAAACCGGCTTCATCTATCCCTACCAAAACCACCATCCCTGGAATCCTTCTATGCTGTATCGTATTTAGTGTTGAGTTTTGAATTTTTAGTTAATTCAAAACTCGACAGCTACTATTATCCCCGGTGCGACTCGAACGCACAACCTCTGGCTCCGGAGGCCAACGCTCTATCCAATTGAGCTACGGGGACGACCGATACTATTGTATGTATTATGCCAAAACGGCCGATAAGTCAAGGAATATAAGCTGCTGTATCCAGCCTTGTGGTCGTATCGGGATTTTGTACGTGCGAATTTTGCGTAAATATAATATAATAACATATATCTGATGTATCAGGGGTGATGATTGAATGTTAAAAAATAAGCGCCTCTTATATCGCAAAACAGGGTTCCTTCTACTGCTCGTCGCTGTCGTGTGCTGGACCTCTGTCGTTCAGGCCAAGCGGCCCGGGTGGCAGCGCCAGGAGGTTGATTGGCGTATGACGGGCGGCCGCCGTATCAAAGCTGTCAATTACCCCAGTGGAAACCCCCCGCTGCTGCTCAGCAAACGAGATGGTCGCCGACCAACAGCCCTGCGCAAAAAGATTCTCCCTGCCGAAGCAGCCTCCCGACTTGCGCCGTTCACCCAGGAGTTGCCTGCCCCGCTTATTGCCACCGTTATTGATTCGCCTCCCATAGACGGCTTTGTTCCCTGGATTGCCACTTCCGTTACCGATGCACATGATGAACCGTATGCACTTGATGCCATACCGGAAACCTCCGTCACCGGCAGCTATCTGACTCCTGACCCCCAATCTGACTACGCCCTTGGTATCTTCGACACAGGTGCCAGCACCAGCATAATGAATGTTTTTGAAGCTTATTTAGTGGGATTGTACGATGCTGGGATGGTAACCTCATCTACCGTAGAGCTCATTGGAGCTACCGGCTCGGTCTTTGCCTGGGTAAGCCAGCCGCTGGGCCTGTTCATTGACGGACTCGGTGCAATTGACCCCAACAGTCTGCTCGTCGACGACTCCAATATGGTCGGAGAAAGCAATGTTTCAATCCTTGTCGGTGACCCGATTGATTCGCCGAATTTGCCGACGGTTATAGGTTCACCTTGGGCGGTCTTTTTTGCTGCGGCCTTTTATAACGACCAGCAAATCACCCTTACTTACGACGGCAATGAAATTACCGCTCCGGACATTCACTTTTATCCTCTCTCCGACCCCGGTATCCCGAACTATTCCAACAAAATATACCTGGAACTGCGCCCCAGCCCTGTCATGTTCGTACAATATTTCCCCTGCATAGAACCTATTTGGGAATGTCCTGATGGGGACGGCTCTCCGCTGCTGCCCACCATAATAGTGGATGCCTGGTGGACATACCAAGGTCTGTTCTTTGTCTCCAGCGTGGACGTCGCCCACGGTAACAAAAGTGCCGTCGACAAGGACGGCTTTATGTTTGATACCGGTGCCCAGGTTACTGTCATTGGTGAAGCCATCGCCGCCCGCCTAAAGCTCAACCCCGCTAACCCCGATTTTGAGGTTGAGATACAGGGAGTCACCGGCGATATCATCATAGCACCCGGCTTCTACATTGATTCTCTTGAAATCATTGCCACGCCGGAATGGCTCAGCTTCACAAACGTCCCCGTCGTTATGCTCGATGTTGACTCGCCGGAAGATGGTTTCCTCGATGGTATAATTGGAATGAATCTCTTAGTCGATTTAAATTTTGTATTTCACGGCGGTGGGCTAAGCCTGTTAGGACAGGACCCTCCTTTTATCAAATTCGAGTCAATCTGTCACATTGTTGGTGACATCGCCCCCGAAGGCGGGGACTGCAAGGTTGATTATTTAGACCTGGGTGAATTCGCCAATCACTGGCTCGAAACCTCAAACTCCCCCAATTGGAATCCAGAATGTGACATGGCACCGCAACCGACTCCTGACGAAAAGGCCGATTTCCTCGATTTTGCCGTGCTGGCGGAACATTGGTTTGAAGGCACCACGCCTTAAATTCGCCAAAATCTTATTGAGCACAACCTCAATTCAGCTTTTCAAAATCAGGCAATTGTTTTGACATACCTGCAGTTTGCGAATATGATTACCCCATTATTGTTTTGCGGAAATTGCCAAATGAGGATTGTAATTGATTTTATATATTTGCTGGTAGCGTTGGCCATAACTCCCTGGGTTGTGTATCGGATGGTCAGATACAGGCGCTATCTGGCTGGCTGGTCTCATCGCTTCGGCAGAATTATTCGTAAAGACCCCGCGCTGAGAAAATGCATCTGGCTGCACGCTGTAAGCGTCGGCGAGGTTAATGCAGCTAAAACCATCGTCAAGGAGCTTGAAAACAGATTCAGCGATTATGAAATCGTAATAAGCACTACTACCGATACCGGCTTTGCCAGGGCGAGTGCTTTATTTGGAGCCAGTCACAAGGTGTTTTACTTTCCACTGGATTTTTCCTGGATAATGCGCCGTGTTTTCCGCAATATCCAGCCGGCAATCTGTCTGCTGATGGAACTGGAAGTTTGGCCTAATTTCGTTCAAATCGCGCACCGACTGCACATCCCTGTTGTTATAGTCAACGGCAGAATAAGCGACAAAAGTTTCTCCAGATACAAAAAAGTAAAACCGGTTGCTAAAAGTATATTCCAAAAGTTGAGTCTCATTCTTGCCCAGACAGACCAATATGCTCAGCGTTTCAAAGAAATCGGGGTGCCAGAGAAAAAAGTGGTCGTTACCGGCTCGCTAAAATATGACACCGCCCAAATCACCGACAAAGTCGAAGGTGCTAAAGCTCTTGCCGCCGACCTTAAAATTAAAAAACAAAGATTATGGGTTGCAGGTGCCACTGGAAACGATGAAGAACAAATTCTGCTCGATGTTTATCAAAATCTAAAAAAGCAGGACCAATTCAAAAATTTGCGGTTGGTAATTGTCCCGCGTAAGCCCGAAAGATTCGACGAAGTGGCACAATTAATAAAACAGGCTGGTTTTGATTTAATCCGGTACAGCGAGGTAAAAAGATTAACCGCAGAGACCACAGAGAAATCGAAAATCAAAAATCAAAAATCGAAAATTGATACTGTGATTCTCGGTGATACTATGGGTGATTTGCGAAAATTCTACTCGCTTGCAACAATAATTTTTGTTGGCCGGTCGCTGGTACCGATGGGCGGCTCTGATTTGGCCGAAGCGGCCGCTCTCGGCAAACCCACCTTATTCGGCCCATACGCCTTCAATTTCAAACAAACCGTCGATGCACTTTTAGCCGGCGAAGGTGCCGTTATAGTAAAAGACAAGCAGGACCTGCTCGATACAATGCAGAAATGCCTTCTCGAACCGGACTTTGCCGAAAAAATCGCCCGAAACGGCCAAGACGTAATCAAAAAAAACCAGGGTGCTACCGAAAAAACAATGGACCAAATCGCAAAATTTCTGAATCCCACCTAAAAACGATTTGCTAAATCGTCACTTTTTCAGTTTTTTAGCTACGGCTTCAATATGTGCCGGGCTGGTTCCGCAGCAGCCGTCTAAGCCAATTCTACCAAGGCCGCTTACGTCAGCTTTGGGACGAGGCTCTCGGCGTGGGCGACAAATTTTTGTGTTGGTTCCAACCAGTCACTTACATCATCAGCCTTGAACCTGGCAAAGTCTCCATAGTCGCCTTTCAGGCGGTTATTAAACAGCAAGTCGAAATGTTTGCCCAATTCTTTCGGGATTAGGCCTGTCTTTACAAACTCGCGATGCATCAACGAACGCAGATACCCATGTTTACTTGTAGAAAAATCTTTGGTCAACAATAGCGCCGAGACCGCGTAAAAGCACGCATAGTAAAGACGATTCACGTACAGGTTTATGTGCCCTGCCTCAAACAACATTTTGGCCTCTTCAATTGCCTCGTGCGCACGCTCCATACGGTATGCAATCAAAGTTTTTTCCTCATCAGTCATAAAAGCACTCCCTCCCGTTCAACGTTTTTATGAAGAGGCATAGCACGGTAAAGGGGCGAATCCCACTTTTGTTTGCTGTAGACGATAAGTGTAAGTACTTCGCATGTCTCCAGTTCTAATGGGTACACCTTATCAAGTATTCTTTCCTCAAGGGCCATATCCACCGGCCCGTTTACTATTATCAGAATATCATAGTCCGAGTATTTATCTGCATTGCCCCGAGCGTGAGAGCCGTACAGAATCACGTCTGCATCCGGAACGACCTGCCTGATAGCTTTTTTGCATCGCTTCAGCAGTTCAACATCTGCGGTACTGTTTGTCCACGAATCAATAGATATCATCGGCTACCTTTGCTCCAAAACATTCTCGCGATTTTTCACCATACTTTATGGTAGCAGAATTTTGACATAATTGCCACACTTTATTCGTAGCTTCTGCAAACATTATTGCTATCGCAGCAACAGGTAATCCGTCGGTATTATTTCAGCCTTTTAGCCATAGCTTCAATATGTGCCGGGCTGGTTCCGCAGCAGCCGCCGATGATGTTCACGCCGGCTGAATGTATTTTTTCCGCCGCTGCTGCGAAATCTCCAGGTGATACGTTATAAACCACCCTGTCTTCAACCAATTCCGGCTTTCCTGCATTGGGTTCAGCATAAATTAGTGTATCTTGCTGCAAAGCCTTAACCGCTGAGACATATTTACCTGCAAGCTCTACGTATTCATCAAGCGATAAAGTTCCGCAATTAAACCCTATCACATCAACCCCCAGCGAGACTAACTGAGCAACTGCCGTTTCGACGTCAACGCCCATCATTGTTCGAAAATCATCACCAGCCCTATCAAAGGCTAAAGATGCAAACAAAGGTAATTTGCAGACCGATTTGACCGCTTCTATCGCAATTGTTATCTCATCAAGAGCAGTCATTGTCTCAATTATAAAACCATCCACCCCCCCTGCCAAAAGCCCCTTTGCCTGCTTCGTGAAAGCGTCTTTTAATTCCCCCAGCTTCAGGTTCCCTAACGGCTGCAAAAAATCGCCGCTGGGGCCAATATCACCCAGGACATACTTTTCCTCGCCCGCTGCCCTGCGTGCTATTTGGGCACCTGCGGTATTTATCTTTTTGACCATTTTGCCGAGCCTGTGCCGGCTCAAAACATATTTATTGGCCCCGAATGTGTTTGTAAGAACTGCATCGCTGCCCGCTTCCAGATAAGCTCGGTGAATGTCAAAGATAGTATTAGGCGACTCTATGTTTAGATAGTCATTGCACTTGCCCACCTCAACTCCGTGAGCAATCAACTCAGTTCCCATCGCCCCGTCTAACAAAAACAGCCCCTCGCTTATTCTCTCTCTCAAACTTATTCTGCCCATAAGCAAACTCCGCATCTTTTATTATTTACTTCTGCTGTTCAATCATATCACCATCGACGATTTTATAAATACGCTTAAACCTGTGCGGCCTGGGACGAGTGAAAAGGTGCCTCTGTGTCTTCTCAGTAAAGTTCGTCGATTTTATAGACTTCAAGTTGAGAGTAATGCTGACCGAATTTTCGATTGCTTCGGCTCCACGCTTGACAATCTTTATGACGGCAGGAACAAAAAACCCTTCAGACACTTCTTCATATTCATCCAATTCTGTAACAACCACAGGCTGACCTGCATCGAAATACTCGATTCTTCCAACCAGATAATCACAGGCTTCGATATATATTTTCTTGCTTTCAGTATGTCCATTTCGTTTTGTAAGAACGTCGAAGGCGTCTTTTTTTGAGAGCAACCATTTTTTCTCACCGCTGACTTCGGTAATTCCGATGGCCTCGAGCACCAGTTTCGGATTAATCATCAGTTCTTCAGGATACGCTTCATCGGACCATTGGCCCCACACATAAGTGCTGGTCTTAGGCTTCATTGCCAGCCAAAACTCATCTTCGTTTGACCCAAGAACAATTCCCTTTGCGTCAAGAGCCACGTTACCTTGGAGGTAAATTTCGGCCGGCGGATTGACCCAGACTTTCACGGGAAAATTTTCATTATGCCTCTTGCCCTCAGCATCATAGTACTGCAGGCGACATTGGCCATTAGCTTTAAGCGGCACTATATTTTTCGAGCGCAGCTTTAACAAAGACAACGCCTCGGTGGCGGATTTCTTGCCCGGACAAATCCGCTTCGGTTGTTGGATTTGAGGTGCGCAGCCGGTGAGGGTTAATACTGATATAGTAAAAAGCAACAACAATCGTAGGTTTGCCTGCTTATGCCCCATTTCTACAAATCCACCTGTAGAATCTCGCTTAGCTGCGAGGATAATTGCTTGATTTGCTCCTCATCAAGATGAGGATTTATTACCTCGACGGTCTCTTTTCCGCCGACTACTCTCAAACGCCAGATTTCCTTATTGTCCTGCATTTCGGACGAATCGTATTTCAGACGCCTTTTTCGCATCAAAATCAGCGCCAGAACAAAGCGAAAATTTATTTTTTCCTGCTCTCTCTCTTGCTCGAGCCGTTCAAAAAAGGCCATCAGCATCTCATCATCAACGAATATATGCTTTTTCTCATCGGGCCGGGGCAGTTTGGTTTTCCAGTGACAAAACACATCCGGTTTTTCAGCCTGCCAGTAGTCGGTGCAGAAATCCCGCCGGGCCAGTCCCTGGTCGGTTTCCACCAAGGCGGCAAAATATTCTTCGCCGTATTCAATTTTTTTGCCGCTGCCGGAGCATTGTCCAAGCGGCTTATCAATTTCCCACTCATCCATTTTTTTCTCTGCCTGAGAGTAGCGGGTGCGCTTATGCTATCGCTATTCAAACTTCAGCCATTCGCATATATTTTGTATTGTTTTAGGACCTATACCTTTGACTTTCTGCAAATCATTACAACTTCGAAAGGCTCTGCTATCACTGTCCTTTCGGCCAAAATTCTCGCGGTACGCCACTATAGCATTAGCTTTTCCAATACCTATACCGGGCAATCTTACCAGAGACGCCAGCGGCGCATCGTTTGGATTTACTTGCTCGTCCAACACGATTTGGCACGATTGTCCAACGCCCAAAAGACCTGAGGCAGCAAGGGCGATAGAAAACAAAACACATACGCCCGCAGCGATAACAAATGCGAATGATTGAATCCTGTTCTGCTTCTGCCCGGTTTGTGTTTGTTGGCCAAAATTATCGGTTGCCATAGCTAATTTTTAAGTTCACACCGATTGGTGTTTTTTATTCCTGAAC
>JABUBL010000476.1_pt1 | contig 12030 bp, 13 predicted proteins | sample 7240371 | NCBI WGS metagenome assembly JABUBL01 (sample SAMN07256343, study PRJNA390944) | subsurface metagenome | isolation source: Methane hydrate marine sediment | place: Pacific Ocean: Eastern North Pacific, ODP site 1244 | collected 2002
TGCTAGCCTTGAAGGTCAGCTCGTCTTCCAGGCCTAAAAGCTCCTGAAATGGCAGCAAAACAGACTGACTGCAGCCGTGGAACTGCAATTCATACCTGTAAGCCCTTTCCCCGGCTTCCTTCATGAAAGCCTCTTTGGACTTAACAATTCCGCTCTCTGCCATTTAGCATCCTCCGTTCAAACGCCGTTTTTCTTTTGCCCTTTTAGCCTTTTTAAGATGGCATTGACGTAGAATTGCATCATGCCCTTGCCATGCTTGGGCATCCTGGCTTTCTTCGCCTTTAGCTTTTTCTCCCTGCGCTGCCACCGCCGCACCTGGTGCTACCTCCCGTTTGGGCTTTGACCACCCCATTATACTATTTTGCTCCCGCCAGTAGAAGTATGGTATGGTTGCTTCCTGTTACACGTCTCCTACAGTATAATGGGACGATGGAAAAAGGCACCTATGCCCTGCTGCTTGCTCTGGAAAAAGAGGCCTCTATTGCTGTAGGAAGGCTGGGAACATTCACCTTTCCCCGAGGCTACTACATCTACGTAGGCAGCGCCCAAGGAGGCCTCTATGCAAGGGTGAAGCGCCATTTGAAGGGCGAAAAAAGGCTTCGCTGGCACATCGATTATCTGCTGGGGTCTGCCCGTGTAGTCGAGGTTTGGTATGCTCTGGGGGATGAATCGCAGGAATGCCTCTGGCGCCAGATTGCCCAGGAGATGCCTCAGAGCGAAATCCCGGTTCCCGGCTTTGGCTCCTCCGATTGCCGCTGTCCCTCCCACCTGACCTACTTCCTTTCTCGCCCTTCTCTCCAGCTTTTTCAGAGGAGGCTAAAAGACAAAGGGAGAGGAGTGAAAAGAGCTCTACCGGCCGAATTTCTCAGCGCAGCATCTGGGCGAAGAATGATGCAACCCTGTCCCCAACCTCACCCTCATGTCCCCCCCAGAAGTGATCCGCCCCGTCAATAACCTCATGCTCCTTTGGCTTGGGGAGGCTTTCAAAGAAGGCTTCAAAGGCTTGTGGAGAGGTGAAGTTATCCTCGCTGCCACAGATGAGGAGCTTTGGCCTGGAGTATTCCTTGAGCCCATAGAGGGGGGAGAGTGCAAGCGGGGGAGAGATGGCGGCTATAGCTTGAATTTGCTCTGAAAGTGCGCCGAGGAAAGAGGGGATTGCGCCGAAGGAGTATCCACAAAGCCCTATTCTCTGCGGGTCAACCTCTTCTCTGGAGGCGACAAAGGCAATGGCCGCTTTGACGTCCTCCCGCTCAGCAATGCCCCCGCCGAAAGAGCCCTCGCTTCCGCCTGCGCCCCTGAAGTTGAAGCGGAGGGAGGCGATTTCCTTCTCACACAGGGCGTAGCAGAGTGCAACCACAACATTGTTTTCCATATCGCCGCCATAGAGGGGATGTGGATGGCAGACGACCACGCAGGCAAAAGGAGACGAGCCGCCGGGAACTTGCAACATGCCTTCAAGGGTGAGTTCACCGCAGGGGAAGGTTACCTGGATGAGCTTCATTCCTCGGCCTTCTTCCTCCCCCACCAGGCCTTAAGCCGCCGCTCAATCTCCTTCTCAAGCCCCTGGTCGCTGGGGAAGTAGTAGCGTATTCCCTGAAGAGAATCGGGGAGGTTCTGCTGCTCTACGAAATGGTCGGGGAAGTCGTGGGCGTACTTATATCCCTTGCCATATCTCAGCTCCCTCATCAGCCCGGTTACCGGATTTCTCAGGTGAAGGGGCACGGGATCGGTGCGAGTCCTCTCCACATCCTGCTGCACCTTGGAGTACGCCTTATAGAGGGAGTTGCTCTTGGGCGCTGTAGCCAGATAGACCACCACCTGAGCCAGGGCCAGGTTTCCCTCGGGCATGCCGATGAAGTGCACCGCCTGCTGCGCCGCCATCGCTACCACAAGAGCCTGGGGATCGGCCATGCCGACATCCTCGGAGGCAAACCTCACCAGCCGCCGCGCCACATAAAGGGGGTCCTCTCCCGCCTCAAGCATCCGCCCCAGCCAGTAGAGGGCAGCATCGGGGTCCGAGCCCCTGAGCGACTTGTGCAGCGCTGAGATGATATCGTAGTGCTGCTCTCCCGCTTTATCATAGAGCAGGGCACGATGCTGAAGGGCATCCTCAATGGTAGGCAGGGCGATTTTCCTCTTTCCTTTCTTATCGGGCTCGGTGGCGAAGGTCGCCATCTCAAGGGCGTTTAAGCCAACGCGGGCATCACCATTTGACATAACAATAAGATGCTCCAGGGCATCATCCGTAAGCTTCACCCCCATCTTGCCCAGACCCCGCTCCTCATCGGCTATCGCCCGCTCGACGATGACCTTAACCTCGTCGTTGGTGAGGGTATCGAGGGTGAAGACCCTGCAGCGGGAGAGCAGGGGCGAAATAACCTCAAATGAGGGGTTCTCGGTGGTGGCGCCGATGAGGGTTACAGTGCCGTCCTCGACAAAGGGGAGGATGACATCCTGCTGTGCCTTGTTGAAGCGGTGGATCTCATCGATGAACAGGATGGTCCTCTGCCCATGCATGCCGCGGCGCTCCTTGGCCTCCTCGATGATGCGCCTGAGGTCGGCGACCCCTGCGGTCACGGCGCTGATGGGGGAGAAGTGCGATTTGGTAGTGTTGGCGATGATCCGGGCCAGGGTTGTCTTGCCACTCCCCGGCGGACCCCAGAAGAGCATGGAGATGAGCTGGTCGACCTCGATGGTCTTTCGCAGCACATGCCCCTCGCCCACAAGGTGCTCCTGCCCCATGAACTCGGCAAAGCTCTGGGGTCTCATCCTCGCCGCCAGCGGGGCCTCTTTTTCGACCTGCTGCCGCCTGTGATGTTCAAACAGTGCCACTGTTCCGACCCCTAGCTAATCTTCTGGCCTTTTACTACCAGCCTTTGTGCTTCGTCCTTTGCAATGTTCCTCGTATGGACTTTCTTTGCCATGTCAAAAAGGAAGGCGGTAGTGAAAAATTTAAAGCCATACATTTTGAGATAGCGTCTCGCGTGCGCTGTTAGAGGATCACCTCTTTTATCAAGATCGAGATGTCTGAAGTGATTCACAACGAAGATGCCTAAAATATCTTTAGGGTCGGAACCTTCGTCCACTTGGTTTCGCACCCACCTATGAAGTTGACTTACTTTTTTAACGTCTCCCTGCTTTGTTGTGCCCGCAATTTCTAGCAGGTATTTCTTTGTGTCGTATGAAAAGGAAACATCCTGGATGTCTTCGTCCTTGTGATGTTTGACGTTCAGGAATTCTAGATATTCTAAAGCATAAGCTACTACTTCCTCCAGAGGGGTGCTTGTTCCATAAAGTAGTCTCTCAAACCTCTCGTACTGCTCGATGCCTTTTGTGGCTTCCCTCATCTGTTTGAGCCCATCCTTTTTCTCGCGGAAAGAATATTTGTCGACCCACCTAGGCTTGCATTGCGTCCTCAAAATCTCCTGTAACATGTAAGTTGGCACATATATTGTAGGGTTGCCTTTCCCTTCAAACACCACCCGTATTCTGTCGCTCTTCACTAGCTGCTCAAGGAGCTTTCCGCATGTTGGCCGAGATTTGCCGACAGCCCTTGAAATCTCATCTAGTGAACAAAACCTGTGATTTTCGAAGATGTAGTCCTCGATGGTGTCATACACCCTGTCGAGCTGGCTCTCGGCTTGTTTGGGATGCGCTAATCTATCCATTGTAGTGCCTAGTCGATCAGTCCAGAATCAAAGTAACGAATCCCCTTGCCACTTTTTATAGGGACTATTATTCCATTGTCCACAAGCTCGTAGACCTTCTTCTCGATCAGGCTTTCCGACTTGCCAGTCGTTTTCGACACACGGGTTTTGATCTCTGAGCTGCTTAGGCTTCCGTCTGAAAGCTTACGTATCTGGCTTAAAATAGGGTCACTCTTAAGCTTCTGTCTAAGCCGGACTATCTCGTCTTGCCTTCCCATCTTGGTTAGTATTATCAGTTGATCAAGCTTACCCGAGATTTCTCTTAACAGCATCACAGTGTCTTCTTCAGCCATGTCATTACTCCTGTGTGGCTTCTTCAAGTGCAGGCGGTCGCTTCTTTGTCTTTGGTTGTACTCGTTTCTTAAGCTCACTAATGTCTATACCTAGCTCTTCAAGTGTGAACAACGCTCTGTAATTGGGGTAGAACTTCGAAGGAGGCGTAGCGAGACCTGCCTCAACAAAATCCTGTGAATATCTACTTACTGTTGCCTGAGAAACTCCAGCTGCTTCAGCGACCTTCGCTTGTGCTCTGCTACCGTCTAGGTTTTTGTAGACCATAGCTTTGCCGTGATCATCTAAGACTTCATGGGCTCTGCTTTTTGTTGCTGAAGCAGCACTGGCTCTTAGATATGTCGCAATTTCAAACAATAACCTCTCAGCTGTGCTAATCTCATCCTCAGGAACCACTTCAGTCACCTCCTTTTCTATACTCCTATTTATACCTCTTTACCTCAAACCTGTAAAGCTTGACCGGCTCGTCGGACATTAGCCCCGCCTTGGAGCGGCATATCTCTATCTGGTGCTCCACGCTGTCCACCCCCTCAAGGTCGGGCAGCAGCAGCCCCTTTCTCGCGCCACTCTCCACAATGACCCCATACCGCTTGTGGTCGAGGTCTGCCGTGCTCTCCACCGGCTCAGGGCTGGTGAGGACATCAACGCTGTATTCCAGGTCGTCAAGCTCGGCGGGGGTCACCGGAGCGAAGCGGGGGTCTCGGGTTGAGGAGCTTATGGCGTTGGATATTATCTCCTCGGCAACATTGGCCTTCGTCGGCTCGAAGGTGCCGATGCAGCCGCGGAGCATGCCTCCCGTCTTCAGCGAGACAAAGACCCCGGCGCGCTCCATCATCTCCGGGGTGAGCTCCCCGGGACTGGGGGTCGTCCCGTTGCGGACGTAGCTCTCCACCGTGTCTCTTGCCAAGCGCACCAGGGGGTGCATCGGGCCGGGATTGCCCTGCTTCACCTCGAAGGAGGCGACCATGTAGCCAACACCGAACGGCCCCTCATAGGAGAGAACCTCGGATTTCACCTCAAGACCATCCAGGGCGCCAAGGAGAATGACGATGGAGCGCAGCCCGCACTCCCCGGCATTATTGACCAGCTCCTCATCCATAGTCATAATTCCCTTGACGTTGTAGTCTTCAATACACCTGACCAGCATCTTGTCGAAGACCTCGCCATCGGGGTGGTAGCCGGCGGGGGCGCCAGGGATGAGGCGGTGGGAGAGGTCGCCGCTGGCTACTATGGCAACGCGCCTGCCAATTTTCTCCGAGGCTCGCCTGAAAGCCTGCCCAAAGGCGAAATGGGTATCCAAAGGGAGCCAGGAGAAGGTCACGGGCACCAGGTTTGCCCCCTCCATGCCTTTAGCCAGGAAATAGATGGGAACCACAACGCCGTGATCCAGCTCGTAGGCCGTCTCGCCGATGGAGCTCAGCGGGATGCCAGCTGCTTTCACCTCCTCCTCCAGGGCAGCAACTGCCTCGAGGTCGTTATCAAAGTGGTAATCGAGGCCAGATGCCCCCCAGCTAAGCATATCCCCATGAGAGGACTTCGCTGTGGCCACCCCCATAGCGTTGTGGTGATAGACGCCATGAGGACTGATAATGAAAACTGTCTCCGGGCGATGCTGAGCCAGCCTTTCGGTGAGCCTCTTCATCGCCTCTGTTGTCGCCGAGATCTCCCCCTCCCTGCCACCGCCAACCTCCGGGACAAGGAGCGGGGGATGTGGCACGATACATCCGAAAACAATTCCTGCCATTTCGTCACCTCCAAACTACCGTCTTATGTTGAGATCGGCGCCGCAAAAGCGGCACCGGGAATCCTCAAGCCCCACAGTGTCGGTATGATAGCTCATCCTGGCGATGTTCAGGTTGCCGCAAGAGTAGCAGACGGTATTTTCGCTCTCGTGACCAGGAACATTTCCTGTATAGACGAAGCGAAGCCCAGCCCTCTTCCCGATTTCATAGCCGCGCTCCAAAGCGGCTATCGGCGTCGGGGGCAGGTGAGCCATCTGGTGCTGGGGATGGAAGCGGGTCACATGCCAAGGGGTGAGCTCCCCCAGCTTGTCGCGAATCCAAATTGCGATGCTTTCAAGCTGCTCATCGTCATCGTTCATGGTGGGTATGATGTTGGTCACCACCTCAACATGCATCCCCCATTTCTCCCTGGCCCTCTCGGTTACCTCGAGGACCCCCCGCCAGCGAGCCACCTTAGCCAACTCCTGATAGAAGCGGTCGGTGAACCCCTTTACATCGACGCAGTAGCCGTCGAGGTAGGGACCGATCATGTCCAATCCCTCGGGGGTGATATAGCCGTTGGTCACGTAGACAGTGTACAGACCCTCTTCTTTGGCCAGCTTTGCCCCATCGAGGGTATATTCCAGCCAGATGTTAGGCTCATTATATGTCCAGGCGATGCCCCCGCAGCCCTCACGCTTGGTGAGCTTGATCGCATCCTCAGCAGAGAGAGTCTTTGAGCTGCTCTTCAGCTCTGGGAGGTCAGCCCACGATATCTGCCAGTTCTGGCAGTGCTTGCAGTGAAAGTTGCACCCCCAGGAGCCCAGGGAAAAGACCTGGCTCCCGGGGAAGAAGTGGAACAGGGGCTTCTTCTCGATGGGGTCCACCGCCATCGAGGATATCTCAGCGTAGTTCAGGGCATAGAGCACGCCACCAATATTCTGGCGCACGCGGCAGACGCCCAGCTTGTCAGGATTGATACTGCAGCGCCACTGGCAGACATGGCACCTCACCCTGTCGCCTGGAAGCTTCTCATAGAGCAGCGCCTCCCGCATCCCTTCCTCCATATAGGAAGACTAATCCATGCTGACATTTTAACACATTTAGGGCAAGACGTAACCCAGCCTCGACTTGACCACCCAGCTTCAAGTTGGTAGACTGGAAATACGCCCTCGATTGAGGAACGGTTGTGGACTTCGATTTAAGCAAGGAGATTTCCCATCGCCAGTTCAAGCCAGCAGGGAAATGAAGGATGATCGTCATTGGTCTTACCGGAGGGATTCTAACTGGTAAGAGCACAGTATCTGAGATTCTGGCTCAGCGGGGAGCGGTTATCATCGATGCCGATAAGGTCGGGCATGAGGCTTATAGACCTCAAACCAAGGTTTGGCAGGGGGTGGTGGATGCCTTTGGCACCGGTGTTCTAAAGGAGAATGGGGAAATAGATCGCAAAAAGCTGGGTGAAATCGTTTTCCACGACCCCCAAGCTCTGGCTCGGCTCAATGAGATAATGCACCCCGCAATGCACTCGATGATGAAGGAGGAGATCGAAAGGCTGCGCGGTGAGGGGGCTCAGGTGGTGGTGCTGGAAGCTGCTGTTCTCATCGAGGCCAACTGGACCGACCTTGTGGATGAGGTCTGGGTCACAGTAGCCCCTGAGGAAACAGCGGTTAGGCGCCTTCAAGATAGGGGCGGGCTCAGTGAGGAACAGGCGAGAGCTCGCATCCGCTCCCAGATATCTTCAGAGGAGAGGGCAAAGCACGCCGATGTAATCATCGATACCAATTGCGATTTGGCTGAGGTCGAGGCCAAAGTGGAAGAGCTGTGGCACAAGCTTGAGAGAGAGGGCGAAAAAGGATGAGTGGCGAGGGTGTGAGGACGGTTTATCGTGAATACATGATCGAGGAATATATAGTAAGGGAGGAGCCTTTTTATCTTCCCCTCAGCGATGAGGTCGAGGTTTTTGAGGCTGCCTATGCCCAGAAGATACCGGTTCTGCTCAAGGGACCGACAGGCTGCGGCAAGACCAGGTTCGTGGAATATATGGCTTACAAGCTGGGCAGACCTCTCACCACAGTGAAGCCACGTTCCAAGCAGAGTCCCTCTGCCCCTGAGAGGGGAGGTATCCCGCTGGTCACTGTTGCCTGCCACGAGGACCTGAGCGCCACCGACCTGGTGGGGCGATATCTCCTCGAGGGGGATTCCACCAAGTGGGTCGATGGCCCCTTGACCAGAGCAGTGAAAGCGGGCGCTATCTGTTATCTGGATGAGATCGTTGAGGCGAGAAAGGATACTACAGTTCTCATCCACCCCCTTACTGACCATCGCCGCATCCTGCCCATGGAGAAAAGGGGGCAGATCATCGAAGCCAGCGGCAATTTCCTCCTCGTCATCTCCTATAACCCTGGTTACCAGAGTGCGTTGAAGGACCTCAAGCACAGCACCCGCCAGAGGTTTATCGCCATTGAGTTCGGCTACCCGACGCGGGAAGCGGAGAAGGAGATTGTAGAGCGTGAGAGCGAGGTCGCCCCGGAGATGGCCTGGGAGCTGGCCAAGCTGGGGGAGAAAGTGAGGAATCTCAAGGAACATGGCCTTGAGGAGGGGGTCTCTACCCGCCTCTTGATCTATGCCGCTAAGCTCATCAGGGACGGCATTCCTCCACGGCGGGCGTGTCAGGTGGCAATTGTATGGGCTCTAAGCGATGATGCTGAGGTGCAGCGCAGCCTGGAGGAAGTGGTAGCCACCATCTTCGAATAGCGGGCAAGCATTCAGGCCCCCCTACCATAATAGCCAAAAAAAGGAAGGAGATAGCGTTGAAGGAAATAAGATGCCCCGACTGCGGAAAGCTGCTTTCTTATGAGGGTCTGCCCCCGGAAAGTCCCGAATTGTGTGCCGACGTTTCCATCACCATCATCGAAAAGGGGACAGAGCCTGCCAAATACACAGAGTTCTGCCTTGATTGTGGAATAGTTCGACTTAAGAAACGGTGGGAGGAATTGGGTTGCCCCTTCACGATAGAGATGCCCGCTAAAGAGGCCGTGAGCGAAGAGAGTGTGATGAATTACATCGTAGAGGTCGTCGACTAACAAAAAGGCTAGTTTCCTGAGCGTGTGGCGAGAGGATGAAGGAAAGAATTAGACAGATACTCTCTCAGAGGGAGAGGCGCAATATCATCATCACCGATGCCCCTCTAGCCCCTGCCGCCGTTCTTCTGCCCCTCTATGAGAAGGATGGGGAATACTACGTCCTCTTTACCAAGAGAACAGAGAAGGTAGCGTATCACAAGGGGCAGATCTGCTTCCCCGGAGGGGGGCAGAATAAGAGGGATAAATCCCTGGAAGATACCGCCCTGCGGGAGACCTTTGAGGAAATCGGAGTTCGCCCTCAAGATGTTGAGATACTGGGGCAACTGGACAACATGGGCACCGTCTCCAGCAGTTTCCTCATCACTCCCTTTGTCGGCCTAATCCCTTATCCCTATGAATTCGTGGTCAATGAGGACGAAATAGAGGAGTTGGTTGAGGTGCCGATATCGGCGCTTCTGGATAAGAACAACTACCGGGAGGAGGTCAGGGTTCACCAGGGGCGAACTTATAGGGGCAGTTTCTATCACTACCAGGGCAAGGTGATTTGGGGAGCTACGGCAAGTATCTTAAACCAGTTTTTGAACCTCGTTTTTGCCAGCGATTGAAAGTTCGACCGGAAGATTGAGATGGAATATGACAGCCTTTCCTCGTTGGAAGCGGAACTGGGGCAGCTTTCTCCAGCAGTCCTAGCACAATTTCAACAAGCGGCTCCTGTGGCAAGGGAGCGTCTGTCGCCAGCGGAGTTCCAAGAGTGGGCTGGCGAGGGCATTGCCATCGCCCGGTCCTCCCTCCGAGCTTGGGAAGCAGCCTTAGAGTATTTCAAGGCGACACCTGAGGCGTTGGAAACACTCCCCTACCCCCATTTCCTCTCCTGGGCCCAGGTGGGGAGGGAGCTTTCCCAGGAGTCCTCAGCCCTTTCCTCGGCTTACTTCCGGGCAAGCCCAAGAACCCTGCCCTTCCTTCCCCCGCTCCGCATCGGTGATTGGGTCAGGATAGGGAGAATCCTTTATCAAAACACCTGGCGCTCAAGCTCCCTGGGCTGCTCGTTCTTTGAGGCCAGCCCCAAGCTCCTCCGCTACCTAAAACTTGATGAGGTGGAGCAATTTGTCCACTTCCTTAGGTTCATGAGTGAGACATCTTACCACCTGGCTACCGAGTGTTTGGCTCTGGCCGAGGAGGTCTTCCCCGGAATTAAAAGGGAAGATCGGGCCTCTTTCCTCGATCTGGCTCTGGTTCTGACTCGAATCGCTCGCAGGGATGCCAAGACCTATTTCGCCTCAGGACCGAAAATTCTCTCTCGCATCGAACAGAGGGAAAGAAATAGGTTCCTTACCCTGGCCGGGGTGATCGCCGCCTCTGATGACAGCCACGTCGTCTCCTTCCTCTTCGATGGCTCTCAGGTTCTGGGTCAACTGGATGAGGCCCATCATGGCCGCTTGCTCAATCTCTTCCAGGAGATATTGCCCATATCTTGCGCCGCCGCCATCGAATTCTTAAACAACAGCCCCACTTTGGTGGATAAGGTCGGAATCTCAGGCACAGAGTGCTGGCTTGAGGAGGGCAAAATAGTTCTTCAGAGGAATGAAGAGGCAGGGGAAGCATATTTTCGCCTCGAGTCAAGCAAAAGTGCACAGTTTTTGGAACGCTTATCCTCCAGAGTTGAGCTGGAGCAGGTGAAGGAAGTGCTGCGCATGTACTCCAAAGCACTCACAGGCAGGAATTCCCACATCCTTTGCACTGAGAACTTGAAGGACAAGGGGATAGGATGGACCTCTGTGGAAAAGCCCTCCACAGAGGGGACCGGGCTTTATCTGCCACCCTTTGTCCAGAAATACGATACCAAGGGGCAGAACTTCAGCTGGTACAAAGTTATCGTCACCCATCAGGCAGGGCACCTTGAATTTGGCAGCTTCGATTTCTGCTTCGACAAGGAGGCAGGGCTCTTCCCCAACTGGCGCTTTGAGCTTGGTGGCGGCGATGGGAGCAGCCCCACTGACCTGAAGAGGTTCTTTGATCTTTTTCCCGATCGCAAGCTCGCTGCTGACATCTTCACCGCCGTAGAGGACAGCAGGGTGGATTATAGATTGAAGCGAGAATATGCCGGGATCAGGGTAACCTATGAACGGATTCAGCAGGAGGCCCTGGCACAGAGGCCGGCTCTCCCCTCCCTCCCCCTAAGGCGAGCATTCCTCGAGGTGCTGGTTCAAATGAGCCTCGATGACCTAGCCGAGGTCTCCTTTCCCGCTGACATGGAGCGCCACCTTCGCTCCGCGATTCATATTGGGAGCAAGGTCAAGTCTGTCCAGGCCACCGTGGAGGACTCCGCCGAGGCTACAATCAGGCTCTATATCCTGCTCTCGGCCATTCCTAACGAAGTGCGGAGCGAGGGTTGGAAAAATGCCGACCTCAGCCAGCTTTCCCAGGATGAGCCTGAGTTGTCCCTGGATCAGTTTACCCAGCAGGGAGGAGCTGAGAGCAGTGAAATGCCCTATGAAAGCCCGCAGGAGGTAGAATTCCGCGGTGATTTCAAGCCGGAGCTTGTTCAACTGCTAATGCGGTTGAGAAAGGATTACAGCCAAAAGGATACTCCGCCCTCGTCCCTTTCCCCCGAGGCGCTCAAGGAGCTAATAGAAAAGAGTGCCGAGATCGAGATCGGCAACATCTCAGAAGGCGACCTCTTATCCTCCATCTCTTTCTACCTCAGCAATCTCCTGGATGAAGCGATCAAGCCTGTTTCCTTGCTTCCCGACCAGGAAAGAAAGGGCGAGCAGTTGGAGAGGGAATCGGACGAAAAAACTCTTGCCCCGGAGGAGCGGGCCTTCCTCTATGATGAGTGGGACTTTCGTGCCAATGACTATAAGCCCAAGTGGTGCCGGGTGCGGGAAAAAGCCGCAACAGAAGGCGGCACCGATTTCTTTGACCACACCCTGAAGAAGCATGCCCGCCTCGCTAGCGGCATCAAGAGACAGTTTGAGATGCTTGCCCCCGAGCTTTTCCGGAAGGTGAAGAGGCTGCATGACGGGGATGATTTCGACCTCGACGCCGTCATCGAGAGAATGGTGGAGAAGAAGGCCGGAATCACCCCCTCTGAAAAGGTCTACTGGAGAAGGAACAAGTTGGAAAGGGATGTCGCCGTGGTTTTCCTCCTCGATATGAGCGCCTCCACCTCTGAGGCCGTGGAGGAGGCCGAGCCCTTACCCGACCTCCCTGTGCAGTACTACGGTG
>JABUBL010000477.1_pt1 | contig 12003 bp, 4 predicted proteins | sample 7240371 | NCBI WGS metagenome assembly JABUBL01 (sample SAMN07256343, study PRJNA390944) | subsurface metagenome | isolation source: Methane hydrate marine sediment | place: Pacific Ocean: Eastern North Pacific, ODP site 1244 | collected 2002
AAGGCGATGTTACGGTTGTAGGCGGCACCACCACCCCAGCAACGATCACCAATAATACATACGCCGTGGCGGAAAACTTCAGGAAGGAATTCACCGAACCTATGGTGTGGACGGGGACTGGATGGGTGTCACTGGATGACTGGCATATCGGTAACGGAACCCCAGGTCAAGAATGGGTACCGCTGTTTAGGAAGATAAAATGGACCGTGACCTACTACGTCCCCAATACCTCCGGAGATACGATGTATGATGCTGTGCTCCAAGACCGCTTCGGCGCTGAGCTGGATCTAGCTTATCCTGGTCAATATACAGCATCTCAAGGCTCGGTAACGTTTGAGTACTCCACGGGCGAGATGAAACAGCTCAGGATTACCTGGGATATTGGCGACCTGCCCGATGGAACAATAGCGACACTGAGTTTTGATGTGGTGACAAAGGAGAATCCTCCCGGGAAGCAGGAGTACACTAGCCCTGGTCGGAAGACTCTGAACTCCGGTGCGGTGCTGAAGTGGAAGGATGAATCGGGACTTCAGGACAGCATGTCAACTCCATCGTGCTATGTGATGGCTCGGGACGGAGAGTGCGATACGCCTACCACGATCGACATTAGCCCCAATACGCTTAACCTAGCGAGCAAAGGTGAATGGATAACCTGTCACATCGAGCTGTGTGCCGGCTACAGCGTCGAGAACATCGATGTAAGCACCATTAGACTAATCGTCGACAACGACAATGTGCCCGCCGAGCCGAGGCCGACAACGATAGTTGACCAGGACAACAAAGTCAAACTCATGGTGAAGTTCAGCAGGCCAGCGGTGCAAGCTATAGTCAGCGTCGGAGAGGTTGAGCTGACCGTCATCGGTGAGGTCGCGGGCGTGCCGTTCTGGGGCAGCGACGTCATCCGAGTGATCGACTTCGGCATCAACACCCTTTACAATGCAAGGCTAGGCCTGAATCTAAACCTCGACAATGGCGCTGGGCTGGCGGTCAGGTTCTACACCCACTGGGGCGCCTACCAGGGCGAGAACGTCATATGGAGCGGCGCGTCGCCTGTAGAGGTGACCTTCCTTGGAAACGTGCCGCACCCGGAAGGTAGGGGCATCGAGAACATCACGCTGGTACTTACCGACGGTGCCGACGTGGAGATCGCGACGGTAGCAAGCTTCGTCGTCGAGAGGGTCACGCTGGAGATGAGGTATTCAGAAATACCGATGTATTGGGCAGCGGCCTCACCGGAGGGGAGGGTGGATCTTGAGACAGAATATATGGAGATACCGATGCAGTGGGCACAGGCCCCATTCTGAAGTGGGGACCAAGCGTTTTAGAGGCGTCCTGCTGTCGACCTTGATAATAGCTTTGCTGATGGCACCCGCCGCATTCCTCCCGATTTATTTTGTGGAAGCAGACCCGCCTGATCCTCCCGTCAACATCCACTTAACTTGGGGACAAAACGATACCTCTCACACCATCGTCGTCACATGGAAAACCACAACGGCTGAGGCTGGAGATAATGTATTGTACGACACCGTGTCTTGGGGAGGGGACCCAGAAAATTATGCGTACTCAGCGACGGGAAGCTATCATACCTACAGTGGCGCAGGGGGGTATATCCACGATGTTGAACTGACTGGTTTGTCGCCAGATACAAGATATTATTTTATATGCGGGGGAGAGAACGGCGGCTGGAGCGCTGAGCGGAGCTTTCGAACGGCGCCAGGGGCTTCAACGAACATCAGGCTCGTCGCGGGGGGAGACTCAAGATCAGGTGGCAATTGGCCCGGTCCGCGAGATTCCATATCACGCGCGATGGCGGAGTTTAACCCATCGTTCGTTCTATTCGATGGCGACTTCATCTACTACTGGGATAACCAAACCGAATGGGATAATATGCTCGCCAGTATGCAAGAATACTGGATCGACAACGACGGCCTAACCATACCTATCATCCCTGCCATCGGGAATCACGAGGTCTATTATCCACAGCCTTCAGACTACGACCCCGGGACTCATGCCACAAACTACTATGGGCAGTTTTACCTCCCCGGTAATGAAAGATGGTATTCCTTGGATTGGGGTCCAGACCTGCATATAATAGTGCTTGACAGTGAGGTGCTGAACACAGGGTCCGATACATGGAGCGAACAACTCGCATGGTTGGAGAGCGACTTGGCCGCGCACGCGTCTTGCACTTGGAAGATAGTGCTTTTCCACAGGCCAGCGTATGCCTCGCGTGGCAGCCTTTCGGGAGCCCAAACGTATTGGGTTCCCCTGTTCGATGATTATAACGTCGATTTGGTGATCTCCGGGCACCACCACTACTACGAGAGAACTCACCCGTTAGAAAACGATCAAATATCTCCTGAGAACGGAACCATCTACCTAGTCGCTGGCGGGTGGGGCGCGCCACTTTATTGGGCGAGCCCGCAATGGTTTACCGCTTACGGCCCGACGTCAATATACCATTTCGTGGTAATCGACATATTTGGGAAAACGCTTCATTTAAGGGCTGTAAACACTGATGGAGAAACTTTTGACGAGCTCTACATCAATAAAGGCCCCAAGGTCAGCGTATCAATCTCACCGATCGATAACAGTGGCCTGCCTAACACAACGCTCAACTATGCCGTCACCGTCGTTAACACGGGCAAGTTTACGGACAACTACACCCTAACAGCAAGCGACAATGCAGATCCAAGCTGGGCCCCATCGCTTTCGGATAACCTAGAGAACGTTCAACCTAGTGAGAGCAGGGCAGTTACGCTAAGCGTCACCATTCCTGGAAACGCGACGCATCGCACAGAAGACAACATAACCGTCACCGCCACCTCGCAAGAGAACACGGATGTGAGCGATAACGCAAGCTGCATAGCGCGTGCCATCACTTTTGATGTTGGTGTATCGATTTCGCCAACTTGGCAGGAAAACTTCCCTGGGAAGACCCTAGCCTATGCGGTTACCGTCACGAACGCCGGCGTGCTTGTAGATAACTATACCTTAACAGTTTCGGACAACCTTGACTGGGCCCTGACGCTCCCAGAGAATTGGCTCGAGAACATTGATCCGAGTGATAACAGGGTAGTTACGCTAAGCGTCACCATTCCTGAAAACGCGATAGGTTGCGCCGAGGACAACATAATCGTCATCGCAACTTCGGTGGCGGATAACACGATGAGCGATAACGACTCGTGCATTGCGCATGCAGTTTCTCCGAAGGCCGAGTTCAGCCTCGCCACCCTGTATAAGGTCAGCCTCGATGTGGACAACTGGCTTGAGAACGGCTCGAAGCTCGTCGCAAAGTTCTACACTTGGGGGGACGACTTCGAGGGCGAGAACATCGTGTGGAGCGGGACTACCCCCGACCACGTCGTTCTGCTGGAGGACATCCCTCACCCCCTGGGCAAGGCGATAGAGAAAGTTAGGCTGGATCTGACCACCGATGATACCGGCAACGTGATCTCGACCCTTAGCACCTTCGTCGTCCGGAAGGTAGACCTAGAGGCAAGGTTCATGGAAGTACCGATGTATTGGGCAGCAGCCCCACCGGAGGGAAAGGTGGAGCTGGAGATAGAGTTCATGGAAATACCGATGTATTGGGCAGGGGCTCCATCCTGAATGCAATCAAAACCGGAAGTCAGCTTTAAAAGGTGAAGTTATCTTTCTCGCAACCGGTCAGACGAAGATAAGGCGAGGGATCCTCCGCACACGACTCCAAGCTTTTCGATTCACACGAAATTTGACCTCCATTTTCCTGCCCCATTTTCTAGAATGGGGACTATTTTTGGCTCGCTTTCCGATTTGCCCTTTCACACAATCGCCAAAAAATTCCCAGTTACCAAAAAATCAGTTGCGGAGCACCCGCAAACCATTTGCTATAATTTAAGCGGATTTTATAACAAATCGACAGCCTTATATAACATGAAGACTTGCATTTTATTAGAGGTAGAAAATACCTTAAAAAAAAGGAGGCAATAAGTGAGGACCGAAAGTTTTAACGGTATCTTGCTGTCGATTTTGATGACAGTTTCACTTGCAGCACCAGCGATAATGACCATATCGCTCCTGTCCGTTAGCCCAGTTTCCGCCGTTACAGGGCCTTATGAGAACATAATCCGAGCCATTGACACGGCTTACAATATTGACGGAGACAAAGATGCAGGTGGACCTGCACCTTGGAAATGGTACGGATCTGACGGACTCGAAGGACGTCCGGTCATAATGGCTGCGAAGGAGGTTGACAGTGGCGCAGTCGTAGCCGCTGGACTCTCTATGACAAGCCGCAATGGTAGGTGGAACGATACCATCCCTGTTCCCAACCCATATCCCTATCTCGATGTCTTATTTGACGAGGCATTCCAGTGGATGACTTCAGGCACGGCGGTGCTCTGGTACGGAGAATATGATGAGACCTTACTAGATACCATTGAATATGTTTACAGTGATGCTGCTGGATGCTCAGCGCTCATCACCTCCCTTGAGGGTAAGGGATATACAGTTACTGACACGATCAGTGCAGGAACATTCGATAATATCACTCCCGAGTTATTAGACCTCTATGACATCCTCGTAATACCCCAGATGGAGCTGGGCGAAGAAGCAACGGGCGGCGATCCAACCCTGCTGCCGGATAGTGTTGTCGCGACGATAGAGGACTTCGTTCGAACGGGCGGAGGTCTCTTGATCATGGAGGGATACGATTCCTTCGGATACAACTACTCCAGGGTTCAGAACAAGATCTTGAGGGCCCTTGACATGGGCATGTACTTCCAATCCGACACGATACAGGATGAGACAAATTATTGGGGATCGGTGGCCTCTTATTGGCAACCATTGGCAGACGTGGACAATACCACGTCGATAGGTTCAGCTTACGAAACCGCGACGGGAGGGACGACGATTGGCGTGTACGGCATGGCTTCCCTAGCTGAAAAAGGCGACATTGAGATCAGCGCGGGAATCTCGCCTGAATATAAAAGTGCATTTCCAAACACGACGGTCGAATACACCGTATCGGTTTCAGCCGCCGGTTGGGAGAATGACACTATCAACCTAAGCGTCGATAATGTATGGCCGGCCACGCTTGGTACCACCAGCTTTGCGAACGTTCAACCTGATGAGATCAAGGAAACTACACTTACGGTTACAATCCCGAGCGACACAGTATTTGGAGATGAGGATGAGATAACCGTTACAGCGACCTCTCAGACCGACAACACGGTGAGCACGGCGGTGAAATGCAAAGCCATCGTCTCCATGCGGATAGGGCCGCCGACGGAGGACACCTATACAACTCAGTGGGCGCAAGAGGCGGGTAAACCTCTGGGCGCTTACATATGGATGCAAGTTGGGTCCGACCTTGACAACAACAAGAGAATTTACCTGAAGTTCGACCTCAGTGCAATTCCCGAGGGATTAATTCCCCCAGATGACGTGCAGATCGATGACATACGCGCGAGGCTTTTCATCCACAACGAAATTGTACCTACCTACGCCGCGGCTGGCAAGAATGTTAATATCTATGAAGTAAACGATGATACTTGGCAAGAGGATGCGATGTGGTGGGAGGAGAACGAACCGGAAAACGGCGCCCTCCTTGGCACGACGCCGGTAACCGAAGAGGATCTTTGGTACTCTTGGGACGTCACCGCCCACGTGATCGATGAGTTCAGGAACGATAACATCGCGAGCTTCCTCCTGAGAGCTGAAGAGGAGAACTTGGAAGGAACACCCGCCTTCGAATATTACTCATTCGCCACGGCGAATGCTACCGAGACCTGGGCGCACCCATACCTAATCATCGGCTACGACGTTTCGACATGGATCTCTCCGGACTACGATGGCCTACGGGGTGGAACGCTCACCTATAACGTAAACGTATGGAACAGGGGCAGCGAAACCGACAACTACGATTTGTACATCGATAACGTATGGGAGACAACGCTCGAGAACAGGCTTTTGAATGTCGAGCCCATGGAAATAAGAACGGCGAAGCTCACGGTCAAGATAGATGAGCTAGAGACAATTGGTGACAACGACACCATACTCATCACTGCGGTCTCTGAACACTCGGGCGAGAACGACAACGGTACATGCATAGCGCGTGCATGGACGAACGTGAGCTCGTGGGAGGATTCGAGCACTATGGGGTGTGACGATCCACCACACCATCTCGAAAACTCCGTGTGGGGAAGGGCCACCGGAATCTATGTCGGACGCGATTACGAAGGCGCCGCTGAGCGAGGGTGGCTGAAGTTCGACCTTCGAGCATTCCCAGCGGGAACGACCATCACAAGGGCTAACCTTTACCTCAACAGCTACAGCACCTATGGCGCGAACGTGAGAGTCTACGGCGTTGGCGATGATAGTTGGTCAGAATACACGATAAAATGGACCGATAAGCCCTCCATCGACACCGACAACGCCCTCGATACGAGAGCGGTTTTAGAGAATGACAAGTGGTACTCATGGGATGTCACCGATTTCGTGGTAAACGAGAACGCCGGCGACAAGGTAGTAAGTTTCTGCCTAGTCGACATCGGGGAGAACGTAGCCCCTGATCACGATGCCCGCTTCAGCTCAAAGGAATGGGGAGATAATGTACCATACTTGGAAATACTAGACACGGCGCCTAATACCGATGTGCGTGCGTTGGCTAAACCCATCTTCCAAGGGGGCGTGGGCACCACCCTGACCCACACCATTACCGTCGTGAACAAGGGCGACTCCACCGATAGCTTCGACCTGTCCGTTGAGGAAACCGAGGCCTGGGGTTCGTACCTCTCAGACACCACCTTGTCCAACATCGCATCTGGCGACAATAGTACGACCACGCTGAATGTCCCGGTGGGTGGCTCTGTCTGTACCACCAATGACATAACCATCTCTGTAGTCTCACAGGAGAACTCGGCGATATACGACAATATTGTATGCTCGGCCCACCACTCGGATGCAACGTTGGGGTTGAAGACCCTGTACGACGTAAGCCTGAACCTAAACATCCTCCTCCGCGATGACGCTAGCGAGCTCGTCCTCAAGTTCTACACTTGGGGAGACGCCTTCCAAGACGAGAACCTCGTGTGGAGCACGATGCCCGCACATCTGGTGGATGTGAAGGACATCCCTCACCCCCAGGTGGGGGTGGCGGTGCAGAAGACAGAGCTGGTCCTGACGGACGCAGAGGGGGCAACGATTTCGACCTTTGCCACCTTCATCGTCGACAAGGTAGACCTGGAGATGAGGTTCATGGATATACCGAGTTATTGGGCAGCGGCCCCACCAGCGAGAAAGATAGAGCTAGAGATGGAGTTCATGGAGATACCGAGTTATTGGGCAGGGGCCCCATCCTCCTGAAGTGATCGACGGCAAGTCAACCTGAGTTCCGGAGGGGCGCCGCGAGCGCCCTTCCAATGTGTTTTTTATGACTGAAGAAGGCCCAGCTATCACTTTTATAATGCCATAATTATAAGCCGAATTTGATGACAAAAGTCGACAAGTTAAATATCTGCCAGCCAATTGTGTAATAAGCAAGCTTCTGGGGTGAATAGGTGAAGGCCGAGAATTTAAAGCGTTACGTTGTTTTTATCTTGCTAGTCTTCGCCTTAGTGTTTTCAACAATGTCGGTTACACCCCTCGCCCACTCAGGAGAATCGGTCTATGGCCCCGGTGGCACGACGATCGAGGTCGTGCAGGGTGGCACCTTCCTCATTAGGCACACGCTCGAGTGGGACGAGCCTGAGAACGGGGCGTACGGAATTACCATAGCATGGGACTGCTACGATAACAAGCCGGAAGAGAACTTCACGTTCGTGGATAACTCGGCTTACTTCACCACGGGCGATTACGTGGGCGAGTCGATACTCGCTGAAGTCACATGGTTGGTGGCCCCATCGCCGGACTACCCGGGCAGCACTAGGTACATTTTGAGCGTGAGGTGCCCCGCCAATAAAAAGGATCCCAGGAACGGGCAGTTCAACGTCGACATAACCCTGAGCGCCAGCGGAGTTGGTGGGGTCCCGCACATTGTGGGTGACCACGTGATCCCATTCCAGGCTGCCGGGATCATAATTATTGAAGCGACCATGAAATCTTGGAATCGATACCCAATAACCACAAGGGTGCTCGAGTCCATCTTGGGGGTGGAGGTTTCTATATCGCCTGAGAGCAAGAGCGAGGGCCGAGGGGAAACGCTCACTTTTGCCGTGACAGTCAAGAATACGGGCGATTACGCGGACAACTATGAGTTGACGATTAGCGACGGTGCCGGCTGGGGGGCAACGCTTGCCCAGAACTTGCTAACGATCCCGGCCGGTGAGAACAGCACAACGACGGTGAGCGTTACCGTGCCAAGCGACGCAGACGAGAACGAGTCGACGGGGATAACCGTTACCGTGAACTCGCAGGCTGATCCAAATGTAAGCGACTACGACACATGCACGACAATTGCCGAGAGGGTCCCGTCTCCAGGGTCCCCTATTCCAATCCCCGTGATAGGAGGAGCGGCAATAGGAGTGGGAGCCGTGGCCGTAATCGTGTTGCTATTGAAGCGGGGGGGGTGCTTCATCTGCCATTTCTGCGCTCGTATTCGCGCGCCTATCATTTTACGCTTGAGGCGTCAGTAATTCGCCCTAACTCCGATCGGAAGCATTATTCGACCGTGTGGGAGCTTCTTCCGTGAATTGCCAGTCTTCAACGGTCCCGATAACCTTAATAAAGCCAATTTACTAAATAATTCTAGGACCTTGAGGGGGATAACAACTGCGGATTAAACGCTATAAAGCTGCATTGCTGTCGGTCTTGGTTATAGCTTCATTGTTGACGCCGATGTTGACCTTGATGGACACAGCTGAAGCTCAGGTACCCTCAATAATCGTGATGAAAGGCAAAGATACAGCCTATAACATATCCCAAACTGGGGATCCTCCTTGGTATGAGTATGAGGTCGGGGACCGACCGGTGGTCATGGTAGCTAAGGAGATCGGCAGCGGTGGAGTCGTCGCTGCGGGCATCGTTCCTACAGTTCGTTCTTCCCCCACTCCGGGATGGACGCATCCTGCTAATCCACTTCAACACCTTGATATCTTATTTGATGAGGCATTCCGGTGGATGGTGCCGGGCGCGGTCAACGTGCTTTGGTATCAGGGATATAATGTTTACAATACTATTGATCTATGTTACGAGCTTGTCGAAGCGCTTGGGCTTGCAGGGTACACGGTCACACCTAACGCAACCCAACCTATAACCTCGGGCCTTCTCTCAGCCTATAATATTCTAGTTCTCCCGCAACTTCAGCTCGGCGACGCGGGGACTGGTGGAAACCCAGATCTCCTGCCAGATGCTGACGTTCAAGCGATAGTCGACTTTGTAAATGGTGGTGGAGGCCTGTTCATCATGGATGGCTCCGATTTCGGGGGCCACCATTTTTCTAAGGTTATGAACAAGATCCTTGAGGGCCTCGGTTTCGACTACTTCTTCCAAGATGACCAAGTGTCCGACCTGACGAACAACTGGGATGCATCAGATTACCGACCAATCGTTGAAGTTGATACGACGACGGATATCGGAAGTGCTTACCAAGCGGCAGCGGGCACCGCGGAGATCGGCTTATACAGTGCTTGCTCCCTGGCTAAAGCAGGGCCAGGTGTGAGCCTATACGTTTTGCCAGATTATCAAGTGGGCATGCCCGGGGCCACGCTAGAGTACACCGTCACAGTTGTCAATCCAGAAAATCCGCTTGCCGAGGATTTGACGTATGAAATAATGGTCGGAGACACCGCCGACTGGTCGCCGCAAGTCGAAAATACCTCACTTTTCGTCCCAGTAGGTGAAAAAAGGACGACGACACTAACCGTTACTGTACCCCCCGACACGTCCTTGAGCATGGAGGATGAAATAACTGTGCTCGTGACCGCAGTTGGGTATCCTGAAGTCAATACTAGCTTCACCACCATAGCGCATGCGGGTAAACGGATCGAACCATTCGACGATGTGTACGTGTCCGACCAAGACGTTGACGCCAATTATAGTGGCGAAAATTCCTTACGCGTTGGCCGCTACTATGAGTATTGGCAGTGGCCTTACTTAAGATTTGATCTTTCGGAGATTCCATCCGACGCAAACATAACCGATGCAAGGCTTTACCTCTACGCCTATTACAAATATGCTAGTGGTTTTGATGTCTTGGTTCATGAGGTCGAGGACGACGATTGGATGGAGCTCGTGATAACTTGGAACAACAAGCCGACGCATGGGGCTCTCCTTGATACCAAATTTGTGGAGTATACAAGTTATGATTCACCGAAGTCATATTCTTGGGACGTTACCTCGTTCGTGGTAAATGAGTTCGCGGGAGATCAATGGGCGAGCTTCTGTTTGCGCTCACCGGACGACGTGTCTGAATCAACTAGTCGTGCTTTTTGGTCTAAGGAGCGATATGAAAGCCGCACTCACCCATTTCTGATGGTCTCCTACACAACAGAGGTGCCGGAGTACAAAGTGTCCGTGTCCATAGAGCTTGACGATAAGAGTGGTCAACCTGGGGATGACGTTACATTCACCGCTACAGTCAAAAATGAGGGCACCCTCAACGATTCATATTCCCTAACCGCCACGGACACCGCCGGCTGGTCACCTAGTATTTCACCCTCAACGCTCACGCTCGACGCGGGGGCTTCAGGCACGGCCACGGTAACCGTCACCATCCCAAGCGGCGCAGCGGACGGTGCGACCGACAGCATAACCGTCACCGCCACCTCACAGGCGGTTAGCACGGTGAGCGCGAGCAAGACATGCACGGCAAGAGCCGCGGCCGACGTTGGAGATGTAGAGGTAACGATCGACCAAGCATCCAAGGACGGTAAGCCGGGCGATGATGTCACCTATTCCGTGACCGTCAGGAATGCGGGCACTCTCGACGATTCATATTCCCTAACCGCCACGGACACAGCCGGCTGGTCGCCCAGCATTTCACCCTCAACGCTCACGCTCGACGCGGGGGCTTCAGACACAGCCACAGTAACCGTCACCATCCCGGACGACGCGGCCGAAGGCGCCTCGACGACGATAACTGTGACGGCGTCTGGGGCTGACTCTATTGACAGCACTACCTCCACGGCGTCCGTTGCTAAAGAAGGGGGGTTGCCGATAACCTTGATAGCAATCGTGGTGGTAGTCGTGGTGGTCGTGTTGGTTGTCGCCCTGATGCTCTTGAGGGGTAGGGGGGCCGCCCCGACCTGGTCAGGTTAAGTAGAGCCTCGGTCTGAAGCTTGCCATCGGAGAAAAGTATCCTCATTAAGGAGATCTCAGACGTAAAGTCAAGGCGGTCGTACGCGCCTTCATAGGACAAAAAAGTTCAGTTTAGCTCATTTTTAGACATCTGCCCTGACTGGAGCTTGAGACGCAGGTTAGGGTTCTGGCGGGGCGGAGGTCTTCTTGGATATACTAATTTATTTAACATAATTTAAGCCGATTTTATGGCAAATCGACAAGTTATTATATACTTGCCACCCACATATTTTAATGAGGCTAAGCCTCCGGGGGGAATAGGTGAGGACCGAGGGTTTCAAGCAGGGCGTGATTTCTATCTTGCTAGCCTTCGCCTTAGTATTTTCAATGATATCGGTTGCACCCCTCACCAGTTCAGGGGAGCTAATCATTGACCCCGGCGGAGAGAATATCGAGGTCCCGCAGGGTGGCACCTTCCTCATTAGGCACACGCTCGAGTGGAACGAGGCGCAGGATGGGGCGTACGGAGTTACCATAGCATGGGACTGCTACGATAACAAGCCGGAAGAGAACTTCACGTTCGTGGATAACTCGGCTTACTTCACCACGGGTGACAACATGGGCGAGTCGATACTCGCTGAGGTCACATGGTTGGTGGTCCCGTCGCCGGACTACCCGGGCAGCACTAGGTACGTTTTGAGCGTGAAGTGCCCCGCCAATAAAAAGGATCCCAGGAACGGGCAGTTCAACGTCGACATAACCCTGAGCGCCAGCGGAGTTGGTGGG
>JABUBL010000478.1_pt1 | contig 12000 bp, 7 predicted proteins | sample 7240371 | NCBI WGS metagenome assembly JABUBL01 (sample SAMN07256343, study PRJNA390944) | subsurface metagenome | isolation source: Methane hydrate marine sediment | place: Pacific Ocean: Eastern North Pacific, ODP site 1244 | collected 2002
TGAGGTGGCAATCTCATAAATGTTATCCGCCATTTTGTTTCATTGAGAATTAATTCTATTTATGCTATAATTTAACTGCTAGAAGAGGAAAAATTATGAGCTTTACCAATAAAGATGAAGTAAAAAATGTAGCTGTAAATAGAAAAGCACGACATGATTATCATATATTAGATAATTACGAAGTAGGGTTGGTCCTAAAGGGAACAGAAGTAAAGTCTTTAAGAGAAGGCAAAGTTAGCTTACGAGAAAGTTTCGCTCAATTTGAAAATAACGAACTTTATATAATGAATATGCATATTTCTCCTTACGCCTTTGGTAATATATTTAATGTTGACCCCAAAAGGAAGCGTAAATTACTTATGCATAAACGAGAAATTAGCCGCTTAAAGGGGCAAGTTGAGGAGAAAGGTTTAACATTGGTGCCTTTGCGAATTTATTTTAAAAAAGGTCATGCCAAAATTGAATTAGCTCTGGCTAAAGGAAAAAAATTATACGATAAACGACAAGTATTAGCTGAAAAAGATGCCCGAAGAGAAGTAGAAAGAGAATTAAAGAATAAAGAATGGGGGCGATAGGTTTCGACAGGGATAAAAGAGGTAAAAACAGCGAGTCGAGGTTCCATGTCCTCGTAAAACCGTGGAAAAACATTAATTGCTAACGATAGACAATTAGCATTTGCAGCCTAATTAGGCTGTACGTCTGTAAAGGTCTTTTGTCTACGAGACCTTTACAGGTGTAACATAAAGTAGACTATCTTCTACCTTACTGCTCTGGGAGGTAGAAGAGAAAATTAAGGGCTGGCTCAATTTACATCCTGTCTATGGGAGGTAAAAAGAGCGAGAAAAAAAATCATAGACTACACTCGTAGCGGTTTTTACTGAAATATCTTTGGACGCGAGTTCGAATCTCGCCGCCTCCACCAAGTCCTAAATTTTAAAGCCCTTTATTATTGTGCAAAAGGGCTTTTTTATTTTCTATAAATTATTACAAAAAAAGAAGGATTTTTAAATAGACTTGTAGTATAAAGAAAAAAGTATATTAAAAAAAATTTAATAAGCGTATTTTTCATATAAGCCGAATATCTATAATGTCATTATACTAAAATAAAAAGCTACCTTATCTAAAAACAATCTTAAGAGTAGCACTCTGTAAGAGAGGAATATAATTATTCTCTGTCTTTTTATTTACCTAAAAATGTAAGCAAATGAAAAAAACACATCTTTCATGTATTGTTATAATATTATTTTTTGCTTTAATTTTAATGTTATCTGAATGTGGTGCGATATCTAATGAAGCACAAATAACGAGTGTCATAAATGGATTTTCCAATGCTTTAAGTAACCAAAACTAGGATAAGGTAAGAAGTTATTGCTTTTATGGCTCAGGTTCATATAATAATGTTATTAATTTAGAAAATGTTATAGCTCAGTTGAGTTCAATGATGGAAAATGTAACTTTAGACTATTTTTTATTACTATAATGAAATGGTACACCTTTTGAGATTAAGGATACTATATACATCAAGATAATTGAGGAGGCAAGCTTTAATAATTTTATTAGAATCTACATTAAAGACAAATGTCGAAGAGTAGGGACTAACCACCCCGCTCTTTATTTTGCTTTCGACTTACCTTTGCTAAACATTTTTTTGTCGTCTTCTGTGTAAAAGCCACCATTTTGGTGCTTTTTACTAAAGGCTGAGAATAGACAATAATAAAAACTAAATTTTAGATTAAGTTCTACTCCAAAGGCAAAAAACAATAAAATAATATTATGAAAGAAAAAATTAAGAAAAATATTTTAGAAAAAGTTATATCTAAATTTAAATTCCCTCTTAATATGAAAAGAATTGGGATAGATATTGGTTCTGATAACTTGAAAGCAGTTGTGATAGATGGAAAAGATATAACCCCTTATCTAAAAAAGATAGATGGTAAACCAATTTATGCTTTAAAAGAAACATTAGATGAAATTATAATAAAACACGGCAATGAGGCTTATCTTGGTGTAACAGGGGTAAATTCAATTTCTTTATCAGATGTTCTAAATGAAAAACAAGTGATAAGTGAATCAATTGCAACTAAATGGGGCATTGCATCTCTTGATTTAGATATTACGGAAAATGAAAAATTTGCAGTAATTGATGTTGGAGCCTCAAGCCAAGAATATTTTGAATTTGAAAGACATAATGGAAAATTATTTTTAGAAAGTTATAATTTAGAAGATAAGTGTGGTGTTGGTTCAGGTTTATTGCTTGAGCATATGTCTGAAAGATTTAACTATGATTCAATAGAGGAATTGTCTAATGTTGCTAATCAAACTGAAAAAACCATAAAGCTCTCTGCAAAATGTGGTGTTTTTCGTGAATCTGATGTTGTGCACCAGCAACAAAAGGGAACACCAAAAGAGGTATTGGCAGCTTCACTTTATAGAGCCTCTGCAGATAGTTTTAAAAACATTCTATCAAATGGAATGATGCCTGAAGGAAGGATTATTCTTATTGGTGGTCTCTCACTTAGTAAAGCCTTTGTTAAACATCTAATAGATGTTTGCAAAATCTCTTCTGAAAGAGTTATTATTCCAAAACAAGGATTACATATAGGTGCAATTGGTGCAGCAATCTATGGTCAACAGGTTTATTTAAATAATATAATAAAAAAATTAGAGCAAAAATTGACCAAACCCTTTAACTATGAATCACAGGGTCCTCTAATCCTCAAAAAATCCAAAATTATGAAACCAAAAGAAGATTGGCCTTATGGTGCAGATATCCCCTTAGCTGGCTTAGGAGTTGATATAGGCTCTGTTAGTACAAAGGCTGCATTAATAGCAGAAATTAATGGTAAGTTTAGATTGCTTGCATATCACTACAGGAGAACAGAGATAGATCCTGTTGGGGCTGCAATAGATGCCATAAACAAAGTATATAATCAGGTTATAGAAAGAGGCTATAAAATTGAGAAAGTTGTTGCAGGAACAACTGGAAGCGGAAGGCAGCTTACTGGTTTTATAGTAGGAGCTTCTAAAGAACATATTGTTGATGAAATCACTGCACAGGCTGCAGGCATAACAACAGTCTATCCTCAAAAAGAGTTTAGTATTATTGAGTTTGGTGGTCAGGATTCAAAATTTATTAATATCAGCCAAGGGGTGGTTGTTGGTTTTGAAATGAATAATGCATGTGCTGCTGGAACAGGAGCATTGCTTGAAAAATATGCCACGCGTAGGAGCATTAAAATAGAGGATTTTGGGGATATTGCATTAAGAGCAAAGAAACCTCCTGATATAGACAGCACTTGTGCGGTTTTGTCAGAGCAATCAATAATAAAATATGAGCAAAACAATGTATCTTTAGAGGATTTATGTGCTGCCCTTACATTAGCAACTGCAAGAAACTATTTAGCAAAAGTAGTTAGAGGCAAAGAGATAAAAGAAAAAGTTGTTTTCCAGGGTGCAACTGCATTTAATCTTGGACAGGTTGCTGCTCTTGAAACTGTTTTTGAAAAGGGAATAGTTGTGCCTCCTTGGCCACATATAACCGGAGCAATAGGTGCAGCAAAATATGCATATGATACAAAACACTTAGGTGATTTTAGGGGTTTTAAAAAAATATCAAATCTGAAATACAATATAGGGCCTTATGAATGTATTAATAAAGGGTGTGGAAATGAATGCAATATAACAATGGCTAAAATCGGAGATGAAGAATTTTATATAGGTGACAGATGCCAGAGATATAGTGCAAAAAAAGCTGAGAAAAAAATAAAGCCACCTAATTTATTTAAAGAAAGACAAAAAATAATGGAGGATGCATGCAAATGAAGGTTGGAATTCCAAGGGGTTTGTTATTTAATGATTTCTCACCCTTGTTTATTCCTTTTTTTAATTATTTAGGCATAAAAACAATTGTTTCAGATGAGACTAATAGGAAGATAATAAATCGTGGTTTAGAGATAGTCCCAGCAGAATATTGTTTTCCAACAAAGGTTGCCTATGGTCATGTTGATAATCTACTAAAAAAACTAAAAAAAGATGATTTTATTTTTATTCCCTATATTGCAAATACAGGAAAACCAACTGGCAGCTATAACTATTGTGTCACATGTCCATGGACACAGTCTGCACCAGATCTCATGAAATCTGCACCAAAGCTTGCTAAAGAAGGCTTTAATCTAGAAAACCTTGTTTCTCCTTCACTATTTTTTGATTGGGGATTAAATCATATTGAGGATCAGATGAAGAAAGCTGTAGTAAAGATGGGTTATAGCACAAAAAATGTCAGGGCTGCACTTCAAGAGGGATTAATAAATAAAGAAAAGTTTGATAAGAAAATTGAGGAAAAAACAAAAAAAGTCTTTGATTCTATTAAAAAATATAAAAAAAACGAACCTGCTTTTTTAGTTATGGCAAGACCATACACAGCTTATGATGCAAATGTTAATAATGATATTGTAAATAAAATTTTAGATGCTGGCTATCTGGCAATACCTCTTGAACTTGCTCCAATAGGGCTAATAGATATTTCTAAACAAATGCCAAAGATGTACTGGATACAGGGTCAAAAGAAGCTGGCTGCAATAGAATTATTAAATAAAAATAGGAATTTATTTGGAATTGATATAACCTATTTTGCCTGTGGTCCTGATACCCAGATAAGCCAGCAAATGGTATGCAGAGCACAAAAGCCATTTTTAACAATTGAAATGGATGAGCATACTGGGGATGCTGGAATTGATACTAGATTACAGGCATTCTTTAATACTGTTAAATCTTATCTCGAGATAGAAACAAAGCAAACCAGCAAGGTTTTTAGTGTAAAACTAAAGGGTCTTGATAAGATTAAAGGTAAAAAAATTCTTGTTTTTCCTCCAATGTCAGAACATAATTATGCGATATCCTCTGTTTTAAATGCCTATGGAATTCAATCAAGGGTTTTAGAGGTAAGTCCTGATGAAACCCTGGAAAAAGCAAGAAGCTGTACATGTGGCTTAGTATGCACACCCTATCTGCATACTACAGATGCTATGCTTTATTTTATGCAAAAATCAGAGTTTGATCCAGAGAAGTTTGCCTTTTTTCAGGCAACAACTGAATGCGGTCCATGTAGATTAGGACAGTATGCAAGCTTAGAATCACTTTTATTCCAGAAAAAGGGAATAGATGTTGATATAATAACAGGGGGTGAAATAGGAAGTGAATTTAATCTTGGCATGTACTTATTAATCAAGGCCTGGTCTGGTATGACTGCAGTTGACCAGCTTGAAAAAATGAGAATGCACACAAGACCCTATGAGGTTAATAAAGGAACTTCAGATGAGATTCATGAAAAATACATGAAAAAACTTCTTGATTATTTAGCAGATCCAAAAACCAATCTTAGAAAGTTTGAAACCTATTCAAGTATTGGGAAGGCATTTTTTTCAAATTTATTTAATGGAAAATTATCTCCTATTGAGGAAATCTTAAGAAAAGCTCAAGAGGAATTTTCTCAAGTCAAAAGAACTAATGAAGAAAAACCAAAGATAGGCATAGTTGGCGAGTTCTATGTAAGACTTCATGAGCCAGCTAACCAAAGAATTATAAAAAAGTTTGAGAAAAAGGGAGCAGAGGTTTGGTTAGCTCCAGCAACAGAATATCTGGTTTATTCTTATCATCTTGGCTCTGTTCTTGCAAGAGAAAAATTCAGCTTAAACAGAAAAAAAGAGGATTTGAGGGAATGGTTTTTGAAATCAATATTATACAGAGTTATGATTGGTTATGAGCACAAGTTGTTTAAGGTAACCTTGCCATATATGCAAGGCTTTGATGATATACCTGCAAAAGAAATAGTTTCAAATGGTGAGAAATATATTAGACATTATATTGGCGGAGAGGCCATAGTAAGCATGGGGAAGGCAGTAGATTATGCAAAAAGGGGTTTGGATGGCATTATCAGTGTTATTCCATTTAACTGCATGCCGGGACTGACTGTAGCTGGTTTTATCCCTAAATTTAGAAAAGATAATAATAACATTCCCTTTGTGTCTATAGAGTATGATGGTTTTCAGGATAGTACAAGAGAAGTGAAAATAGACACCTTTGTTGCACAAGTAAAAGAGAGATATGAGAATAAAAAATATACAAAACCTCATTAAAAAAGGATAAATCAATCTCATAACTGCTGAAAGAATTCGGTTTTTTCACTAATATAAAAGTTGCGAAACTCGTCTACTGTGCTCCACCATTCATTGATAAATATGAGCCCTTTGGCATTTTGCTGAAGGGTTTTTTATTTGAAAAAGAAGGAATTTTGCAAGATTTGTGTAAGTAGTTAGAAGAAGTTTGGAATTATTATTAAATGATTATTTTATAATAATTAAAAATAGAAATCTTTTTTAATAATTAGTTATGCCAAATATTGAGATTTGATCCCTATAGGTCGAACTTAAAATATTGATAGTGTAAAATTTTAGTAAAGTATTTGTAAAGTTGGATTTTTGGGAACAAATGTAGTAATATAAAAAAATGCTCAGCTTATCTTATGAAAACTTGAGTAAAATCTCAATTTTAATAATTAATTAATTTTTAACGTAAAAAGGTATTGGGAAGGTTTTTAAAGTACAATTCAAAATAAAACAAGGGGACTAGTTTATGGATCACGGAGAGTCTAAAGTAACAGTTAATTTCATTCAGGAGATCATTGATCAAGACAAAAAAACGAATAAATACCGTGGAAGGGTTCATCTCCGGTTTCCCCCGGAACCTAATGGATACCTGCATATCGGTCACGCAAAGTCTATCTGCTTGAATTTCGGTTTGGCTGCACAAAATGGTGGTCTATGCAATCTTCGCTTTGATGATACAAATCCCAGCAAGGAAGATGTGGAGTATATTGATTCCATAATCAATGATGTTCGGTGGCTAGGATTTGACTGGGATGACAGGCTTTTTTATGCTTCCGACTATTTTGAAAAGATGTATGATTACGCTGTTCGTCTAATTAAAGTAGGAAAGGCTTATGTGTGTGACCTGGGTCCTGAAGAAATTAGGAAGTACCGGGGAACTTTCACGAAGCCAGGAAGAGAAAGTCCATATCGCAACCGATCTATTGAGGAGAACCTGGATCTGTTTAAGCGTATGCGGGCCGGCGAATTCGTCGATGGTTCCCGGGTGTTGCGGGCTAAAATTGACATGTCTTCACCTAATCTGAATATGAGAGATCCTGTTCTTTACCGTATTTTAAAGGCTACTCATCACCGGACGGGAGATAAATGGTGTATTTATCCTATGTACGACTATGCTCATCCTCTTGAGGATTATTACGAAAAGATTACCCATTCCGTCTGTACCCTGGAGTTCGAAGACCATCGCCCTCTGTATGATTGGGTTCTCAATGCCTTGAATCTTCCAGATTTACCCCAGCAGATCGAATTTGCCCGTCTTAACTTAACTAACACGGTGATGAGTAAACGAAAGCTTCGTAGGTTGGTGGAGGAAGGTTATGTAGCTGGATGGGATGACCCTCGGATGCCGACTATAGCCGGTTTGCGGCGCAGGGGCTACACCCCGGAGGCTATCCGAAACTTTTGCGACCGTATCGGGGTAGCTAAGACTAATAGTGTAGTAGATATCCGCTTCCTGGAACACTGTATACGTGAGGATTTAAATGTAAAGACTCCCCGGGCGATGGCAGTACTGCGACCTTTAAAGCTGGTTATTGATAATTATCCTGGAGATATAGTGGAAGAGATGGAATCAGAAAATAATCCTGAGAATCCTACTGCCGGGACTCGCAAGATACCTTTTTCCCGGATTCTTTACATCGAATGGGAAGACTTTTGCGAAGACCCGCCGAAAAAGTATTTTCGCCTGGCTCCAGGTTGCGAGGTCAGGTTAAAGAATGCCTATATTATCCAATGTGAAGGATTTGTTCGGGACGAAAAGACGGGAGAGATAAAAGAAGTACACTGCACATACGACCCAGAAAGCAAAAGCGGTAAGCCAGGTGCTAAACGTAAAGTAAAAGGAACTTTACACTGGGTTTCCGCAGGCCATGCTTTGAAAGCGGAGGTGCGCTTATACGAGCACCTTATACTGGACCAGAACGAGGGAGCGGAAGAACAGGAGGAAGAGAAAGATTTTATAAAGCAGCTTAATCCAAATTCCTTGGAAGTGTTAACTAATTGTTTGGTGGAACCCAGTTTAGCGGGAGTGGCTCCCGGAGGCAGATACCAATTCATGCGAAAAGGTTACTTTTGTGTTGATCCCGATTCAACGTCGGATAAGCTGGTGTTTAACCGAATTGTAATTTTACGGGATACTTGGGACAGGATCCTTAGAGCCAATAAAAATTAAAAATTCTAATTGAATAGTCGTTAGTGAACAAATCCAGCGTGGAGCGTATAGCGTTTAGCGTATAGTTTGGATTAATAAAATGTCCTAATTAGATAAAAACTTAAAATGAAAAGTGAAAAACCATAATTCAAAACCCAAAATTTACCAATTAACAAATTTACTAATTCGCTAATTAACCAATTAATATTGAATAAAAAAAATCCGAAAAATTATTTTTCGGATTTTTTAATTATTGGGTTAAATAAAGAAGGATAATCAAAGAGTAATGTAGAATATATATAAGGTGGAAATTTAATGAGATTGCTTCGGGGGCGGTACTCATGTAATATTGAGTGCCGACTTCGCAATGACAGAAGAGAACAGAAATGGTCTCGCAATAACTGAAGATGCGCAGAAAAAATTGAATAATATGAGCTAATCTGTTATAAATAGATAAGTAAAAAGTTGTTTTAGGTGGAAAATTATTTATGGAATTCGTAAAAGATAAGAGATTAAATTTTATTATCAGTATGGCTATTGGTCTTGCGATTCTGTTTTATGTATTGAGCAAGCTAAAGTGGTTGTTCATATATTTTAGTATTGCCTTGATTTTGGCTTATTTCTTTGATCCTTTATATAAATTTCTTATCAATAAGAAGGTTCCGAAAGTATTGTCTATTATTGTTGTCTTTGGGATAATAATTGCCTTGTTAATCCTGACTATATTTTTTGTGATCCCCAGCGTAATTAATCAGCTTAATGTTTTGTATAATGAAATCCCTAATTTTATTAATAATTATCAAACTCTAATTTTATCTCTAAAACCTCAGCTGTCAAAATTTATAGACCCTGCTGATGTAGAAACCTTGCTCAAAGAAAATTTATCTGAGCTTCAAAAAAATGTATTGAGTTTTTCCCAAACTATTATAATTTATTTATCTAATATAGTTTCAAGTATTACTTTTGGTATAGTAATTATCCCTTTAATTTTGTTTTATTTGCTGAGAGACATGCTTATATTTAAAGAAAATTTATATACTTTTGTATCAAAGGAAAAGAAAAAAGAGTTTAAAGAAATATTGGAAGAAATAGATCGTATTATCAGCGGGTTTATTCGCGGTCGGATAATAGTCTGTTTTATTGTAGGGACTCTAATTGGCATAGGTTTGTACTTCCTGAATTTAAAATTTGCCTTGATTATTGGCATAGTAAGTGGAATATTTAACTTTGTTCCCTATTTAGGACCCATTGTGGGGGTCATTTTGGCTCTAATTTTTGCTCTGGGTAACCCCTGGTGGGTATTATTAATGATTATAGTTTTATTTGTTTTAGTGAATCAGATTGAAGCGATATTTCTTAATCCTAATATCTTAGGGAAAGAATTGGGACTGCACCCTTTAACAGTAATCTTATCGATGTTAATCTGCGGTTTGTTGTTGGGGATATTAGGGGTATTAGTAGCTGTTCCTTTGGCCGCTATTTTAAAAGTATTATTCTTTAGATATTTAATCCAGGAGGGATAGAATAGGTTATATGAAAAAGATATTCTACATAATTTTATTGACAATTTTATTGACTATTTTATTCCTTGTTTCTTCGACTTTAGCTCAATCTTCAGAAATAAAGATACTATTAGATAATAAAACCCTCGAAACCGTCGTCCCTTCGATTATCGAAAATGACCGAATATTTGTTTCAGCTCGTAATGTAATGGAAGCTTTAGGCGGAAGGATTACTTGGTTCCCAGCTTTAAAGTTAATGACTATAAATGTTAATGGCCATACAGCCCGTTTAGTAATCGATGACTCTTCTTTAGAGATAGATGAAAAGGTAATTCCTCTGGAAATGCCAGCCAGAATTATCGATAATCGGGTAATGATTCCCTTAGAAGTAATTAAAATTATTGCCGAAGTAGATATTAAATGGGAGAACCAGACCAAGACTTTATTTATTTACACCATAAGACCTTATCTGTTAAAAGTTAGAAGTTATTCTCATCCCGATAAAACCAGAGTGGTGATAGATTTATCTGAAAAGACAGAATTTAGAGCAGATGAATTAATAAATCCGGATAGAATCTTTATCGATATAATTGGTTCTATTATAAAATTAGAAGATACCTCTAAGCAGATAAAGATAGATGATGGAGTGATAAAGACAGTAAGGGCAGCTCAATTTAATGAGGAAATTACCAGAGTTGTATTTGATCTTTATCAGCAGGCCAAATACGAACTTTTTAGCCTTATTGAGCCTGATAGAGTGGTGATAGATATATTCAAACCAAGCGAAGAGGCAGCTATTTCTGAAACTCTTCCCGCTAAGCCTGAAGAAAAGCCTGTCCCTAAACCCGAAATAACCGGGAAAAGAGTAGTAATTATTGATCCCGGTCATGGTGGAAAAGACCCGGGAGCGATTGGACCTACTGGCTTGAAAGAAAAAGAAGTTACTTTAGGAATCGCTCTTTATTTAGAGAAACTGTTAAAAAAGGCAGATATCCCTACCTATTTAACCAGAAGTAAAGATGAGTTTGTTTATTTAGAAGATAGAACAAATTTTGCTAACCAGAAAAATGGTTTTGTATTTGTAAGTTTACACGCTAATTCAGTTTTAAATCATCGTCCTAGTGCTGCGGGAATAGAAACCTTTTTGTTAAGTTCCAAATATATCGGTGCCTCAGCCAGAGATGTAGCAGATAGAGAAAATAGAGCCAGTAGGGCTCATCCAGAGTTAGATACAGATTTAGCTAAAATCATTGCTGACCTGGAGGAAAGTGCTAACATCAAGTATAGTTTTGATTTTGCTGATATTATCCAGAAAAAATTAGTAGAATATCTAAAATTAGAAAATAGGGGAATAAAACAAGCTCCTTTTGTTGTATTAAAGGGAGCGAATATGGCAGCAGTAATTGTAGAGGTTGGTTTTATTTCTAATCCTAAAGAGGAAAAATTATTAAAAACCAATAAGTTTAGAGAAAATGCTGCTCAGGCCTTGTTTGAAGCAATAAAATATTATATAGAAAATACCCCTGATATCCCTGAATAGGATTAATTATTATGACAAAAAATAGAAAGTCGAAGAAGAAAAGAAATAACCTGAAAATCATCTTCATATTATTTATACTCGTAGTAATTGTAATTTTTAGCTATACAATATTTAATAAGTTTATTGTCCCTATCTGGGAAAGATATACAGAAAAGCCTATTATTACCAAGGAAGTCCCTTATAAGGAAGAAGAAATAAAAGAAGTTCAACCTGTGCCGATAGGAGAGATGGTCGAGGTGAACCTTTACTTTTCTGATTCTCAAGCGATGTACTTAGTTCCCGAGAAAAGAAAAATATCTCAAATCCCTTCTTTAGCCAGACAGGCAGTTATTGAGCTGATAAAAGGTCCGGAAAATTCCGATCTTTATTCTACAATTCCCGAAGGAACTCAAGTTAATGAAGTATATATTGCTGATGATATTATCTATATAGACCTATCTGAGGAAATATTTAAAAATCATCCCGGAGGAAGCAGCGGTGAACTAATGACCGTCTATTCTATAGTTAATACCTTAACTGAAATTTCCTCGATTAAAGGTGTACAAATATTAGTGGAGGGAAATGAGAAGAAAACTTTAATTGGTCATGTAGATATCAGCATGCCTTTACTTAGAGACGAAGATTGGATCAAACCATAAAATTGAA
>JABUBL010000479.1_pt1 | contig 11997 bp, 19 predicted proteins | sample 7240371 | NCBI WGS metagenome assembly JABUBL01 (sample SAMN07256343, study PRJNA390944) | subsurface metagenome | isolation source: Methane hydrate marine sediment | place: Pacific Ocean: Eastern North Pacific, ODP site 1244 | collected 2002
GAGGCTTGAGCGCCTAATAACTGAAGATGTCCTGGCCTAGCTAAATCATTCGGCTTGGCATTTGGGTCGATTACTTTGTGAATAGTAAAAGCTCTATCTTTTGGACTAACGCCAGAACCAATTCCCGTTGTTGCATCAACACTGGAATAAAATGGTGTAGGCCGGGCTTGGTATTTGGAAGGTAAAGCATCTATCTCCAGCTCCTCAAGCCTTTTCTTGGGCAGAGCTAGACATATCAGCCCGGAGGCTATTCGGGCCATAGTAAGGATTGCTTCTGCAGTCACCCCAGCGGCAGGTATGCATAAATCGGCCTCCTTTTCTTCTTCCGAGAAAATTATGCAAAAACGGCGCTGCTGAAAGGCTTTTATTGCTATCTCAACTCTATTAAAAAGCCCCATAACTGAATTAACCTCTGAGCTCTAATTCTCGCTAATATAAAAGATGGCTTGGCTATTTTCCAATGCTTTCCTCAATAGATTCACTTCAGCTTCTAACTCTCTGATTCGTTTTTTATATACCTCTCCAAGCTCACGCCTGGTGTGCCTTGCCGGTAGCATAGCTACTAGATTAGATGGACGGTTATCGTTTTTTATGCCGTTCAGATGGTGAATTACCCACCCTTTAGGCAGGGGACGATTATGAACCTTTTCCCAGACTAGGATATGCTCTAACACATAGCCTGTCTTTCCTGTAGCTCTTGGATGCTGAGGCTCAATTACTATCATATATCCACCGTTGTTTAGCCTTCGTCCACCATTGAATGGTTTTTTGGGTTCCTTTCTTCCGTGCTTGTAAGCAAGTTTTAAGGCCTCACTATCTGACCTTAGAGATAGTCCAGCTTTACTGAAATAATCCTTTAGAGTTGTGAAACTTATTCCGAGTCGCTCCGCGACAATACGGCCGGATAGTCCATCATTATAATAGAGATGCTTAGCCTCCTCTATATTGACGTTCTTTTTTCTGCTCATCAATCCCCTCCAAATCGCCTTTCCCTGAAGGCTTTTATGGCAGCCTTAACCCTTGAAAACATCTCTAATCATTCACCCTTTTGTAAAATCATAGCAAAGCTAGTTCCAATGATGCCACCCATAGCTAGGCCAGCTACCATGAACCGCAAGCAACTAGGACATTCGGGAGGCACTTCGTTTCCTATGCTGCCAGCTGCTGTAGCCAGTAAGTTAAGCTTGGTAGCTTCATCTCGATTAAGCTCAAAGACCTCATCCAGGGCACCGGGCCAGACTTCTATCACTTCTTGGTCATTGAAAAGAACATAGGGGCAGTAATCCTGGGGGTCAGGGACAAATCTCGCCCGGGTAAAAGTGGTTTCCAAAAGTTGGCCGCCCAGCTGACACCAAGCATGTCCATAACCTCGATAATTACCTAATACTACATAGGCGTCAGTGAAGTTCCTTAATAACGAGCAGGTCAATAGGGCACTATCCTCGCAATCTCCAAACCCCCTGGCTATAGTCTCGCTGGGGAACTGAAAAAACTCAATAGGGTCAGCGCGGTATTGTATCTCCGAGCACACCCAGTCGTATAAAGCCCAATAGTCGGGGCCATATTGAGAGAAGATGGCTAATACATCGGGATTTGAGGGTTGCACGAAATCTCGGAGGTCGTGCCACTGTCCATAACGAACAGCAACCAGGCTTTGCCCGTCCTGATAATAGACTCGTCGCCCTAAAGGGCCAACACGCATAATAGTCATAGCTGTCAAGGCAATGCCAATACCGCCGATGCCGGCAGCAACTACGGGCATTAGGCGGTCAAAGAGTCGGTCCCACTCTTCTTCGGTTAGCATGTCTATTTCCCAGGTCTAGCCGTTGCGAATGCCATGGTGGCCCCAACTCCCAGTACGGCTAATCCGCCAATTAAGGCCAGCGGCCACAAAGACACCTCTGGTACGCCTTCATAAAGCACCCCTGTGGCGCAGTCATAGGTATAGCTCTTGCCATCTTCGATGGGTCCGAGGTTACTGGCGGTGAATATTTCACGTAGGTCAGTATCAAAGACACGCACCATTAGGTCAGTGCGTCCCTCTGGGTCGTCTACATAATCCCAGGACTCATCTAGTTCCAATACGGGTGACCAAATCCTAGGCTCATCGTAGAATAGCGCAGTCCACAGCACTGCCTCCACAGGAGGGTTTGTAATTCTCAGTGTAAAACCCATTGGTCACCTCCAATCTATTACTTTCGCCCAGCAGTTAAAGCTATTGCTGCCCCGCCTCCAACTACAACTACTCCGGCAACTATAGCCAGCGGCCACCACGACACCTCTGGTGCGACTTCCTCCTCAGCTATTTGGTCAAGGTAGTCTCGCAGCTCCGCTTCTGACATTCCCTCTAAGGTCTCTGTGGGTGTTAATGGACGCTCCCAATACTCCTCAGAGTCATGGATAGTTAACATTAGAGTCTCTTTACCCCAGCCAAGCTTGACCTCGTGGAGTCCTGGCTTATGCTGGAGACTTTCCGTAATAGTAGTAATCGCTAGGGTTACCACTACTATGACAGCGATTATTGCTAGGCAGACAAGTATAATGGCTAGCCAAATGGGAATACCGACAGCTATTCCGGATGCTACCCCAGCTCCGAGTGGTGTCCCAACAACCTCAACCCTGAAGTTCGTCCAGAAAAGTGGTGTAGTATCAGTGTATACCTTTACCTCAATGGGGCGACCGCCTCTTGCCCTGACCTCCTCCTCTAGCTTGCTGGCGAACTTATCTCCCATCCAAGCTGCGGGGGTAAAGGGGTCTGTCTTAAAAGTGGCAATAGTTACCTCAACATCGCCATCGTAGATATAGGCATAGGGATAAATGGTGTGCTGAATAAGGTCAAATTCTGGAGGGGCTTCAGTGGTTACAGTGCACAGGTCGCCAATGTATCTGTCAACAATCTGTGGGTTATCCTGAGTACCCATCAGTAACTCTATCCAGGTTGTGTATTTCCCTACTTTATTTAAGTCAAACTGCCCACTACTGATAAACTCGTGGTCTTGCCCTGCCCCTATGGTGCCTCCCCAGTCAGTGTATTCCTCAGCTATCATACCATCGGGGTCAGCCACAAACCAATAAATACCCATGCCCTGAGAAATGCTCATAAGATTCTTCCCCCAGACATGCAGTTTTGCCCTTACACCGAGGGGCACATCAGAAACTGGAACGATACCGTCACCGCTCCCAGAATACTCCAATTCCTTTCTGATTATAGTCCCCTCTACTGGTTTAACAACACACAGGACTCCCTCGTAGCTATCAACCATGACCGGGGAAGCGGAGACCATCCACAGCCATATTGATATGGTCCAGGTTCCAGGTTTGTTAATGTCGAACCGCCCACCGATGAACTCGTGGGTATCATTAGGGTCAACATCTGTTGGCCATGGCCACCCTGCCCAATCGTCAGTGTGCTCTTCAACCACGTCCCCATCGGGGTCCTTAACTACCCATGAGATTCCCATTTCCTGGGGGGTAACCATGTCATTGCGACCCCAGACATGAACCAAACCACTAGTGCCAATAGGCACACCGGAGGCTAAAGAGAGCAACTTAACAGACGGGCTAGTAGACGGGGATGTCACCTCTAACTGAATCATACTCCAGCTCCTTCGCGATGATAGTGCCTTTATATTCAGGGGCAACCACAGTGCACAGGTCGCCAATGTATCTGTCAACAACCTCTGGGTTGTCAGGGTTCATAAGCAGGTCCACCCACATGGTATATTTCGTTCTATCCAGGTCAAACCGACCGCCAATAAATTCATGCTCACTCTCAGGGCCTGTAGTCCCCCACTCCCAGTCCTCATATTCCTCAACAATCATACCATCAGGGTCAGCAATAAACCAGTAAATCCCTAGCTTCTCGCTGGTACTCATATCGTTGCGTCCCCGGATATGAACTAGCCCCCGTTCACCCTGGGGAATATTATAAACTGGGATTGGATCTCGGGACTCATCATACTCTAATTGCTTTCTGCTTATTGTGCCCACAAATTCTATTGGCACGGGCACCTTCTCAAAGTAAGCCTCCACATGTTTGTGGCTATCCATATAGAGATTAAAAGTTGGGCTTGTCCCACTGGCATCGCCTCCCCATCTGACAAACTGGTAGCCAGAGAGAGGACGGGCTGTTAGTGTTACTGTGCTATAAGCAGGGTAGTTCCCCGCGCCGGGGTCAACATAACCATCAGGGTGGACAGAGACGCTAAGATGAAAGGTCTCTGGCACGGGTATCTCTAAGTTGACAGCTTTGCTAGCAGAACCTTCATAAGCCCAGTAGTCAACTGCCCAACGCTCCACCCAGACTAGGATAGTAGTATTGCAATCAGGCATAGTAAAAGAGGCACTGTAAGTCTTGGAGTACCCGCCAGAAATGGTGTCTTCCCTGCTTAAAATAAGGTAATGGGGATAGACATCTGGAAGGGCAGATATCTCAGTCTTAAAGATATAGCCAATATCTCGGGTATTCGTTACCCGGACGGAGACCGAGACCCTTTCGCCTTCTTCAGCGCTACTAGGAGCGGTTATTACAATTGCAGCCATTAGCTCTCCTCCTTCAAGAACTGCTCAAGGTTTCGGAGCTCACTCTTCTTATAATCCTTCTTCTTTTCCATTATAGAGGATAACTCCTCAATTTGTCCAGCGAGCTCCGTCAGCACCATCTCCGGGGTCACCCCCATCTGACGAAGGGCATTACCGTCCCGTCTGTGCCTTTTCTTTTCCTCAGGAGAGCAGCCCTCGAGGTAAATACCGAGTATGCTTTTACCAGCCTCAGCTAAGGCTTTGAGGTTATCCAAGCCTGCCTTTTCAATTTCCTCCTTAATTTGCCGTGCAGCTTTTATCGCCAAAAAGCGCCTAGCTGACCTTTCCATAAAACTCATACGCCTAGTATCTCCTCACGGCTGTATTCAGTGTGACAGCTGGGGCAGGCTACTTTTTCCCATTCTCCCGCCGGCACTCCAAACTGCATATGGCACTGAGCGCATTCATATAGTTGCGGTTCCTTTACTGGAGCCTTGCTGGAGCTCCCCTTAGCTTCGGCAGCCGCTGCCTTCAAGGCAGAAATTCCATCACCTACATTTTCCCTCACTGTCTTGGTCAAGCCCATCAAAGCATTATGGCGCTCATCAGCCCTCCTTTGGTCACCGAGAAAACCGAGATATTTCATCATTGGTTCCAGATTGGCGTAAATGGGCTTGCCCTCCTTATCATAGGTCGGCTGGCCATTGCTATCCATAACTGGGAATGGGAGCATCGGTACATTATTAGATGGTGCTTTTATCTCTACCACAATTGGTTTGCCGGCTTCCTGCTCCACCACTTTGCCCTCTGCATTTACGAAATAGGTCTTAGATGGTTGCTGTTGCTCCTTTTTGGTGATAATTATTGGTTGCCCTGGAGGAGCCTCTATAAGTTGCCCATCCGAATCAAGGAATTGAATAACTTTTGGCTTATCCTCTGGGCCCCTCTGCATTGATTGAGAGACGGCCCTGGCCTCAGAGAGAGTGTATTCGCCATTCTCCGGGTCGTGAACTATCACTGCGGTCTGTGGGTCAACATAAAACTCCTTCGGTTTTTCATCCGTCTTTGCCTGGTTTACTTCACCAAGAGCCATGACGGTCTTGATTAGGTTGATTGCGTCCTGAAATTGCCCACCTTTGCCCTTTATCGAGGCTGAAAGTAATAGTGCATCCTTGTAGGTATATTCCCCCTCCTCTTCATCAATATCTATCTTGCCGGTTTCAGGATCAACAAGGTAACGTTTAAGTTTTCGCTCTACAGGGGCCTTTTCCTCCTTGTGGCCACGAATCTTGTCAATCCTTTCATCTAGTTTGGCTAACAGTTCCTCTTTTTGCTTTTCTTTAATGTCGGACTTGTCGAGCCCCTCGAGGAGCTCTTGAAGGGTCGGTTCAACACTCCCTCGGTCTAAAACAGTAATGCCGGCAACCGGTTGGGGACTCATTCCAAAGTCGGCCCTGAATTTAGCATCTCTACTCATTTATCACCTCCGTTTCTTTTCTTCGGGTATAGGCGCCAGTACTATTTCCTTCTCATAGTCGTAGCGAAATCTAGCAAGAACGCAATCCCACAACCACTCATCGAAAGGCATATCGCCATCCTTTTCAAGACCTGAGAACTTAGCCAAGTAGAACAGGGCAAAGGCATATGCTGGCAGATGAACAGTATAGGCGAATATACCCTCAGAAGTGACTTGGGGCTCTTTTATCTCTTCTTCCTTCTTTGCCTTCGGCTCGGGTTCTGGCTCTAGCTCTGGCTCTGGCTCTGGCTTTATCTCTGGCTCTGGCTCTGGCTTCTCTTCTGGCTTTAGCTCTGGCTTTAGCTCTGGCTTCTCTTCTGGCTTTAGCTCTGGCTTTAGCTCTGGCTTTAGCTCTGGCTTCTCTTCTGGCTTTAGCTCTGGCTTCTCTTCTGGCTCAAGCAAACCTTTCCCCCTTGCCTCTTTTAGAGTTTGAGCTAACACTTCCCCAGAGCCTTCGTCTATTAGCTGAAATCCTCTTTCCTCCTTTAGTACTCCTCTCAGAGAATGTCCTAACTGATGTCCTTTGAGTTTGTTGTAACCTTCAAAGGTCGGCGGGCCAGTAAAATTGCAGTTCTTCACTCGGCATTTCCATATAGGGTTTACCTTCTTTATTGCCTCGGTCGTCATTTACCTCCTCCTTAATTATGTCGTTTACCCTATGGTTTACCACACAGTGTTAGCTTTATTCTTTATCTCTCGTATTGGCTCTCGTATTATCTCTCTGGCTTTAATTCTTTATCTCTCGTGCTGGCTCTCGTATTATCTTTCATATTACCTCTTTTTCTCTAACTTGTCAATTCGTAGCTATTTTCAATAGTTAAATAAATAAAGGCACTAAATAAGTAAGAGCCCCAACTCCCCGCTAGGCCCCCCAGAGACTTGACTAATTGGGCGGAAGTGGTAAAATGAAACTATGGCTATTAATTGGTTGCAGTTTTTCGGAAACTTCATTAACCGTGTCCCCTTTGAGAGAATCATCTTTCCTCCCCGGGACAACACCAAGGAGCTGGGGAAGTTTATAGCCACTCTGCCACGCCCCGAGTCGCAAAAAGAGGGGACTTCAGAGGGAAAGTCAACGTCTATTATTCAGGAGCCAGCAAAGTCGCCTAAAACCGTGGCTACAGCCTGTGTTCCCTGCGCCCTGGGACATTTCAGCACCAGTGCCGGCTTACTCAACGAAATAGCAAGGTTCAAGAAAGATGGCATAACCAGCGACGAGATACTGGATAGGGTTGCTAAAGTCCAGGCAGAGCAAAATGCCCTGGAGAGGGTTGACCTGACACCGGAGAATATACAAGCTTTGCCTTCCTGGGAAAAAGAGCTGGCTGAAGATGCCCTTAGCCAGAGCCGCAAGCTTAGACACTCCCTTGAGAGCTTTACCAACGTTAAGCAACTCGAGCAGGCTGCCGCTGATACCTCATCCTTCTACAAGGAGCTCAACAGAAATTGGTTCAAGGGGCGCTTCGCACACCTCGGCCCGGAGAAAGCACAAAGAATAGCCGATGAGGTGGGTCAGCTCAGCCCCGAGGATAAAGACAGAGTCCTGAAGAGAGCCGAAGAACTCATCGAGGAGGTTTGATATGACAGAGCTTGAGGCTATCTACTATCAAATTCATTGGCTTTTTGACCAGATTGCCTTACTTGAGGCAAAGGTTAGAGAGCTGGAAAGGGGGTAGAAGGAGAAACAATCTCCCGCGAGGCTTTTGAGAAGGAGAATGAGAGGGTAAAGAAGCTGGGAGAGAAGCCTGCTACTGGGAGGTAACCAATGGCGAACCCGGAGCCAATTAGACAATATCTCTCTGCTGTAGAATCTTTGAAGGCCGGGGACAAAGATAAAGCTGCCGAGTCTCTAACTCTAGCGCTTGGAGGTGAGACACCCAGCCCTTTTATTAAGCACTCAGTAGAGAAATTACTAACATCAGATACCCTTATCAACGAACTCGTAATACAGCTTGTAGCTAGCACTGTAGCACGAAGGGGAGAGTTGTGACTGAAGAAGGAAAACAGCAATGCCCTAATTTAACCATGGAGGAGTGGATACGCGAGGAGGACCCGCACAAGGATGACCCAGAATTCTGTCGACCATGCCGGCTAGGTATTATAGGAAGCTGGTATTTTAATGAACTCAAAGAGCAAGGCCATCAAGACTTAGCCGCAGTTATTGAGCAAATAGGCACCAATGAAGAGGACCCAGACATGCCCTTGACACTCTGCAAGCAATTTGATATAATCAAAGCTGTAGTGGAGGAGCCTTTACGGGAAAGATTGAAGGACTTTGATTGTGCAACCCAGTCTTTCAATCCTGAAGAGGTAATCGAAGAGTCAGCAGCAACAGCAGAAAATAACTCTTAGGGAGGGACACAACACGATGGCAAAGATTAGAATGGCTCAGGTAGCAGGGCTACCAGTCCGAACTCTCCGGCGAATGGTGGGAATTCCTGCCCACAGGCCGAGCGCTTTCAATGCTTGCATTGGGGCTGCGCTGAGGGGTAAAAAGTATTCTACACCTCCAGTCGGAACGGGCGGACAGCAAGACAAGAGGATTCAAGCAGCCTTCACTAGTGCGGTTCATTCCTGCGCTAGGTAGGCATAATTTAGCTCTCCACTGATTAGAGAGTGCGGTCCATTTTCCCGGCCGCACTTTTCTCATTTCATAAGGCCTTTACTTTTTACCAAGTCGTGCCTTTTTCTTTTCTCTTGCGGCAAGACTATACCAGCAGTCAGCATTTTGGCAGGATTGCCACAGATTACAACCAGTTACTAGCCTGAGCTTCGACTCATCCTCTGAGGCGACTTTAAGAGGGGCGATCACCACGGATACCTCCGCCTTCTCAGCATCTGGGGCAGACTTAAATTCAGAACAAACACCAATAGTAGCTTGAACGTAAATCTCCATAACTTCTCCTAAAGTAATTTTTTAATAGGTCTCCAGTCCTTCGGTTTTATGCCTAACATCCATTCCCTAAAGCAGACTTCGCAGGTACCACTAATCAGGTGGTCAAATTTATCCTGGCAAATCATGCACTCGAGATCCGTGCCGTACTCAATCTCGGTTTGGGTACGCTTTTCCGCAAGATATTCCTCATCACCTATGTCAGTAGCAGGAACAGAAGAGCGACTGTTCCCAGGGCTCTTTACATCATCAATGGCAGCTCTCAGGCTGTCAGCTTTGCCACCTTTCTCTTCAATCAGACCAGCAAGGTCGCTAGCTTCTTTGACAGAAAGCCTTAAAAGACCTGGCATCACTTCACCCCCTTCTCTCCCTTAATTCGCTCGTATGCATTGTTAAGAAGCACCATTGCTTCCTTATAGCCCCCCCTATCAGGATGAAAAATTACCGCGAGGTTCCTGTAGTTTCTCTTGACTTCTTCCGGACTCGCAGTTGGTGGAAGTCCCAGCACACTATAAGCATCAACTAGAGGCATAGCTGGTTCTTGCTGAGGAGCTGCCGATCCCCCCTGGGGTAACTCCTTAGGTCGTTGCTGAAATTCCTTGAGCCAAGCAGCAACAGATTTCCCTGTGAACCGCTCGAAAGTAGTGTCAACAACATCAACGAAATCTAGTAGAACTGATAGGCTATTCGCTTCCTTGGTCTTTGCCTTGCGCTTTGGCATCAGTAGTACACCGTCACCTCAGGATAGAGTTCAGCTATCTCGTTAATCTCATCTATGGAGAAGTGGTGCACGTGCCCAGGAGCAAGCCATCCAATAAAGTAGCGTGGGTCAGGCAAAACAGCAACAACGTGGTCAGCCACCCTCAACATTTCGGCTAGCGCAAATTGCCAGTTATCCAGGTGCTCAAGGACGTGGCTGGCAAAGGCACAGCCAAACTGCTTATCGGCGAAGGGCAGAGCAGACTTCTCCAAATCGAGCTGAAGATAGTGGGGCATGCCGTTCGGAACGATGTCTACGTTTGATAAAATTTCGAGCGACTCGGCTATTATCTGCACTTGGTAGGTCCGATGCGGTCCGGCGCCCAGGTTAATTATACCCTTGCCATTACTAAGCCTTTTTGCTTCCTCAAAAGCCACATCCCTAGTAACCGCCACATGGAGAAGGTCAACAGCAACACAAGCTCCGGCGAGTCCCACTGCACTACCTAATATCAAAGCTAAACTATTCATTGTCTCTATTATACCACCTTTCTTGACATTAGCTAATACTTATGATAAGCTATATGGACAAATTAGTCAATAGCCCTTTTGGTAAAGTTTGTCAAGTAAAGGAGGTTTCAATGAATATCGCAGAAATGGTGAAGGATACTACCTTTGAGGTTATATCAACCCCGCACTCAAAAGATGGGGAAGCACCAATATGTGTCCTCTGTGAAAAGCGGATAGAAACACCAGATTGCTTGGTAAGCACGAAGAGAGATGGATTTTATCTTCATCCTACCTGCGGGAATGATATTGGAGTCAGATTCGCATAGTATACATTTCAGCCTAAAATGTCCGATTTTGCCCTCTTTTTACAGTATAAGGGGTAGGAGGTGAAAAGTGGAACAGAAAACGAAGAAAGTATCCGTTATTGCACTCGAGGATTTGCGAGAGGTTATGGAAGAAGTAACCAAAGAGCTTAAACCTCTTCTTAGCAGAGTAGTAAACAGAGAGGAACAAGAAGCTGCGCACACGTTCTTTGGCACCCTGGCAACCCTAACCCTCGACATATTTGATTACCTGCCGCCCGGGGAGCTAGATGAAGTTCTGGTTACCTGCGGGACGTGGTTTGATATCGGGGTGCTCCTGGGTAAATCTCCCCAGCTACTAGCGGACATACTCGACAGGGTTAATCCCAAATTAGCGGAAGCCGAAATTCCTGCTTGGCTCGCCGAAAGATTAAGTGCGAGGTAAGAATGCAAGACCTACCGCGAGTAATTCCCTCGAGGGACAACAGCAAATGCCCTTACTGTGGCAACCACGGATATCGGATACTCCCCTGGCAGCCACCCGAATACTACGACCCGGAGATGATTAAGGTGATATGTAGCCGCTGTGGTGAGGTTTCCTATATCGGACGGAACCCTCTAGTGGTCTCAAACAGGAGGGTTAAACAATGCCGGTAGAGGCCAGGGCGATGAAGGATCTCCGTGGGTTTATGACCCCGGAGCAGGTTGAAGCCATGATTGAGAGCTGCGACAACCTCAGGGACCGGGTGCTGATAAGGTTGTTGTGGAGGACGGGGATGAGAGTATCGGAGCTCGTCCGCCCAGGGAAAGACAGAAGCCCGGTACTCGGGTTAAGAGTATCAGAAATCCTATGGGGCGAAAACTCCCTTATTATTAGACATGCTAAACGAAGAGGTAATCCGCCACGGCGGATAGATGTTGACCCCGGGACCCTGGCCATGGTGAGAGAATACCTGGACAAGCGGCCAGACAAGTCTGAGTTTGTGATTCCCATAACAAGACAGATGGCTTACCTGGTAGTGAGACAGGCAGCCGAGAGAGTTGGTATAACTGAGGTTGGTGACTCCCTGGTATCTCAACGCAGACACCCACATCCCCATCACCTGAGACACAGCCTGGCTGTTCATAGTGTCAGGGTAACCAAAGGCAACTATGGTGACCTCATTCGGCTCCAGCAACAACTGGGGCATGCTTCGGTGGCCACCACTGCCGGCTATATCCAGTTTAGTGATGAGGAGCAGAGGAAGTGGTATGACGACCTGTGGAAGGAGAAGAAGGAATAGCTTGAGGTTACTTAAAAGTATTGGGGAAGCTCTAGCAGTAAGTTCAGTAGTCATCATAGCCGTAGTAGTTTTATCAGCATTATCGTATTGGCTAACCTGCGTTACCTTATGGGATAAACTAAGGAGGAGAAGTAAAACATGAATAATGGAGATAAGATGATATTAGGTCCGGATGGACAGCCTATAACTACACAACCATCAATAGTGGTAGTTAAATCACGACACCCCTTACCCCCGCAACTGGTACAAAATATTGGTATGCTGACAAAGTCT
>JABUBL010000480.1_pt1 | contig 11995 bp, 11 predicted proteins | sample 7240371 | NCBI WGS metagenome assembly JABUBL01 (sample SAMN07256343, study PRJNA390944) | subsurface metagenome | isolation source: Methane hydrate marine sediment | place: Pacific Ocean: Eastern North Pacific, ODP site 1244 | collected 2002
ACAGACGGAGGCAGGTTGTCGGTGCCTTCTATAGCCGGGGGACGCCCGTTTTTTATATCCTCTTCAGCGGCGTCATCAACCACCACCGCCCCCCACTGCGAAAGCACGATGTCTATAGGATAGAGAAACCGCTGCCAGTAGCCATGGCGAAAACCTTCCTCAAGCTGCGGCACGGTAACGGCGTCTTCGATAGTAAAGAGCCCGCACTTCAAACGGCTTAGGCTTTTAAGACTAGCCCCGCAGCCCAGGAGTTGACCCAGGTCGTCAGCCAGCGAGCGGATATAGGTGCCCTTGCCGCACTCCACCTCAATGGTGGCTACTGGTGGCTGCCAGTCTATAAGCTCCAGGCGATAGACCCACCTCTTCCGGCTCTTCCTCGCCACCTCAATGCCGGAGCGCGCCAGCTCGTAAAGCGGCTTGCCTTCGTGCTTGACCGCGCTGTACATGGGAGGGGTCTGCTCTATCAAGCCGCGAAAGGATTCGAGCGCCGAGAGCAGCTTTTCACGGCTGACGCCAGAGGGGTCTCCCCGGCTGACAACAGTGCCGGTGGCATCATAGCTATCGGTAGCCACCCCCAGTTCAATCTCGGCCCGATAAGCCTTAGGCGCGTCTACCAGGAACTGCACAACGCGCGTTCCCTGGCCCAGGCAAACCGGCAAAACACCGGTAGCCGCCGGGTCCAGAGTGCCAGCATGCCCCACACGCTTCTCTCCACTCAGGCGCTTTACCAGGGAGACGATGCTGAAGGAGGTCTTGCCCCAGGGCTTATTGATGTTTAGTATGCCGTCCACGCTGGTCACCATGCTGGTCGGGAGGGGTATCGGCGCTGATCTCGTCAATCAGCTGCAAAAGGTGGGTTCCCCGTTCGATAGAATCGTCCCAGTGAAAGCTCAACTCGGGAATACGGCGGAGGCGCAGGCGCTTCGCCAGCTGGTTGCGCAAGAAGTTGGAGGCGGCCTCGAGCCCGCTCATCATCTCCTGTTTTTCTTCTTCGCTGCCCATGCAGCTGACAAATACCTTGGCGTAGCGCAGGTCGGCAGAGGTGGAAACCTCGGTCACGGCGACGAAGTTGCTCAATCGGGGGTCTTTGACCTGGCGCTGAAGCAACTCGCTAATCTCATGGCGCATGAGGCTGCTTACCCGCTCTATGCGATGTGCCATAACCAGTGTCCTCTAGCTGGATCTCTCTTTGCGGAAAAATTCCAGTATATCGCCAATCTCAAAGTCTTCAAAGTCCTTGAGCCCCACCCCACACTCGTAGCCAGAAGCCACCTCCTTAACGTCATCCTTAAAACGCCTCAGGCTGGCGACGGTAGATTCAACCACCACTTGCTCTCCGCGCCGCACCCTGACCGAAGCGCCCCGGCTCGCCTTACCCTCGGTAACAGAGACACCGGCTACTTTCAGCTTCTTGCTGCTGGGGAAAATTGCCTTTATTTCAGCCCTGCCTTCGATAACATCGACATAGGTGGGCTCTAACATGCCTTTGAGCGCCTTCTCCACATCGTCCACCAGGTTATAAATCACGTCGTAGGAGCGGATATCAACGCCCTCCACATCAGCCAGGCGCCGTGCCCCGGCTTCAACACCGGTGCCAAAACCGATAACAAGCCCCTTAGAGGCAATAGCCAGCATGACATCGCTCTCGGTGATATTGCCACTGCTGCTATGAATAATCCTGACCTGGACCTTATCCGTGGCCAGCCGTTCCAGAGAGCTCCTCATCGGCTCAATAGTGCCCTGGACATCGGCTTTAAGAATAACTTTAAGCTCTTTTACCTCTCCCGTGCTTATCTGATCGAAAAGGTTGTCCAGACTCACCGCCTTGGGCGCCATCTCCTGCTGGTGTTTTTGTATTAAAGCCCGTGCCTGGTGCTCACCAGCCACGGCGTTCAGGGTATCACCCACCTGGGGCAAACTATCCAGACCCAGGATTGCCACCGGCAGGGAAGGCTCGGCCTTCCTCACCCGCTTACCCACATCGTTAAACATCGCCCTTATCCGGCCCCAGGTGCTGCCGACGACTACAGTATCACCGACCTTCAGGGTTCCGGTCTGAATCAGCACTGTAGCCATTGGTCCTCGGCTCTTGTCCATCTCGGCTTCAATAACCACCCCTACCGCCGAGCGCGATGGGTCGGCCTTGAGCTCCTCCATCTCGGCTACCACCAGGAGATTTTCCAGTAGCTCAGCAATGCCTTTTTTCTCCTTGGCCGAAATGGGAACGCAAACCACATCGCCCCCCCACTCCTCAATAACCAGGCCGGCATCGGCTAACTGCTGCTTAACCGTCTCAATGTTAGCCTCAGGCCTATCAATCTTATTAATCGCCACCACGATTGGCACTCCCGCCGCCCGGGCATGGTCAATAGCTTCCAGAGTCTGTGGCATTACCCCATCATCAACCGCCACCACCAGAATAGTAATATCGGTCACCTGAGCACCCCGAGCCCGCATCACGGTAAAGGCTTCGTGACCCGGGGTATCCAGAAAGGTAATCTTCTGCCCGTTAACCTCTACCTGATAGGCACCGATATGCTGCGTAATACCCCCCGCCTCGGTATCCATTACATTTGTCTGGCGGATAGCATCCAGGAGTCTGGTCTTACCGTGATTGACATGCCCCATAATGGTAACTACCGGCGGGCGTAGTTTCAGCCCACCGACTTCTTCCCCCTGGGGCTGATAGCGCTTGCTCTCCCCAGCACGGGCTGTCCGGGACTCGGGGTGGGCTTCATAACCAAGGTTGACCGCCACCACCGCCGCCGTCTCATAATCAATGACCTGGTTAATATTAGCAAAAACGCCGTTTCGCATTAGCTGTTTGATGATATCAACGGCACTGACCTGCAACAGGTCAGCCAAATGCCTCACTGTTATTGAGTGAGGAATCTCAATCAGCTTTGCCTCTGGTTCACCCGATTTGCTCTTCTGGGCCACTAAATCACTCCTTATCCCAGCCCCTGCCCGTATCTGACAAGCTGCTCCCGATTATCGGGAGTAATAGCAGTACGCAGGGTATGCTCCAGCCGCCCTTCTTTAAGCCCCACCGCCCAGCAATCCCCCACCGGACATAAGTAGGCACCGCGACCCGCTTTCTTGCCCTCACTATCGACCTCCACCCCACCGTCCGCAATCCGGACCAGCCTGATTAGCTCCCGCTTGGGTCTTATCCGGCCACAAGCGACACAAGTCCGCTGCGGTATATGCTTCACCGAAGGTGAATTAATATTCCTCACCCTCCTCATCAATGATTTCCCGCTCACGGCGCTGCTTCCTACCCCTGACGCCATCATCGGCGCTTCGCTCAGGAGCCTTCTTCTTTTTCTTCTTCTTCGACTTGGCGGTTGCCTTAGTCGGGCCCGGGCCCAAAACGTCCTCGGCAAAGCGGAGCTTGGCGGTTTTCTCCGCCCCCACCTCTATGGGCGGCTTCAAAATAGTTTCGGGTGGCGCCAGCTCAGTCTCAAGGACGGGCTCAGGCTCTGCTTCAGGGATTAAGGCTTCTTCCGGAGCCGCCGGCTCTTCGGGGACAAGCTCCTCGCCAAGCACCGCTTCTTCTGGCTCGGGCGAAGGCTCGGCCTTGGTCAACTTTTCTTCCTCGGCGATTGAGGCGCTCTTGATATCAATCCGCCAGCCGCTGAGCTTAGCCGCCAGTCTGGCGTTCTGTCCTTCTTTACCGATGGCTAACGAGAGTTGCTTATCAGGGACAACCACCGTAGCTATCCCATCGTCTTCATCCAGTTCCACACTCAGTACCTGCGCTGGACTCAGGGCATTGGCAATGAAGGCGGCGGTATCCGAGCTCCACGAGACCACGTCCAGCTTCTCGCCATTTAGCTCTCGCATAATATTCTGTATTCTGATGCCGCGAAGCCCAACACAGCAACCGACGGGGTCGATGCCCTCCTGGCGCGCCGCTACCGCTATCTTGCTGCGATAGCCAGCCTCGCGGGCAACCGCCTTAATCTCTACAACCCCACTCAAAACCTCGGGCACCTCAAGCTCAAAGAGACGGCGCAGTAAATTGGGGTGAGAACGTGAAACAACCACCTGAGGTCCCCGGCTGGTCCGGACCACTTCTAAAAGATAGACTCTAAGCCTCTGACCTATGCGATACCTTTCATTGCGTACCTGCTCGGCGGCGGGGAGTATCGCTTCAGCTCTACCCAGGTCAACGAAGAGCTGACGGGGTTCTATGCGCTGCACTACACCGGTGACAATATCACCTTCTTTATCGGAATATTCCTCGAAAATGGCGCTGTGCTCCGCCTCATGAAGGCGCTGGAGGATAACCTGCTTGGCCGTTTGCGCGGCAATGCGCCCGGCATTGCGGGGGGTGGCTTCTGCCATGACTACTTCGTCAAGCTGTACATCGGGCTTGATCTTAGCCGCGTCGGCCAGTGATATTTCATGGCGTGTATCCGAAGGCTGCTCGACTACGGTTTTTTCCGCCCACACCTTAACCCGGCCCGTAGTAGGGTCGATCTTGACCGAAATCTCCTGGGTAGAGGCAAAGTTATCCTTCCGGTAAGCCGATACCAGCGCTGTTTCCACGGCGGAAAGGACCACCTCTTTGGGCAGGTTTTTCTCTGCCGAGAGCTGGGTTATCGCCAGCATAAATTCGCTCTTCATCCCCGCTTTTGCAACCTCCCCCGAATATTTTACCCCCAACAACAAAAAAGTGGGTTTCTCTGCCCCACTTAACAAGAACTTATCTAATTCGGCGTACCGTCTGAAGTATACCACAACAGGAGCTGGGATGCAATAGCTAGCGCCCGTTTTGGGGGGGTATTCGGGATAACGCCTTAGCACAGCAAAAAAGTGGGCTAAATCTATATAGCTCCGCCTAGAAATTTTAATGGCACTGAGCTATAATTAAACAACAGCCGCAAGGGGAGAAACTTGGATATTAAAGCGTTAAAAGACTCGGTTATCAAAGAAGTAGAGGCTCACCGCCGCCAGCTCCGTGATATAAGCCTTGAAATACACGCCAACCCCGAGCTGGGCTTTAAAGAGGTCAAGGCATCCGCCCGGCTCACCCAGTACCTGGAGGAAAACGGCTTCGCTATAGAGCGAGGCATCTGCGAACTACCCACCGCCTTCCAAGGAAGATACGGAAAGGGCAAGCCAGCCATCGCTATTCTGGCTGAGTATGATGCACTGCCCCAACTGGGGCATGCCTGTGGTCATAATCTGATAGCCGGCAGTGCCGTCGGCGCCGCCGTGGCTTCCAAGCCAGCTATCGACAAATGTGGGGGTAGTGTCCTGGTTATCGGCACGCCCGCCGAGGAGTTCCACGGGGGCAAGGTGATAATGGCGGAGCGGGGAGCCTTTGATAACATAGACATAGCCATGATGGTACACCCGGGGGCGCACGATACCGCCACCACCCAGGCCCTGTCCTGCATCACCCTGGAGGTCGAGTTCTTCGGCAAGGCGGCTCACGCCGCCACCAGGCCCGAAACCGGCATCAACGCCCTGGAGGCAATGCTCCTCTCCTTCGCCGCCATTAACGCCCTCAGGCAGCACGTCGTGGATAAAGCGCGCATCCACGGCATTATTACCGACGGCGGAGAAGCGCCTAATGTCGTCCCCGCCCACAGTGCGGGCAGCTTTCTGGTACGTGCTGAGGATAACGCTTATCTGGATGAGCTCAAGGAAAAGGTGCTAAATTGCTTTGTTGGCGCCGCCGCCGCCACCGGTGCCCGTTTGGAATACCAGTGGGGCAAGATACTCTATGCGCCGCTGCTTAATAACCTGACGCTGGCCGAGCTATTCCGGCAGAATATAAATTCTCTGGGGCACGATATGCCACTCTCCGGTGCCAGTAGAGTCGGCAGCACCGACATGGGTAACGTCAGCCAGCTCGTGCCGGGCATCCATCCTACCATCGCCGTAGCGCCCGAAACAGTAGTGATACATTCTCCGGAGTTCGCTTTAACGGCGGCTTCTGAAGCCGGCATCAAGGGGATGCTCGATGCCGCCAAGGCACTGGCGATGACGGTAGTCGACCTGACGGCCGGCCCGGAAACAGTTACCAAAGTCAAAGAAGAGTTTGAGCGGGCAGGCGGCTAAAGCCCTTGTCAAACCACACCCCGTAGTCTAAGATTATATTAATGCTTAGGAGAATTAATGGAAGCCTATCTGGGTATTGATGTCGGCTCGGTAACCACCAAGTTGGCCGTAATAAACGAGGCTGATGAGCTGGTCGCCGACCTCTACCGGCTAACCCGGGGTAAGCCTATCGAGACGACGCAGCAGGGCTTAAGGCAAATCAAAGAGCAACTCCCACCGGGTATGGATATCTGCGGCGTAGCCACCACCGGCAGCGCCCGCTACCTGGCCGGGGTTATCGTCGGCGCCGACCTGGTCAAGAACGAGATTACCAGCCATGCCTTAGGCGCCCTGCACTATTTCCCCCAGAGCCAGACCGTCATCGAAATCGGAGGGCAGGACAGCAAGATTATCATTATCCGTGATGGTATAGTAACCGACTTCGGCATGAACACGGTTTGCGCGGCCGGCACCGGTAGCTTCCTCGACCACCAGGCAACGCGCCTTAATATGAGCATTGAGCAGTTCAGCCAGCTAGCGCTGGTGAGCGCGACGCCGGTGCACATCTCCGGGCGGTGCACCGTTTTCGCCGAATCGGACATGATACACAAACAGCAAACCGGGCATTGCACCGAGGACATTGTCTATGGCCTTTGCCAGGCACTGGTGCGTAACTACCTCAACAATGTCGGCTTAGGCAAGGATATTCAACCCCCGATAATATTTCAGGGTGGCGTTGCCTTCAACCAGGGTATATTGAAGGCGCTCCAGGAAGAGCTCGGCCCCGAGGTTATTGTCCCCCCCCACCATGAGGTGATGGGGGCAATAGGCGCCGCCTTACTGGTGCACGAAGAGATGACAAGCGGTCAGAATGAAAGCAGGTTTAAGGGATTTGGGGTCAGTGAGATAAATTATCGCACTTCCTCGTTTGACTGCCAGTCCTGCCCTACTCTATGTGAGATATCCCAGCTTTCCGTCGATGGACGGATTCTTGCCCAGTGGGGAGGTCGCTGCGACCTGTGGCAGACAAGCCCAACCATTTAACAATTCTGGTGAGAAAGATATGCTAATTGCCGTTGATGCCGCTGGTGGAGAAAACGCCCCGCGGGAGATAGTGAAAGGGGCCATAAAAGCCGCCCAGGAATACGAGGTTGATATCGCCCTGGTGGGCGATAAAGCCGTCTTGCACGTGCTGGCCGGGCGCGATATAAAAAAACTGAACCTCCAGATCTTTGAAGCCACCGAGGTCATCGCCCCCAACGAGCACCCGATGAGAGCCGTGAAAAATAAGCCCAACTCCTCAATAGTAATCGGCACCAACCTGGTCAGAGACGGCGTCGCCTCCGCCTTTGTCTCGGCGGGCAACACCGGGGCGGTGTTAGGCGCCGGGCTGCTCAAGCTGGGCAAGATAAAGGGTATCGAGCGCCCCGCCCTGGGCAGCTTTCTTGATATCACCCCCGCCACCCCGACCCTGCTCATTGATGCTGGTGCCAACGCGGAATGCCGGCCCAGCCACCTGGTCCAATTTGCTCATCTGGGCTCAACCTACGTTAAACACCTGCTGGATATAGACTCGCCGCATGTTCGCCTGCTCAGCACCGGCGAAGAAGAAACCAAGGGCAACCGCCTGACTCAGGAAAGCTATAATCTGCTCAAGAAGAGCCGGCTAAACTTCGTCGGTAGTATAGAAGGGCAGGACATAGCCAAGGCAACCGCCGACGTCATCGTTACCGATGGCTTCACCGGCAATATAGTGCTCAAGACGATAGAAGGAATGGGTGACACCTTCCTGAGAGCGGCGCGCCAGGTAGGGTATGTCGTTGCCACTGCCTATCATCTTCGAGGGCGAGCTCTTCTCCAAGAGATTGGACTGGGTTCCTGGGCTAAGAAGGCAGACTATAGAGAATACGGCGGCGCCTGTCTCCTGGGGGTAAACGGAATTATCATCGTCGCCCACGGGCGTAGCCAGGCCAAGGCGATAAAAAATGCCATAGGTCAAGCCAAACAGACAGTAGAACGGGACATCTGCCGAATAATTAGGGAGGGAAACTATGAGCAAACCGATAGCAGTAACTGACGCCGACTTTGAGCAAAAGGTATTAAAGGCAAAAACGCCGGTGCTGGTGGACTTCTGGGCAGCCTGGTGCCGACCCTGTCTCATGACCGCCCCGGTGCTGGAAGAGCTGGCTAAGGATTATGCCAGCAAGTTAACCATCGCCAAGCTGGATGTCGACCAGAACGCTAAAACCGCCGCCCAGTACGGCATAATGGCTATACCCAACCTCATTATCTTCAAGGATGGCAAGCCGGTATCACAAATCGTAGGCTATAAACCCAAGGAAGAATTGAAGCGTAGCCTGGACACGATTCTGGACTAACAAAATAACGGTTATGGGGGTGGTTACCAGTCATCGGTATCTGAAAATTAGTCTCTTCATCACCTTCCCCTGCGCCGATAAGTGAAGTATAATTATAAAACAAGGGAGAAATTTATGAAGGTCGTCTTCCTCCAGGATGTGCCCAATGTGGCTAAAGCCGGCGAGATAAAAGAGGTAGCCGCCGGCTATGGCCGGAACTTTCTCATTCCCCGAAAACTGGCCGCCCTGGTCAGTCCCCAGGCGATGAGCCAGGCGGAGACCAGCATCAAAACCCAGGCCGGGACAAACGAAGAACTGGTCGAGCTGGCCGGTCAGCTGGAAGGGAAAGAGGTCAGCCTCAAGGCCCACGCCGGCGCTAAAGAACGGCTTTACGGCTCAATCACCAGCGCCGACATCGCCGCCGAGCTGGAGAGCGCCACCGGGCTGGTCGTCGACAAGAGAAAAATAGAGCTGGACGAGCCTATCCGCCAGCTCGGCAGCTATGAGCTGACCATCAGGCTGGGCAAAGACATTACGCCCAAAATAAAGGTCAGCGTTATCGAAGAGGAGGCGCCCAAGGAAGAGGAGAAGGCGCCCAAGAAGGCAAAGAAGGCGGCTAAGAAAGCTCCGAAGGCGGGAAAGAAGCCCGAGAAAGAAACTAAAGCTAAGAAAGCCAAGACGACCAAGAAGAAGGAAACCAAGGCGACCAAGGAAAAGAAGACCGCCAAGAAAGAAGAAAAGGCTCCCAAGAAAACGAAGAAGACCGCGACGAAAGCCAAGACGACCAAGAAGAAAGAGGAGACGGCTTAAGCCATGACCAGCGAGAAACTGCCGCCGCACGATGTTGACGCCGAGGAAGCGGTAATCGGCTCACTGCTGATAGACGGGTCGGCGATATTCAAGGTTGCCCCCATACTGGTGCCGCTGGATAACAAATCGGCTTTCTACACCGAGCGCAACGCCTGGATATACGATGCCTGCCTGTCGCTCTACGAACGCGACGAAGCCATAAACCAGATAACGGTGGCTCAGGAGCTCGACCGTCAGGGGAAGCTGGAGGCTTGCGGCGGTGCCGCCTATCTGAGCCGGCTGATATCCATATGCCCCACCTCCCTCGATATCGAAGATTACGCTCAAATTGTCTATCGCCTGGCGGTAATGCGCCGCCTGATTGATGCCGCCAGGCAGATTAATAATATCGGCCATCGGGCCGACCCGGATGTCGACAGTAGCCTCAATCGGGCGGAAGACATCCTTTTCCAGCTGCGCCACGGCCGAAGCCGAAGGGACCTCACCCATATCCGACAGGTGCTGGACACATACTTTGAAACCACCGCCCTTGAGGAAGAAGGCGCCCCCAGAGAACGATTGCCCTACGTGCTCTCTGGTTTCGCCGGACTGGATGAATTCCTGGGCGGATTCCAGCACTCCGACCTGATTATTATCGGGGGCAGGCCGAGCATGGGTAAGACCAGCTTGGCCTTGAGCCTGGCCCGAAACGCCGCTGTAGAGCAGGGGGCTTGCGTGGCTCTGTTCAGCCTGGAGATGGCGCGAGAGCCGCTGGTATGGCGCATACTGGCCAGCGAATCTGAGGTGGACTCCAGGCGCATCCGCCTCGGGCTCCATACCGAAGAGCAGGAAAAACGGATAATGGATGCCATCGGCCAGCTCTCCGAAGCCAAGATATATATTGATGATACCCCCCAGCTGCGGGTGGCAGAGATGAGGAGTAAAGCCCGCCGCCTGCACTTCGAGCAGGGCATTGACATGATCATCGTTGACTACATGCAGCTGATGCAGGGGGGCAGAAGGTTTGATAACCGGGTTCAGGAGGTCAGTGAGATCTCCCGCGACCTCAAAGGGCTGGCCCGCGAGCTCAATGTGCCGCTTCTGGCGGTATCGCAGCTCAGCCGTGCCCCGGAGGGACGGGCATCCCACGAACCGCAGCTGTCCGACCTGCGTGAGAGCGGTAGCATCGAGCAGGACGCTGATGTCGTTGTCTTCGTTTACCGCGACGAATACTACTACCCCAGCAAAGAGGACTGGGAACGAGAACACCCCGGAGAAAGCTTCCCGCCGCCAGCCAGTATCATTATCGCCAAGCACCGCAACGGCCCCACCGGTGAGGTCAAGCTGCTTTTCAAACCCAAGATGGCTAAGTTTGACAATATTACCAACGAAGAACTGAGCTTATTATAAGACTCGTATCGGTTTAGGTGACTATGGAGCAATTTAAAGGTTTCCCGGCTAAGTCGCAGTTTACCGCCGTGCCCAACGCTTTCTTCAGCGCGCTGCTGCCCCAGATTAGTGATATCGCTGAGCTGAAAACAACCCTCCATATTTTTCAGGCGCTCTACCAGAAGCGGGGCTATCCCCGCTTTACCAGCTACCAGGAGCTTCTGGCTAACAAGAGCCTGATGAGCAGCCTTAAAGAAGTGAAAGGACCGCCAGCTGAGGCACTGCGTAACGCTCTGGAAATGGCTACCCGGCGGGGGACTATCCTTCACCTGGTACTGGATAGAGACGGCACATCCGAAGATATCTACCTGCTCAACGACGAGCGAGGCAGGCAGGCCATGGCTAAGATTCAAGCTGGTGAGCTTAAGTTGAGCGGACTTAAACTAAAAGAGCCCGCCCTGATTGACGCCGAGGAGCCGCCTGATATCTTCACCCTTTACGAACAGAACATCGGCATGCTCACCCCGATGATTGCTGAAGAGCTGCGTGATGCCCTCAAAGTCTATCCCGAAAGCTGGATTGGAGATGCAATCAAGGAAGCTGTTAACCAAAACATACGTAAAAAGAGCTACATTTTAGCCATTTTAGAACGCTGGATAACCGAAGGTAGGGACGATGGAACATATCGGGGAGATTCTAAAAAAACAGACCCGGACAAATACATCAAGGGCAAATACGGACACATGGTCGGGCGCTGAGGAAGCCGAAGAAGCCTCGGCAAATTCAGCCTGCCCGCTCTGCAAGGGGGCGGGGTTCGTTCACCCCCTTCTGCCGTCGGGTAAGCCCGACTACAGCCGAACCGTGCCCTGTAGCTGTACGCAGCAGGAACGGGAAAAAGAGCGCCAGAGCCGCCTGCGGAAATACAGCGGGCTCGAAGCCAGGCTGCTGCAAAACATGACCTTCGACAGTTTTAAACGGGAAGGGCTTAATCCACTGCCAGAGCAACGCGAGAACTTGAAAGAAGCATTTCGTCTTGCCTTCGAATTCGCCAAATCGCCCGACGGCTGGCTGGTTTTTGTGGGCGTTAACGGTTGTGGCAAGACTCATCTCGCCGCTGCCATCGCCAACTACCACCTCAAAGAGGGCAAGCCGGCCAAGTTCGTGGTTGTGCCCGACCTGCTCGACCACCTGCGCTCAACCTTCAGCCCGGAGAGCCCGGTCACCTACGACCAGCTCTTCGAAGAGGTCAAGAACGCCCCCCTGCTCATCCTGGACGACCTGGGCAAGCAGTCAACCTCCCCCTGGGCCGAGGAGAAGCTCTACCAGATTATCAATCATCGCTATAACCACCAGCTGCCCACAGTATTTACCACTAACTGCTCGCTGGATGAAATCGACCCCCCTTG
>JABUBL010000483.1_pt1 | contig 11987 bp, 13 predicted proteins | sample 7240371 | NCBI WGS metagenome assembly JABUBL01 (sample SAMN07256343, study PRJNA390944) | subsurface metagenome | isolation source: Methane hydrate marine sediment | place: Pacific Ocean: Eastern North Pacific, ODP site 1244 | collected 2002
GATTGCAAGGCTCGGTATCCGAAAGTAAGGAGTTTAATTCTATGCCACAGATTCTTGAGTATCTGGTGGGCGATCGGCCACTTGTTATTGAGACCGGTAGGCTTGCCACCCAGGCGGATGGCGCGGTCACGGTACAGTATGGCGATACCTTGGTATTGGTTGCCGCCTGCGTCTCCAGTGAGCCGCGGCAGGGGACCGATTTTCTCCCGCTGACCGTGGACTATGAGGAGAGGCACTATGCCGCCGGCAAGATCCCTGGGAGCTTCATCAGAAGGGAAAGCCGCCCCAGCCAGGCTGCTATCCTCGCTGATCGGCTCACCGACCGATCGCTCCGTCCCCTCTTTCCTAAGAGCTTCCGCAATGATATCCAGGTCGTGATCACCGTCCTTTCTGCAGATCAAGAGAATGACCCGGACGTGCTGGCCATAATTGGCGCCTCGGCAGCGCTCTCGCTCTCCGCTATCCCCTTTGAGGGGCCGGTGGGGGCGGTGCGCGTTGGTTGCCTCGATGGGGAGCTGGTGCTCAACCCCACCTTCACCCAGCTGGGCGATAGTTCTCTGGACCTTGTCATCGCCGGCACCAGCGATTCTCTGGTCATGGTGGAGGCCGGGGCAAAGGAGGTGCCTGACAGGCTGATTCTGGAGGCCATCAAATTTGGGCAGCAGGCGAATCAGGGGATCGTCAGGCTACAACAGCAACTTAGCGAGGCCGGTGGCAAGCCCAAGATGGACTTCACCCCCACCGAGATCAGCACTGAGGTTGAGGAAGCGGTCTCCGCCATCATCGGAGGCAGGCTTAGTGAGGTGATCTACAAGCCGAAGGGGGAGCGTGAGGAGGCGCTCACCGCTATTAAAGAGGAGCTTTCCCAGGAGCTGGCGGAAAAGTTCTCCCTTCAAGAGGTCACCTCCGCCCTCGAATCCCTGTTACGGAGGGAGGTAAGGTCGCAAATCCTGGAGCGGGGGACTCGTGTCGGCGGTCGTGGGCTGAGTGAGGTTCGCCCCATCGCCTGTGAGGTTGGCTTTCTGCCCCGCACCCATGGCTCAGCGCTATTCAACCGCGGTGGCACCCAGGTATTGACCACTACCACGCTGGGCTCGATGAGAAAGGAGCAGCTTATCGATACCATCAGTCCGGAGGAGAGCAAGCGCTTCCTGCATCATTACAATTTTCCCCCTTATTCCGTTGGTGAGGTGAGACGTATTATTGGGCCAGGGCGACGGGAGATCGGACACGGCGCCCTGGTGGAAAGGGCGCTTGCTCCCGTGCTTCCTAATGAGGAGGATTTTCCCTATACCATCCGCCTGGTCTCCGAGGCCCTCTCCTCTAATGGCTCGACCTCCATGGCCAGCGTCTGCGCCAGCATCCTGTCTCTGATGGATGCCGGCATTCCCATCAGTAGCCCTGTGGCCGGGGTGGCCATGGGAGTGATCGCTGAGAATGATAAATATGTTCTGCTCACCGATATCGAGGGGCTGGAGGATGCCTACGGCAACATGGATTTCAAGGTAGCAGGGACGGCCGAGGGGATCACCGCCCTCCAATTGGACATCAAGCTCAAAGGGATCCCCTATGAGGTTATCGAGAAGGCGATTAAAGAGGCGCATGATGCCCGCCGCTTCATCCTCGATAAGATGAGCCAGACCATCAGCTCCAGTCGCCCGGAGCTCAGCAAATATGCCCCCAGGATGTACAAGATAACCATCGACCCCGATAAGATCGGCACCGTCATCGGCCCCGGGGGCAAGATGATCAGGTCGATCGTCGAGGAGACCAAGGCGACCATAGACGTTGAAAACGATGGCACCGTAATCATCGGCTCAACCAGTGAGGAGGGAGCACAAAAGGCGATCAAGATCATCGAGGATTTGACCAGGGATGTGGAGGTTGGTACTGTCTATACCGGGAGGGTGACCCGGGTGATCAGCATTGGCGCCTTCGTGGAGATCCTCCCCGGCAAGGAGGGGATGGTTCATATCAGTGAGCTTGCCGACTACCGGGTGCCCAGCGTTGAGGATGTGGTCAAGGTGGGCGATGAGATCATGGTCGTGGTCACCGAGATCGACCGCATGGGACGGATAAATCTTTCCCGCCGCGCCGTACTTCAAGGGCTCTCAAAGGTGTCCAATGTGAAGGATACTATGTCGTCAGGCTTTGCCGGGAAACCCCAGACACCACCCCAACGGCCTCGGGGTGGTGATCTGGAGCGCAGACCGAGGGGAGGGCCGCCGAGGCGTTATCCGGATAGAGGGAGGAAGCCCCCCGATAGGTAGTGGGCTAGCAAAGAGCCGTAAAGAGGTCTAATCCAACGATGATAAAGGTAATCGTTCATGGTGCGGCAGGGAGGATGGGGCGTGAGGTATTGCAGGCCCTGTGCTCCGATGCAGAGCTTGAGGCGGCGGGCGCCGTTGATCTTAAGGCAGACCGAGAGCGCCTGCTCCTTCCCGATGGCTCCGGGGAGATCCCCTACTCTTCAGACCTGGAGACCATCCTTTCCCAAACCAGTCCCGATGTAATGGTGGATTTCACCATCCGAGAGGCGACCATGCCTGCAGTGCGCCTTGCTGCCAAGCACGGTGTTAATCTGGTTATCGGGACCACCGGCCTATCCTCAGAGGATATTGACGAGATCGAAAGGTTAAGTCAGCAGGGCGATGTTGGCACGGTGGTGGCCCCAAACTTCTCCCTGGGAGCGGTGTTGATGATCCATCTGGCGAAACTGGCAGCCAGATATTTCGATTATGCCGAGGTCATCGAAAAACATCATGAAGGGAAGGCTGATGCCCCATCGGGCACCGCCCTGGCCACCGCACAGGCGATGGTGGCAGCGCGGGGCAAGCCTTTTCGCTATCCCCCACTGGAGAAGGAGAGCCTCGCCGGCACCCGTGGCGGGCAGGTTGAGGGGGTCAGTGTGCATAGCGTGCGTCTTCCTGGGTTTTTGGCCCATCAGGAGGTGATCCTGGGGGCAGCGGGGCAGACGCTGACCATAAGCCATGACTCTATCAGCCGTGAGTCCTTCATGCCCGGGGTTGTCATGGCAGTAAAACATGTGGTAAAAAAGAAAGGTCTTGTCTCTGGCCTCGAGACACTTCTAGGATTGCAGGGGATTTCGCAATGAAAGAATTCAATGTTGCCATCGTAGGCGCCACGGGACTGGTGGGGCAGGAGTTTATCAAGGTCCTGGGACAGCGCAATTTCCCTATGAGCTCACTTCACCTCTTCGCCTCGGACCGCTCCGCAGGCCGGAAGCTCACGGTCGATGATAGGGAGTTGGAAGTCAAGGAGACCACACAACAGTCTTTTGATGGGATGGATATCGCACTGTTCTCCGCAGGCGCTGAAATCAGCCAACACTTCTCACCGATCGCGGCGCAGGCCGGCACGGTGGTCATCGATAATAGCGCTGCCTTCAGGATGGATCCCGAGATCCCCCTGGTGGTCCCTGAGGTCAATGCCGATGATATAAAGGAGCACAAAGGGATCATCGCCAACCCAAACTGTTCCACCATTCAACTGGTGGTAGCCCTCTACCCCCTGCACATGGCCAATCCCATCAAGCGGTTAATCGTGGATAGCTACCAGTCGGTGTCGGGCACCGGTGCCGCTGCCCTGGAGGAATTGAGCGAGCAAGCCAGACAGGTGCTGGAGGGGCGCAGTGTGGTGCCCCATGTCTACCCCCACCAGATTGCCTTCAACATACTACCAGAGATCGACCTCTTCATGGACAATGGCTATACCAAGGAAGAGTGGAAGGTGGTGGAGGAGACCAGGAAGATAATGCATGCCGGGGACATAGCCATTTCGGCCACCTGCGCGCGAGTCCCCGTATTCATCGGTCACAGTGAGGCGGTCCATATCGAGTTTAGCGAACCGATGTCCCCTGATACGGCACGGCGCATCCTCGCCGAGGCACCGGGGGTCAAGGTACTCGATGACCCCAATATTAGTCTCTATCCCCAGGCCTGGTCAGTAGCAGGATCGGACGAGGTCTTCGTAGGGCGCATCCGCAAGGATAGCTCACACGATTGCGGCCTGGCCATGTGGGTGGTAGCCGATAACCTCAGAAAAGGAGCGGCCCTCAATGCCGTTCAGATCGCGGAGACCATCATCAATAGGAGCTGGATATAATGACTGAGCTTGGTAGATTATTCACCGCTATGGTAACCCCCTTTGATGAAGAAGGCAGGGTTGACTATGAGCAGATGAAGCGACTTTCCCTGGCTCTCTTGGATTCAGGGAGCGACGGGCTGGTGGTTTCCGGCACCACAGGGGAACGCTCCACGCTCACCGATGAGGAGCAACTCAAACTGTTCGCTGCAGTGAAGGAAGCGGTGGGAGGACGAGGGACGGTGATGGCCGGCACAGGAAGCAACTGCACCCGGGAGGGCGTGGATTTGACCAGAGAGGCGGAGCGGATCGGCGTGGACGCCATACTGCTGGTGGTCCCCTACTATAATAAGCCGACCCAGGAGGGGCTCTTCGCGCATTTCAAGACCATCGCCCAGGCAACCACCCTGCCCTGCATCCTCTACAATGTGCCCAGTCGCACCGTCACCAACCTGGCCCCCGATACCGTGATCAGGCTGAGCAAGATCGATAACATCGTGGGCATAAAGGAGGCCAGCGGCAACCTTGACCAGATCGCTAAAATCATCAATGGCACAGGCAAGGATTTCATAGTCTATAGCGGCAACGACGGCGATACCTTCCCCGTTATCGCCATGGGGGGCTACGGGGTGATCAGCGTGGTCTCACATCTTGTAGGCAACCAGGTGCGGGAAATGATCGAGAAGCTGGTTAGCGGTAAAATGAGCGAGGCTGCGGCGATTCACCATCGCCTGCTCCCCCTGATAAACACCCTCTTCGTCGTCTCCAACCCCATCCCCATTAAATACGCCCTGAACCATGTGGGCTTTAGAGTGGGCAAGCCTCGCCTCCCGCTCACCGAGCCCGATGAGAAGTCGGCAGCCGTAATCGAGGCGACGCTTAAAAACTACAGCATTGATCTGAAGGTTTGAGGGTCAGCCCCCACAAGGTGTAGTTCCGATGAAGCCAATCCTAGTCGAAGAGGTTTACCAACTAAGCGACCCGGCCTCGATATCTGTGCCCGAATGGACCTCATTAAAAGAAGTCGCCACCAGACTCGCCCGAGAGCCAGAACTTCGCGCGGTTTTTCTTTTGGATTCGCATCAAAGATTCGCAGGGACGATTAGGCGTGCTGACCTCCTAAAGTGGTTATATTTTCAACTTTTCGGAAAGTTGGGAGAGGCAAAGGGATCTACTGGGGAGATCCTTCGTCTCGCGTTTGCCACAAAGGCGAAAGACCTGGCACGCGGCGACTGGAGCTACTTTGGTGTTAAGCCAAGCGACACTATTCAGACTGCCTTAGAGCGAATGATCGCCTACGGAGATGCCATTATTCCCGTGCTGGATAACGAAGGTAAGGTTCTAGGCGACCTGAGAGTTACTGAGATCCTTATGAAGGCGCTTGAATTTGGGGGGACAGACCAGCCTCCAGATTAATGATAACTGTGCTAACGCCTCAGCGGGTTAACTACAGGAGCTCGCTCACCATTATTGTCTGCTCCCGCCACTCCCCCGCGGAGGTGATGCTAGCGGGGCAATTAAATAGCTCCTCAAGCACCTCCACATAGGTACGCGCCTCCCCTGGCAAATCCTCAAATGCGCCGGTATTCTACCAAAATTCTATGTTCCCGACGAATTTCCTTTCCTTTAGAATTGCGGTAATTTCTTGCCGCGCTGCCTTATCAGCGACAGGCTCGACTTCTGTTACAGGCAGACCAACTTCGTTTTCCCTGAATTTCCAGCTTACCACGTATCCAGGCACAATAGCGTAGGCACAGCCACCGGTGCCGCAGCAACTGGATTCGATCACCGAAAGTCCGGTCACACACAGCACCTCTTTCCCATTGTGCTCCAGCCTGTGCTCATCAAGCGGAGTATAGTACCCCGCCAGGGCAGTTACTTCCTCACCCAATTCCTGGTGAACGTATTCTACTTTCATCTCACTCCCCCTGAAGAGGTTAGCCAAAACGCATAAAATTTATTATAGGGTCGAGCCACTATAGCGACAATGCCAACTGCACTACAGGAGCTCGCTCACCATTATGGTCTGCTCCCGCCGCTCCCCCACGGAGATGATGCTCGCCGGGCAATTAAGCAGCTCCTCCAGCCTCTCTACGTAGGTGCGAGCCTCACCTGGCAAATCCTCAAAGCGGCGGATGTCACTGATGTCGGTTTGCCAGCCAGGAAGCTCCTCATAGAGCGGCTCGCACCTCGCCAGCATCACCACGCTGGAGGGGGGACTCGTAAGGGTCTTCCCCTCAAGCCTGTATGCGGTGCATATCTTGATGGAGGGCAGGATACTGAGGATATCGAGGCGGGTGAGGATAAAGGAGGAGAAGCCATTGACGCGGGCACTGAAGCTACCGACCACCGCGTCGAACCAGCCACAGCGGCGGGGGCGTCCAGTAGTGGCGCCGCGCTCATGTGCGTGCTCCCGAATCAGCTCCCCCGTCTCGTCCAGGAGTTCTGTGGGCATGGGACCACTCCCTACCCTGGTAATGTATGCCTTAAACACGCCAGCGATCCCATCGAGCTTCAGCGGGCTAAGCCCCAATCCAGAGCAAGCGCCCCCCGTCATGGTGGTAGTGGAGGTAACATAGGGGTAGGTGCCAAAGTCAACATCCAGCAGTGTTCCCTGAGCCCCCTCCAGCAAGACCTTCTCTTTCCTCTCCAGAGCCTCCTCAACCATCAGATCGGTTTCCCTGATGAAGGGGGCAAGAAGCTCACCATAGTGGCAATACTTTTCATAGATCTCCTCCAGCACCAGCGGTTGAGCCTGGTAAACCCGAGTCAGGATGCGGTTTTTCTGGTCCAGGACAAGGCGAAGCCTCTCAAGAAAGGCATCCTTTTCCAGGAGGTCACCGGTGCGGATCCCCAGCCGGCCCGCCTTGTCCATATAGGCGGGGCCGATCCCCCTCCTCGTCGTCCCTATCGCGCCACTGCCGAGCGATTCCTCCTCCAGGGCATCGAGCTGGAGGTGATAGGGCATGATAAGGTGGGCGCGGTCGCTTATAAAAAGCCTGTCTACCGACACATCTTGGCTCTTTAGCGCTTCGACCTCCTCGAGGAGCACGGCGGGATCGATGACCACACCGTTGCCGATGATGCAGGTGACCTCCCGATGGAAAATGCCAGAGGGAATAAGGTGCATCTTGAACTCGCCACAGGGATTAACTACGGTATGCCCGGCATTGCTCCCCCCGGAGAAACGCGCCACCATGTGCGCCTTCTCCGCCAGGAGATCCACGATCTTCCCCTTCCCCTCATCTCCCCATTGCGCCCCAATAACAGCGATTACCGGCATGCGATCCTCCTACTTACCTCCGATGCCCGGTGAGTGCTCTACTTTCATCCTTTTCTGATCTCCCCACCACACCCATCCACTTTTTCGAGCTCACCACCACACCCCTCCACTTTTTCGAACTCCCCACCACCCACATCCACCCCGTAGTATACCAAATAGGGATCCATTTGATAAGAGGGTGCACCGGGGGCAACCTATGTTGACAATGGTAGCGAAAGGTGATAACTTTACTTAGTCAAAACTGTATTGTATTATATATATTACACTTACACCATTACATAGCTCAAAAAGTATAAAAAAGCCCGAGTGGCGCAAAGGTAGCGCAGCCGATTTGTAATCGGCAGGGTAGCGGTTCGAATCCGCTCTCGGGCTGTGTAAGGCGAGGGGGGTATAGAACGGCGGGGTGGGTGAGTGGCTAAAACCAGCAGACTGTAAATCTGCCGCCGACAGGCTTCGTTGGTTCGAATCCAACCCCCGCCACCATATAGGGAATTTGCCGGGATAAGCATCGCGGCCTTGTAAGCGTTACTAAAAGTCCGAAAAAGAGCCCACATAGCTCAGTGGTAGAGCACCTTCTTGGTAAGAAGGGGGTCGCCAGTTCAACTCTGGCTGTGGGCTTAAGTGAGGAGGAAAAATGGCAAAGAAAGTCTTTGAGCGGACCAAGCCCCATGTGAATGTGGGGACCATCGGGCACGTGGACCACGGCAAGACCACGCTGACAGCGGCGATAACCAAGGTGCTGTCCCAGGTTGGCCCGACCCAGTATCGCTCCTTCGATTCCATCGATAACGCCCCTGAGGAGAAAGCCCGCGGGCTTACCATCGCCATCGCTCATATCGAGTATGAAACGGAGAAGCGCCACTACGCACACGTCGATTGCCCTGGGCACGCTGACTATATCAAGAACATGATCACCGGGGCGGCGCAGATGGATGGTGCCATACTGGTGATCGCTGCCGACGATGGGGTGATGCCGCAAACCAGGGAGCACCTCCTGCTGGCGCGTCAGGTAGAGGTGCCCTATATCGTGTGCTGCCTGAACAAGGTGGATATGGTAGATGACGAGGAGCTGCTGGAGGTGTCCGAGCTCGAGTTACAGGAGGAGGTGTTACCCAAATACAACTTCCCCGGCAAGGAGGTCCCGCTAATAAGGGTGAGTGCCCTCAAGGCTTTGGAGTGTGGCTGCGGAAAGCGGGAGTGTCAGTGGTGCGGTCCTATCTGGAAGCTAATGGATGCTGTAGATGACTACATCCCAACCCCGGTGCGCGACATGGACAAGCCCTTCCTGATGCCCGTTGAGGACGTCTTCAGCATTAAGGGGCGAGGAACGGTAGCCACCGGCCGCGTGGAGCGCGGCGTGATCAAGCCCGGGGATGAGGTGGATATAGTGGGGCTGAAAGAGACGCAGAAGACCGTGATCACCAGCGTGGAGATGTTCCATAAAACCCTGGCTGATGGGGAGCCCGGGGATGCTGTCGGTTGCCTGCTCCGTGGGATGGAAAGGGAGGATGTGATGCGGGGTATGGTACTGGCGGCCAAGGGGTCAATTAAGCCGCACACCGAGGCCGAGGCTGAGATATATGTGCTTACCAAGGAGGAGGGAGGCAGACATACCCCCTTCTTTACCGGCTATAAGCCCCAGTTCTTCATCAGAACCACCGATGTCACCGGAAGCATCCAGTTGCCCGAGGGGGTGGAGATGGTGATGCCCGGCGACAACATCAAAATGAAGGTGAAGCTCATCGAGCCTGTGGCTATGGAGGAGGGGCTGAGGTTTGCTGTCAGGGAAGGTGGCCGCACCGTAGGGGCTGGCGTGATCACCAAGACATTGGATTAGGGGATATTGATTGGCGAAGAAGGGAAGTTCCCGGATTATCATTCATCTCGCGTGCACCGAGTGCAAGGAGCGAACATACACCACCAGCAAGAGTAAAAAGAACGACCCGGAGCGGCTGGAACTCAGGAGGTATTGCCCGCGCTGTCGCACCCACAGGCTCCATAGAGAGGTGCGGTAGGATGAGAAGGCAGGCCACGGCGGGAAGGCCAGGTATCCCCCATATTCGCAGCTATATCGGCGAGGTTATCTCCGAGCTCAAGAAGGTGGTCTGGCCTACCAGGGAGGAAGCAAGGCGGCTCACCAAAATGGTGATCATCATCGCCGGCGCAATAGGGATTATTCTCGGAGTATTCGATTACGGGTTCACCCGCCTTATCGAGTGGATAACCAGTTTAGGAGGGTAAGGAGGTAAGGGGAAGCGGGAAACAAACCCCGTGAGGGGTTTTCCTTTTGCCCGACTTTTTCGTTCTCGGCGCTCCGTTACAAAAAGCCGACCTCTAATTTCAAGGCGATTGTTCAAAAAGGGCGTGGATTAAGGGCGAAAAGGGGAGAGAGATGGCACAGGATGAGCAGAGATGGTATGTAATTCATACCTACTCCGGATACGAGCACAGGGTTCAGACCAACCTGGAGCACCGCATTAGTTCTATGGATGCTCAGGACAAGATCTTTCAGGTGGTCATCCCCACCGAGAATGAGATCGAGATCAAGGATGGGCAAAAAAGAACCGTAGCCAAAAAGGTCTTCCCCGGCTACATCCTCGTGGAGATGAAGATGGATGACGAGAGCTGGAATGTGGTGCGCAATACTCCGGGCGTCACCGGCTTCGTGGGCTCCGGTGCCAAGCCCGTCCCCCTAGATGAGGATGAGGTCAACGCCATCTTCAACCAGATGAGGGCGGAGACGCCGCGGGTCAAGGTTGGTTTCCACCGAGGGGAGAGTGTGCGGGTGGTCGATGGCCCCTTTATCGATTTCATCGGGGTGGTCGATGGAATCAATGCGGAGAAGGGCAAGATAACAGTGCTCGTCTCCTTCTTCGGGCGGGAAACGCCGGTGGAGCTCGACTTCCTTCAGGTGGAGAGGCTTTAGAACCACAAATACCTTTTATTGAGGGAGTAGGATTGGCCAAGAAGATCAACACGGTGATAAAACTGCAGCTCCCCGCGGGGCAGGCAAGCCCGGCCCCGCCGGTGGGTCCTATTCTGGGGCAGTATGGCTGTAATATAATGGCCTTCTGCAAGGAGTATAACGAGCGCACCGCCTCCCAGGCAGGCTCCATTGTCCCTGCGGAGATCACCATATATATGGATCACTCTTTCAGCTTTATTCTCAAGACCCCACCCGTCGCTGACCTGCTGCGGCGCGCGCTCAATGTGGAGAAGGGGAGCGGCGTGCCCAATATAGAAAAAATTGGCACGCTCCCCAGGGAGAAGCTCCGCGAGATTGCCACGATTAAGATGAAGGACCTCAACGCCGCCGACATTGAGGGGGCGACGCGGATGATCGAGGGCACAGCGAGAAGCATGGGGATCGAGGTGGAATAATGGCCAAACATGGCAAGCGGTATCAGGAGGCTGCACAGCTGGTGGAGCGCACCAAGGAGTATGACCCTCAACAGGCCATCGCGCTTGCAAAGCAGGCAGCCTATGCCAAGTTCGATGAAATGGTGGAGCTCCACCTCCATATGGGTCTCGACCCCCGCCATGCCGACCAGCAGGTGAGGGGGGTCGCCAGCCTGCCTCATGGGCTGGGCAAGCAAATTAACGTGCTCGTGTTCACCCAGGGCGAGGGGGTGAGGATCGCTGAGGAGGCAGGGGCGGAGCATGTGGGCTGCGATGACCTGGTAAAGCGGATCGAGGGGGGGTGGCTCGAATTCGATATCGCCATCGCTACCCCCGATGTCATGAACAAGGTCTCCAAGCTGGGCAAGATCCTGGGGCGGCGGGGGCTGATGCCCAATCCAAAATCGGGGAGCATCGTCCCCCCCAACGACCTGCCGCGGGCGATAAGCGATGCCCAAAAGGGGCGGGTCGATTTCAGGATAGATAAGACGGCGGTCATCCACCTCCCCGTAGGCAAGCTGAGCTTGGATAACGATAAGTTGCTGGATAACCTGGCAACTCTGATCGAGACCGTGATGAGAGCAAAGCCCAGCGGCGCTAAGGGTCAATATGTAAGGAGCGCCACGCTGAGCACATCGATGGGGCCGGGGATCAAGCTTGACCTGAACCCAACCCTCGAGTTGCGTGCTCCATAAAAAGGAGGTGAGTGATGCGGCGAAACGAAGGGCCTGTAGACCGAATCGTGCGGCTCGTCTTGGGAGCGGTGGCCCTGATTCTCGCCTTCCTCATTCTCGATGCGGGTGACGGGGCAGCGGGGGGGATTGTGCTGGCGCTTATTGGGGCGCTTATAGTGCTGACTGCAGCAACAGGATACTGTTTGCTGTATGGTTTGTTCCACTTTTCAACAGAAAAATAGCAACCGAGAAGAAGTGCCATAGACAGCGGGTGCCTTCGAGGCTTAATATTTGCCCGCCGAGGCGAAACCGGGAGTCCCTGGGTCTATGGCGCGGGGACTTTTTTCGTCCCTCTCGAAGGCCTTGCAATAAAGATGCGCCTCTCGCAGACCGCGGAGGAGAGGATAAAGCATCTTTATAGTATAAAATTAAGAGGTGAGATATGCGTCTGGAGGAGAAGAAGCAGGCAGTTAGCGAGCTTGCACAGAAGCTCGAGCGCTCCAGCATCGTCATCACCACGAGCTTTC
>JABUBL010000484.1_pt1 | contig 11982 bp, 8 predicted proteins | sample 7240371 | NCBI WGS metagenome assembly JABUBL01 (sample SAMN07256343, study PRJNA390944) | subsurface metagenome | isolation source: Methane hydrate marine sediment | place: Pacific Ocean: Eastern North Pacific, ODP site 1244 | collected 2002
TATTCTAGTTAATAGTACGCATTCCCAATTTGTACCATCATAAGCTGAACATAACATCGTAGTATTCACAGCTAAAGATTTCGCAGTATTTGCTGCTTCTTCGTTAATTGCATCATCCGTATTAGGAAATACATCTGCTGCCTCTGCTCCGTGATTTATTACGAGAATTTGAAGGCCTGCTGCTGCTACCGGCAATTTAACAGAATCCCCTCCGGAAGCACATATAGATATCTCCACGATATCCTTAGTAATTACTACAGCATCTCCCTGGCCTCCACCAGCATGAGCAGTTATTCCTACTTGATCTGATTTCTTGAACTTCCCGGTTAAAGTAAATGGATCTGAGTTACTACCAGTATCCGTATTCTGACTATGCTTTTTGGTAACAGCATCTGCGACATCTGTATCTGTGTTAGTCCCATCTTCTACTACTCCGTCAGCATTAGTCTTTACCATTTTTCCTGCGGTCATTGCGGGAGCTGTCTTGACGATTATTTCTCCATCAGATGTCTTCGCTTTTCCCGAGCCCTTCGGTACTAAAGTAATATCTATGTCTGTGTCATCGCCTAAAGCCTGAATATATAAACTAGCACCTGAAGCTGAAGCTATGAACTTCAAAAAATTAACTGCACTAGCGATAGTATGAAACTCAGCTATTTCATTATCTGAGCCATCGACAATTAAAAAATTTCCGACACCTTTAGTTTTTATGATAAAGTCAATATTCGTATCCGTCCCTACCGCCTTAGCTATAACTCCGTCCGTAGTAGCTGAATTCAACAATACTATGTAATTCACAGCACTAGCTACTTTCTCAAACGTCGCTAATACATTCTCGGAACCATCCATTACTTGGAAACCACCAGTCCCCTTGACTCTAATAACAAAATTGATATTAGTGTCACCACCTGTAGCTTTTACCTCGGGTGCATTTCCTTCCGCTGCATTCTTAATGGTAATCTCATTAACTGCATCAGCCACCGACTCTGGTTTCAAGACCTCATTACTGTTACTATCTACTATTCCATCCGTTCCTAAAAATATAGTCTTAAAAAATCCTTTCAACCAATTCTTGATAGATGTTCCTAAAGTTCCTTCACCATCTGCTCTTGGTACAATATTCTTTATAGCCATTATTTAATCACCTCACTTTTATAATTTCGGCATAATATCGCCGTTTGTATCTAATTGAAAAAAGAAATTAATAGTTGATATATCATTTTCATCTTCTATCGGTTGTAAATCCCCATTACCATCTAATTCAAAATATAAATCCATTGGACCAACTTTCGATTTAGGTTTAATATCTCCATTATCGTCTATCTCAAACATCATCAAAACATCAAATCCCTGCCCCGTCTTAATATTAGACAATTTTGCTTTCTTTTTCTTATAAGTATCTTCGCTGTCTTCGATTAATACTATATCATCGTCTTCAATATATTCTTTTTGTGGAAAAGTACTTATGTCCCCGGCTTCTCTCTTTAGTGGAGTCATCCCTAAAATCACATAATTCGTGCCATCCGATTTAACGTGCAAAAACGCCCACTGGAAATTTAATCCTACCCAAGTCAGCTCACCATTAATGGTCTCACTGTCATTCCCATCGATAGTCACTAAATTATTATTATCGTCTGTCTTAACAATCCAAAACTCTAAACCCGCGACTGAAGCTGCAGAAGGCAATTCCAAAGTGTGTGGAGAATCTGCCGAAACTAAGAGCAAACCAGCGTCTCCAACTACCAATGTTGCTACACCGTCTTTAGTGGTAATCCTTTTTATATCAAAAGTCCCACCAGCTAATAAATTCTTAGGATATGCAGTATCACCGAGTTTACTGTGACCTAAAGCTGCAGCAAAATCCTCTACGACAACTCGGAGTTCGTTTATAATATTGACTTCGTCGACATGGTCTTTTGTATTGACTCTACCGCCTCCGGCTGATTCTTGATAATATTTATAATTTGCCATAAGATTATGCCCCCTCTAATTCCATAGTAGCTATATAATCTACGTCATCCTTTGAAACTGTATAGCCCATATTAATTTTCCTAATAATCATTACCATCCTATATCTGAACAACATTAACCCCTCTCCGTCCGGCATAAAATTAACTACTCCCTTGCCGTCTTCTTTAAACCTAATTCTTCCAAATCCAATATCCAAAGTATCTTCCCTCTGAAAAGGTGCAGGAGTCGGGTATTCTATTTCCATTCTTGATTTTATATTTTTGAAAGTATCTTTATAATTCGTCCCGATGAATATTGCGTTTGCTTTAGTTTGGATTAAATGATTTGGGATATCTAAGACCCTTCTTCCTCCAGCCTTATCTATATACTGCTGCTCTGCAATTATCTCTGCTTCAATTTTCCTTGTTATCTTCCTATAATTCTGTTCTCTTTCTGGCTTGTAAAATTCAACTTTATCATAACCTTCAAAATCAAAAATATTAGTTATAGTAATAGTCTCAGTTACATTCCCTTCCTGAGCTGTCCAATTGCCTCCACTATCCTCGATTGCGACATAAGCTACACTGTAATAATCAGTTTCGGGTTCCAAATCTACAATATACAAAGCGTACAATTCAACGATGGTAACCCCCGTTACTGCTTCTGAAACTAACGTGTTTCTGACGTTCACTGTTATCGTACTAGCAGTTACTGATATGATTTTAAATTGACCCTTATTCGCTGGATTTGTTGCTCCCGTAGCCGACACGTCAATGAACTTACCTTCTTCGAATCCTGCAGTTAAGAAGCCCTCCGAAGAGTCAACAATAGTATCGTAAACACTATCATCAGCACTATTCACAAAACTTATGGTATCTACTGGGCCGATGGCAGCACTTGCTGAGAAATTTCCATCTTCGTGAATATCATACTCTTCCGCTGCCTCCAATTTCCCCCATCTAAATCCTCTTCTTTTAATAACAGAACCCGAGGGAATTGGTTTTATATATGCACAAAGCATAACCGTAAATATTCCACAAGTACAACTCTTCCTTTTTAATAAATCGCTTGTTATAAATGCTTTATAACTCCCACATCCCCAACCTGCCGTATTCTTGGCTCTGGCTCTATATAAAAATTCTTTATCACAAATCAGATCATCCAGACTTAACGCAAAAGCTATTGTCGAGAATACTCCAGATTCTTCGTACAATTTCACTAATGTTCCTTCCCACAATCCAGTTCCAGAATTTAAGGTTATATCCCCTGTAAATCCATGACCTTCCCAAGCCTTATACTCTTCCAATGTTCCGGAGAAACTGTACGTGACTTCAAAGCCTCTTTTATCACAATATGGTTCTTCGCCACCGATGCCTATTATAGTTCCATTGCCTGTTACTGAAAGTGGTTCAATATCCGTAGCTATCTGTGTACTTACAGTTGGAATTATGGAAGTAGTGGTAAAATATAACCAATCCCCCCAATAATATGCTCCTGAGTCACCTTTACCATAAGCCCTAAAGAAATATAATGTTCCGTGCACTAAACTCGTCAATTGCTTCGAATAACTTCCACCACCAGAACCTACAATTTCTTTCTGCTCATTTCCAGCTTCACCCCTCTTCCAATGGAAACCCCTTTCGACAATTTCATCTTGGCCAGTGATAACCTCACCGTTTATCTGTGCACTGAGATTCTGAATATTAGTCGCGGGTTTAGTATTTACATCAGCATCAAATTGCGTTACGAAACTGTGCCATCCTCCATACCATCTATCCCCTATAAAAGGCGAGGTCCAGAATCTAAAATAATAAACAGTGCTTGCATTTAAGTAATCTATATTATGAGAAAAAGCTCGGTCATAACCATGAAAAGGTCCATAATTGTCATACCAGTCCTGTACTTCTCCAGACAAGCCTTCTTTCCACTGAAAGCCTATCCAATAACCAGATGAATGCTCACCAAAATCTTCAACAAATCCATTTAAAGTCGCAGCATCAAAGTCAATGTTGGTTGCCGGATCAGTCCGTATAATAGGGCTATTAGTAGTAAAACTAAGCCAAGACCCCCAACTTGCTGGTCCTAAAAAAGTAGATGCTCCAGCTCTAAAATAGTAAATCTGGTTTGGTTTTCTATTACCAAGTGAAAGGCTAAAATCTCCTTCATATACATAGTTTACAAATTTATTATAATTTTGTATTTCTCCGTCTGCGCCCTCTTTATATTGGAAATATACCCAAGCAATCTGTTCATCACTAATAAAGTGTCCCCAGATCTTTCCAAAAGTAACACCTATATCAGTTGCTGGATTTGTTGTTACTGTTATCATAATGAACCTCTATTCAGTATCTGTGACAACTCCCTGCCAACTTCCAAAAAATTTACCTTGAGGATTCAAAGCCCAAGCTCTAAAATAATATTGCTTTCCTGCCACCAAACTTGTAAACGGGTGTTTAAATTCTCCAATCCCGAAACTACCTGATTCTTCCCAATAATAATCCTTGCTCTTATGTTCTACTCCCAACCAAAATCCTCGTTTAGTCGCATTTGCACTACCTATATTCTCTATTTCTCCGACTGCTGTAAAAGAGTTAGCCGTCTTATCTTCAGCAGATTTCGTCGACACAGTCAAAAGTTTTATAATTCTTTCCCTTTCCTCTCCAGAAATCATTATCTGATTATAAACTTCGTCTACATTCTCACCTTTATTAATCACCTCAACATCTTCTCTATTCACCATCATTACTGGAGGATCTGACTCTAGAGGTTTCGGTTTTAATATTGATATTCCCTCTTCGCTAAAACGGAATCTATACAGAACCGTTTCAATCAATAACCGAATAGCCTCCAAACATTTCTCTCCTTTTTGAAATCTCACTCTATCAATAGTTTTCCCAGTAGGAGTAACATAATCTGTATTCTCTAACCAACTTTTCCTTTCCCACAATTTCAAGATACCGGCATAAATTAAAATATCAGCCACAACTTCTTCAACTTTCTGAGTCGTGAAATAAAATATTACTAAATTATCTACTCCATCATAAGGTGGAATAGAAGTATCTAAAAAGGAAAATTTTTTCGTATCCCAATCGTAAGTCCAGTCACTGCCTTCAGTTATCTCTACTAGATTAGAACCGTCCTTTGCATCTATATCTAAAAAAGCTCTGTAAACTCCTTTGCAATCAGGTAGATAATTATGATGGAATGGCATATTATATGTCTCTTGGGCTTCGACAGTATCTAAAGTTAACTGTTTTCCCCACCATTCACATTTGAGATTAGTCTCCATCAAGATTCTCATATAGTCTCTTCCAGCGATACCTACAATCTCATTACCTCCGGATTCACTAAATTTTATGCTGTCTATTTTGCCGGTTATCCACTGCCAGTGGTAATCAGTCTCCGATACCTTAATACCGGCATATATTTTTATTCTTCTACCCTGTCTCAGCCATCCATAATGACTTGCTCCTTCATCGTGCAAAGCGAATTTATCATAAGTATTCAGTGCGGTCATACCGAAGCCTACCGCACATAACCGTTGAATCACGTTGTTAATAGTAGTTGATATATTAAAATCCTTTACATCGGGTAATTCTTCGAAATTACCTGACCAATCTTTCTCCACTAAGACTTTTCCAATAACCACGTGACTGAAGCCACTGAATACGTCAATATCCAAGCCTTTCAAATCCATTAATTATCCCACCTCCACACACGAGGCGATGACTTCGTAATACGTAGGATATGCCTTACTATAACCATGATCAATCGGAGACTGGAATTTAACTGTATGGTCGCTATAGCCTTCATTCTCGAGTTGTAAATTGAGAGGAGAAGATGACCTTATAATCCCCAATAAATCATCCTTTTCTGCCTTGGTCAAAACCAGCCATACTATTGAATACATATTATATACTGTCGGGCATTCCTGAGTCTTAATAACCCCAGCTACGGTCATGTGTTCTGATCTTGATTTCCCCTCCGCCGGTCTTACGTTGACATAGTGGAAAGTCGTTTCATTATCTTTAACTCCTAATCTAATATCCATATTTATTTACCCAAAACCTTCCCAGCACCTCTTGCCTGTTTTTCTATTTCAGCGAATAGCTTCGGCCCTGCCTGTGCGATAGCTCTGTCATCGAGGTATTTAGTATTTATCATAATCGCTCCCGGCATTATATTTAATTCTACCTTACTAGTTCCTCCCCCTACTGCTCCTACCAATCCCCCACCAGCGAAGGCAGGCGCCGGTGTAGGTGTACCCATTTGAATAGCTCTAATCAAATTTGCTGTTACTGCACCTGTCCTTCTAATGAAATCAGTCATTGGTTTATCGACTACGTATTCACCCGGGGTCAACCAAGCTGGCACTACATCAGTTCCTTTCGGACCACCCATAGCAAAGTATTCGGCTTTCTTTTGATTTGCCTCGAGGGCTTTTACTCTCCCTCCTATATCATACCCTTTTACTAGCCCCCCTAAATCGTAGCCTACTCCGCCACCTTCTCCGAGGAATAAACCAAATAACCACTTGACTATATAGAATGCTGCTAATCTAATTAACTCCGTTATAATAGCGTCAACAAGAGTTTTCCACAGATCCTTCATTATAGATTCAAAGGTCACCTGTTCACCTTCCATTTCCCCTAAGATTTCATCATATTTAGCAGCTAGCTCGTCGAGTTTAATTTGATTCGCCTCGGACATTTCTGTATATGAAGCTATAGAATGCTCTTTTAACAAGGTCTCTAATTCCGCAATAGACAAATTGGCAAGTTCTTTTGCATCTACATATTCAGATAATTTATTGATTAAAGCCTGTTTATAGTCCTCATTCATCTCCAATTTCGCGTCGATATATTCCTGCTCTGTTTCTGCCATTTGTTGTTGGATTTCTGCATTAGTTTCAGCCATGTGCCACAAAGAAGTTAAAGCAGTCTCAATGGCTCCTTGAAAAGTAGAAACAAAACTTGATATCCCCGACTGAATAGCTCCAATAGAATCACTATATTTATCTTTTAACTCAGTGAAAAAATCAGCCCACCTTTGAGCACTTGTATCGATAGCACCATCAAGATTGCCAAGTTCGGTTTCAACAGCAATAATATTTTGCGTGAGTTCAAACCATTCTGCTGAATGAAATTCAGTTTCCGCTAGTGCCTGATTAAGTAGTCTGTATTTTTCATTAAGCAAAGCAGTTTTTTGAATTACATAATCTTCATCCTTAGCAACATCTTTATATCTTGCTCCTAAAAGTATTAATTCCGCATTGACTAATTCTATTCCAGTTAAAGCATCACTTTGAACTTCATTGAATTCTTCCCATTCCTCTTTTAATTTTCTCGTTGCTTCCTCATTATCTAAAAGTTGATTGGTAAGCTCAAACCATTCAGTACTATGAAACTCTGTCTCTTTTAATTCAGCATTTAATTCCTCGTACTCTTGTTTTAATAAATTTGCTTTTTCAGTAAAGTATTCTTCATCCTTTGTCACATCAGAATATTTATTCCCAAGGACTCTTAGTTGTGCAGTAACTAATTCTAATCCAACTAAAACGTCACTTTCCACTTTATGCAACTCTTCTGTTGCAGTGACCAAATCCTTTATTTTTAATTCGGCTGCATATATAGCACTCGTATAAGTTTGGTAGTCCACCGTTCCTTCTTGGTGACTCTGCCGTTCCTCTTTTAATTTCTCGATTAACTCTTCATGTCTAGTAATCATATTGGAATAATACTGTGCTGTTTCTGCAGTAGTTTTATTACTAAGTTCATATTGAGCAGTAAGATTAGCAATCTCTGCTTCCACTAATCCACTTACAGTTAGCCATTTGATCTTGGAGTCAACGTTTTCCTCAGTAGCCTCGGTATTTTCTTCAGTAGCTTCCGTATTTTCATCAGTTGCTTCTGTCCCTTCTTCAGTCTTTTTCTTAATCCTTTCCAAAACTGATGGAGCTAACTTCCCTTCCCTTATCCAATATGCTAATTCTTCACCAGTCATTTTATATGCCTTCTGTAACTTTAAAAGTGCCTTGCCTTTCGATTTTATCATAGCGTCTTCAGCAATTGCTATATTCTTATTCGCTCTTATAGCCTCAGTCAGAAGTTCAATATTCTTCTTCCAAATTAAAATATTAGCAGCAATCAATAATACTAACACGTTAAATGGTCCTAGGACTTTATACAATCCCATTACGGCTTTCGATAGTAACAGAACACCACCCTTTATTAAACCTATACTGCTGAGTAGACCGGGGAGGATCATTAAAAGAGGACCCAATCCCAGCATTAGTACGCTAATTCCTGCTGCCCATTTGACTATAGTTTTGGTAAGTTTTGGATTTGCTTCAGTCCACTCTTTGATCCCTTTAAGAACTTTCATAACTCTTTTAACGATATCTTCTACAGCAGGAATCAATGCCGTTCCTACGGTAACTTTTATCACATTGAACATTTCTTTTAGCTGATTTAATTTGAAGTTTAGGGTATCTGATTGTTTTGCGAAGGCTTCTTGGGTGAGGCCAGCAGAATCTAACATTAGAGCATAGTCTCTAGCATAACCTTCGGCATCTCCTAAGGCTGCGGCCATGCCTTTCAAACCCCGAATGTTGGGAAATATGGAGGCAAGTTGCTCGGCAGTAGCATTTTTTAATTTGTCCATTACTCCGGTTAGACCTTCGGTGCGCAGAGTATTAGTATTAAGTTCCAATCCAAATTTCGCCGCTGCCTCTATAGCATCATCAGTTGGTTTAAGAAATGCTATTAGCACACCATTAATTGCGGTCATGGTTTCTTCCGTCCGGATTCCAGCCCTGGTCATAGTTGCAATACAAGCACCTAAATCGTCAAAACTTAATCCGGCCATCGAAGCAGTGGCAGCGACTTTTCCAATTGAAGGCGCTAATTCAGCAAAGGTAGTTTTTCCTCCCTTTACGATTGCAAAGAGCTTGTCACTTACCATCCCTGCCTGATCTGCACTCATGCCGTAAGAATTTAATATAGTAGTTATAGCATCGGCTGCCACTCCGGTATCGGTAATACCGGCTGCCGCCGCTTTAGCAGAAACCTCTAATACACCTAAGGCCTCAGCAGGAGGTATGCTGGCTGAAAGGATATCATAAAGCCCTTTAGAGAGTGTCTCGGTTGATTCTCCAAAAGCTATAGATAGAGATTGCAAACCCTTTCTATATTCTGGCAGAATCTTCATAGCAGATTCGTCAAGCATAGTGGAAACATTTGCCAACTGTGTCTCGAAATTTGCCGCACTCTTCACACTTAATGCAAAGGCTGCAGTGGCGATCCCTCCGAATACAGTCATATATTTACCAGCTTTTTTTATCTGTGCAGAATGTTTTTCAACATAACCGGTAAATTTACCAAAAGAGCGTCCCATTTCTGTAGACGCTCTTTTCGCTTGATCTTGTATTGCTTTTATATCCTTAAGGGCCTTGTCTTTTGAGATTGCGACTGTGCCCAAAAGTTTAAATATTTCCATAGCCATCAGCTATCAACTCCACGTCTTTTATCCATTTCAACTATCTCCTGGGCGATTTGCAGAGATTTCTTTTTCATTGCCTCGATATCCTCTAGTCTTTCTTTTCTCCCTTTTTCTTCTAATAGACCAAATTTAGTTAACCATTCTTGGAAGGATATCTTTCGCATCCGGTCAGCAATAGGTTGCAATAGGTAGATCAACCAGCCCAGATAGGACTGCTCCCTCATCCTCATTCTCAAGTCATCAACTTTTTGCTCCGAGGCAACTCTTACGATCTGCAAATACCGGGCATAAGGTAACTCTTTTATCTCCTTATCAGTCCAACCATAACGTTCCTGAACTATGTCTAATCCTTTTTCGAAAACTCCTTGAATACTGGAGTCTTTAGAAGCCCGGCTAATTTGGTAAAAAAAGCCTTCACATCCTCGTGCTCTACCAAAACCTTAAATATATCAAGTATCGAGTCTACTGGAAATAATTCGGGGTTCTTCAAATCTTTTATCTCAACATCGATGATGCTGGCAATAAACTCCATGCATTGGTCCTCAGCATAAGGAAAACTTACTAAGAGAAGACCCGCAAGCACACCAGGATTTAGGTCCATTTTACCTATCTCCTTCCCCATACCCGCGGCACCTACACCTAATATACGACCTAACTTGAAAATATCAGAGAATGTTAACCGTCTCAATTTGTATTCTCTGCCTCTTATAGTTATAGTTGGAGTTTCACCCACAAAAGCTTCCACTTCATCAAAGTCTTTCTTTTCCGATTTTTTAATCGGTTTTTCTTCAGGCATTCAACTGACCTCCTTATTCAATTTTTAACTATGTCTTCGGATATCGGATTTCCCAAGGTTCGGTATCCAGATCATCTGGTAAATAATGGCCGGTAAATATAACAACTGGAACGGCTTCATCCCTTGGCGCTGTTGATAGAGAAAATGGTCCTTCAGCAAGAGCATTTTTTACGATACAAATAACTGGATAATTCTTACCACTTACGTTTCCTACAACAGCAACATTAGTAATATAATCTGAATCTTCGATCTCTCCACCAGTAATTGTAGTATCAACTGCATCGCTGGCCGTAGCAGGGACATAAGTATAGTTAAGAACAATTTCATCAGTAGCATACATAGTGTCCATAAATATAACCGAAGCTACTGCAGATTTATTATCTCCCCAATTTATTACATAGCCAATTTGTCCCAGCTTTTTTTGAGCGTCAGTAGGATAATCTACTTTCTCGAGTTCCAGAGAATCAATCTTAATCTCATTGCTAGCACTCGGCTCTTGGGTTTGGGCAACTAATGTAATAGTTGCATTCGTTCCAGTAGCTTTAAATACTATTACATAACTTTTCCAAGTCGTATCCGGTGTAATCTCTGCAGTTGCACCATTATCACAGTGAACAATCACAGTTCCTGGACCAGTCCACTTACCCGTCTCTATTTTTATTGCAATTTGTAATCGATAATATTCATCCTCTACTAAATTAGTTAATTGAGCACCATTTCCTCCAGGTAAAGTTAAAAATGTTGTTCCTGCGCCTGTTTCACCAGTAAATTTTAAACAGTTTCCAGGTAGTCCAAGAGTTACGACTTCGAGAATTCCCTTCGTTGCAGCATTTATCCAACTTCCAATACTGGTCTCGAATTCTTTATTGTTTGCTGCATTGGCTCCTACAAATCTCGAGGCATATTTCTTACTTCGAGTCTGTTCGACCATCAATCCTGTTCTTATTTCTCCATTACCTCCAGTAGTCAATGGACCTTTTACAAAAACTTTTTCAGAATTTTCTACAACATCATTTTGATTAAGATCAAATTCTGCTACAGTATCCCCTTCAATGTGTTCGAGGTCAATCGAAATCCGGTCTGACTGATTTGCTCCAGCAATGGCTTTGACTAGATTATCTATAGACAATTCAAGCATATTAACCGTAATTTGAGGATTAACCTCTGTTATCCTCTTCATTCCTTTGACTGCACCTTTTATTCCATCCGCCTCGATATTCTTCGAAACCCTATTTGTGTTGAACTCATTTCCACCTCTCGTAGCACCGAGTAATGTTTCGTTTGCCAGACCGTAATTAAAATATATGGCACCGGCGTCAATAAAGACATTCTCCGGTGTTTTACTTGTTACTCCGCTTCTAACTTTCATTTAGAAACACCTCCAATCTTTTTTTAATTAAACATTTATATTTGACTTCCTAATATATTTTACTGTCCATAAAATGACTAGATGCTGTATGTGTTCTTCCTCTTCATCAATCATGTCACTACTATCAAAGAATATTCTCACCCCTTTCGCCTCTTCCCCCGAAAGTGAAAACATATGCTGGTCCATTAGCCAGATTAGCCTGTTCCTCATTTTATTAATTCGGGTCATTAGGCTACTTTTATCCCACAGATGGGTTTCCAGAGCCCCCGTTCCTAATAAAGGCATAAGAGGATCCACAAAAGGTCTGATTTTAAAAGTGATATAAGGGAGTACATCAGACCGTAAAGCTCGACCGACCCGGATTAAT
>JABUBL010000486.1_pt1 | contig 11965 bp, 16 predicted proteins | sample 7240371 | NCBI WGS metagenome assembly JABUBL01 (sample SAMN07256343, study PRJNA390944) | subsurface metagenome | isolation source: Methane hydrate marine sediment | place: Pacific Ocean: Eastern North Pacific, ODP site 1244 | collected 2002
GTAAGGAAAGGAGATAAACCGATGTTATTTATGGAGATGGTTGAGCTTTTAGGTTTAATGGATAGGATAAGCCCTTCAGAAGTAATTAAGGCCACCAACCGGGTTTTTCAAAAGGTTGATCTACCAGCAAGGGTAGAAGGTGATTACAGGGCCAATCTACATCGTGTAGAGGTATTCACCAGGGCCTTGTTTATTGAATTGATAGAGGGGGAGAAAAAACCATGACAGCACGATCAACAAGAAACAAAATGAGACACCAGGCCGAAAAGGTTATGAATGATCTCGATAGGTGTGCAGGGCATCTCAAATTTTTATCTGAGCTTAGTGGGGGAGAGTCTAAATATGTCGAAAACTATATCGGCACCCTGGTTGTATTCCTTGAAACAATGAAGCAAACCGTAAAATCTTTCCGGGAGGGATTATAGATGAAAACAGATGACGTCATACAGTTAATTGTCCTTGTATTCATAGCCAGCGTTATCGTGGGCATGATTATAGGGTCAATGCTATAGTAAGGTATAGGCCCTTCGTTTTTCTCTTGACGTAGGGCCTTTTTTGTGTTTAACGTCAAATCGGTAGGGGGTTTAGAGTATGAAAGTAAAAGTATATTTCACTGATGATGAAATTCAATGCAAGTGTGGGTGTGGTAAGCTCATAAAACGTGACCTGCACTTTACTCGTATGAATCTTTTACGTCAAGCAATGGGTAGAGCATTGCGTGTCAATTCATGGTGTCGTTGTCTGAAGCATAATAGGAAGGCAAGAGCTAAAGACACTTCATCCCACCTTGAGGGTTTTGCCACCGATATAAAGGCCCGTACCTTTCTTATGAAGATCAAACTTGTCTTTTATGCAGGTAAGTATGGTTTTCATGGCATCGGGTGGGCAAAAACCTTTATTCATCTGGATAACGACCCCATCAAAGGCCCTAATCGCTTCTGGACTTATTAAGCCCCTACCAGAAAGGTTCCCCTTTTGGTCTCAAGCCTATGGACTCCTATAGTCCGAACCATCATTCGCCGATCACTGGGAGCAGGTTGGTCAGGTAGACGGATTTATTCTGCTCTGCCTGACTGGGGCCTTCCCTTCTATCACCGGGAAGATTTCTTTAGTGTCGTAAGATATGAGAGAGAGTTTTTGCGTATTGGCCCGGACACAATTAAGGCCCCCGGTGACGTCCGCTTCCCTCGCAATCTTATGGTAGAAGAAAAGTTTGACGCCGATTTCAGATACCGATTGCATGGGAGAATGACCTACTACGACGCTGAAACAGATAGCGATATAGACACCGAAATTCAAATGTATACCGATGAAAATTTAGGTAAGGACGGTTGGCTTGATAATTTTATAGATAGATACGAAAAGAGGTATGAAGAAGAAGATATAGCAATATTAGACGTCCACTTCGATAAGATCACACACCAAGCAGGATACCGATATTGATCTGTGACTATACATATAAGATCATGAGAAAAAACCACGCTCTTGGTGGGCCCCGTAACTGCTTGTATCTCGATACTGAAACCAAGACAAAAGAGATAGAAGGGTATGTAGCTCATAGGATGAAAATGGCCTGGACATGCTCTGCCCGGTATGACCATAAGGGTAAGCAAATAAGAGAGAAATACCGCTACTGGGAGTCAACCAGGCTTATGTGGGATTACATCTTTTCCCTGGCCAGGGAGAAAACCATACTTACCCTATTCGCTCACAACGTCTTTTTCGATCTGCAAGCCTCTGACTTCTTCCACTACGCCCAAAAAGAAGGTTGGACGTACGCTTTTAACTGGGAAGACGGTATGACCTATATCCTGGTCGTAAAGAAGGACAAGCGTACTCTCAGGATATTGAGCAGCACAAATTACTTTCAATCTTCCCTCGCAGAGCTAGGGGAGATTTTAGGCTACCCTAAAGGCAAGGTCGATTTCGATAAGGTCAGCAAGAAAAAGCTCTCAGAGTATTGCAAGAGGGACGTAGAGATACTTAAGAAGGCTATGGAATTTTACTTCTCATTTGTGCTCGAGAACGATCTAGGTAAGTTTGGAATGACTCAGGCCTCTCAAGCGTTCCGGGCTTTCAGGCATAGGTTTATGAAGGAAAAAATATGTATTCACCAGGACACCTACGTTAAATCTCTTGAAAGGGCCTCTTATATGGGAGGCCGGGTAGAGGCTTTCAACTGGCGTGAACAGACAGAAGGGCCCTTCGTTACCCTGGACGTCAATTCGATGTATCCCTATGTTATGAAAAAACACTATGTCCCTGTCCAGTTACTTGAAGTCAAGAAAAACGTAAGCCTAGACCGGGCCAGGGAGACGCTAACCAGGTTCTGTGTGGTCTGTGAGGTAGAGCTAGACACTGACAAGCCAATATATGCAGTCCGGACTAAAAATAAGCTACTCTTTCCCACTGGTCGTTTTGTGACCTACCTTTGCACCGAAGGATTGAAAGAAGCATTACGCCGGGGTCATGTCAAAAAGATTCTTGTTATGGCAGTCTATCGAAGGGCAAAACTCTTTGATGAATATGTTGATTTCTTCTTCACTCTTAAAACCCAGTATAAAACAGAAGGGAATAAGGTTCTCGAAACCATGTGCAAGCTCTTTCTTAACACCTTATATGGGAAATTCGGTCAGAAAAGGACAGAGACCTTTAAGTGGAAGGACAAAAAGCCCGGTCAGTACCATAAAGAGATGATATTTGACCTTACCAGGGGAATATGGATAACAGAAACACACCTTTTAGGTATGGTTATTCACAAACGGTCTGAAGGTGAAGCACCTCATTCTTGTGCAGCAATCGCTGCCCACATAACAGAATCAGCCCGGCTTTACTTGTGGGAGCTATTTGAGAAGGTAGGTTTTGAGAAGGTCATGTACTGTGACACTGATTCACTAAAATTAAGGGCCAGCGACACCGGGCCTCTTAAGCCCCTTATGGATAAATACCGTCTTGGTTGCCTCGATCTTAAGGATACCAACGAGAGACTTGATATTATGGGAGCAAAGGCATACAGGACAGAAGATAAGCTGGTTATGAAGGGCGTTCCTAAGAAGGCAACCAGGATTGACAATTATAAGTATGAATATTACACATTTTTCAACCAGGCCACTCATTTGAATGAGGGCGTTACCAGGTACTATTTGACTAAGAAAACGATCAAGGACGTAACACCTCGATATGATAAGGGAGAAATAACAACGGAAGGGCAGATTATTCCTTTTCAGCTTCAAGCCTCCGGGCCTCTTCTTTCGCTGCTTCCCGAACCACTCTCATTTTTCTCAAACCCTCAGGTTCAACAACCTGGGCACGCTTGAATTTCTTGACGGTATTCTTAAGTATTTCCTTTAAATCTACCATTTTACCCTCCACAACATATAGTATGGTTCTTCTGTGGATCCACACGAACCCACCACAATATATGGGATTTATTCGCTCTCCTGTTTAACTTCTTGATAACCGCACTTATCGCACTCCCATATCCTTGTGACAGGATATTTATAAGCATTTGTGTTGTAGATCAACCTCATAAGAATATGGCATCTAGGACAGATCATATCTTATTTGCCTCCCTTTAATGCTGTAAGTTGCTCATACCACCCAATATATTTTGTATTGTATCCCAACCTGTCCATTTCAATTCTATAGGTATCCAGATTAATGATCTTGCCGGCTAGAAACTTGTCAAGATCAGACTTGCTAGGCACTTTAATGTCAATCCATTTCTTGATCTTCCATTTGTCCATTAAGACAGCGATTCTTTCCCCGGTCAGGTTCAACTGACCCAATTTTGAACGTGTCTCAAATTCATCAGCCATATTATTCTGATACCTGGTTTTAATATTGGATAAAATATCATCCTGCAGGTCTTTAGCCTCTTTGTAATCCTCCATAAGGATAAGATAGTCCGCCAGGGCATCGGGATATTCTATATCTAAGAGAAACTGTTTTGCATCCTCTTTGCTGAATATCTTTTCACTGTAACCTTTGAGAATTTGAGACTTTGTAAGCTCTTTGTCACCTTGCCGGTTATAGCGAATGGTAAAATCCGCCATCTTTTCAGCGTGAACCTGGTCATACCCTAAGTCTTTATAGGATTGAATCAGCTCTTTATCGGTCAATACCCCCATATCGTGCATCCTTCTAACGTCAACTCTTGTATAGGGAGCATAAGCAATCTTTGAGAGCCTAGACCGCCAATAGGGAGGAATTTCAACCGTCCTGTAGAGCATATCAAGTTCCTCTTCATTAATTATGCTCTGCCCCGGACGTTCCGGATCTTCCCTGTGAAGCATCTCAAACCCTTGACCGATAGAGGGCGTTTCCCAGTGAGCGTACCAGTATTTCTTTGCCCACTCTTCACTAATGCCCTGCTTTTTCAACCACTCTACCTGCTCAACCGGAAACTCATCGGCATATCCCATTCTTTCGATCATGTCAGGCTCAAATGCTTCCTTTGCAACCAAGTGAAAAAGGTCGGTAGGGCCTGGAATGATAGTCCAACCTTGAATGACCTCTTTGATCCGGGTATCGGTATATCCAAGCTCTCTCATTCTCATAAACATTTCATCATCCGATAGGACACCACGAAGCCATAAAACCCTGACATTCCCTTCATCATAAAGCCTATACATGGCAAGAAAAAGCAGGTCAATGTCGGCGTCCTTGAATCCCATTCGTTTGCAAACTTCCCGGACTTCCCCAGTTTTCTCAGGGGCAATAAAAGCCGCCGGCATAATCTCTCTAGGGTCTGGAAGATTAGACCGATATTTTTTATTGATACCTTGAGCAAGAAAGTTTGAACCGATAGAGGTTTGCGTGTCAAAATAGGTATAAATGAGCTTAAGGGTAGTCATAACAAAGAAGATAATATCGAGCGGCGTGCAGGTATCTTTCAGCTTCATCATGTCCTTTGCTTGCTCCCCTGTCAAAAGGCCAGCATCAACAAACGTATTGAACATCGTTGCCCAAATACCTGTCTCGATTGAACCTAACCAGCTAGTAGTCTCTTTCAAAACAACCTTTACCGAATCAGGCACGACACCTAATGCCCCTTTTTGCTGTGCCTCATACATCATGGCAAAGTAATTTAAGGGGTTTTCAATCCTTACGTCCGTCTCTTCCGGGTTCTTCTTTTTATTTGCCACCGTTAAAAGTCTCCCACAAACCAGGTTTTAGAGGGGTCTATCTCCCCGATAGGTGTAGGCACCGGGGCTGTAACCTCTTCGACACCCATAAACACAAGCTCAAGGGGCCTGGTCACTATTTCAGATATTCTCTTCATCTCCATATTGATAGGAACGACCGCCTCCCGGATCCCCCCGATAGCTCTTTTGTAATACCTACTGGATAAATCATCAATCTTTCTCTCCTGGTCAAGACGCTCCCAGTCTTCAAGATAATCAATCTCTAAGAGATAATCGGCAGGCTTCTTCAACCTCTCTCTTAACTCATTGGCCCGGTCTCTTATCTCTGTTTGGTGTGCTTGGATAGTGTCCACAATCATACCGATCTGTCTTCGATAAGGGTCATAAGTCCCGGTCACAAAATCATCGAATTTTGAGATATAAGGCTCAATGGCCTCCCCGATCTGTAGGCTTATCTTTTCCGGTAAACCCATGACTAGCGTGTTGATATCTTCTTTGATAGTAACAAGATCACCAACAAAGTTCTCCACGTCCTTAAGCACCTCATTAACGCTCTGTGTTAGACCGGCCATAAAAGCACCTTTAGCGTTCAAGGCGTCCCTCTCTACCCACCGGGACAGGTCAAAGAGTAATGCTTCCGGGTTATCCCGGTATCTGTAAGCCGCCCCGGAAAACTTTGTCATGTAATCCTGGAAGGTTGACAGCCATTGCACTTCTGATAAATCCCACTCCATACCAAACGTAGAAGAAACGTCCTGTATGAGCTTCTTACTGTTTTGAGTCAATAAAAGAAGGGTATAGGGCCCATAACCAAGAGCCTCCGACACCCTGGTAATTTCTCCATAAACCTTGCTCATAATGACCCGGTAGTCTTTACTCACAAGCTCCGCTATTTTGTGAACACCAACCAGGGCGTCATAATTTATCGCTGTGAGAAACGCTGAAAAACCGGCCCCCATAACATCGGTAAAGGCAGTAAGGGCCAGCTTGAACCGGGCAAAGGTAGATATCATCCAACCTTCTGTATAAGACCATACAGTTAGGGCGGATTTAAAGGCAGTGAAAGCCACCGGAAGAACGATAAGGGCAGCCATAGCAATCATAAAATAGGTTCTGAAACGTCTTGTCCTCTTCGCTCTTTTGGCTTGCTCCGCATAGCCATGTTCAATATATGCCCCGATCTTCATAGGGGCAGTACATTCATAGACAATTCTATCAACTTTATCCTGTAATTCGTATTCCTTTAAGCCTGTTATCTCTCCTATTTTTGCTATGAAACTGGGGGAGATTATTGAAAGAGAGGCCATTGTAGGGACAGTGTAGGGAAGCCGAAAAATCCAACCATATCTGTCTAACTGGGCAATCACAAAATGACCTAACCAATGCATTGCCTCTTCCCTGGTAAACCCCAGTCTTTGTAAAATAGCAAGGCCAATGCTGATATCACCGGCCCAGTGTGTAGTCAAAAAATTCGCTACCCACTCTTCCAGGTAATCCCAGTTGGCTTGTTCAGGGTCTTCTAACCAGGCACCAGGGGGAAAAGTCTGCCCAAAGGCATACCTTGTTATGATAGGGTCTTGTTCGGCAAGCAGGTCAATCTGTATGTCAATTATCTCTTGTTCTTCATACCCTAAAGGCCGGCCACTCTTCCAATCATTATACTGATCTGTAAGCTCTATTTTCCGTTCTAATTCATCCCTGGTAAGAAGCCGGGGGTCAGTGACGGCTAGCCTCTCTGATTCATCAATACGATCTTGCCTTATCAAGTCTTCTTCGTAACCCATGACTGCCCTTTTAGATGAATTCCCTTAATAGCACATCCCTTGCTGTTTTTGCCCAGTTTAACCGCTCTTCCAGGGCTTTAACGTCAAGGCCCATTTCTTTCATTGCAGAGATAGCCTTCTCTCCCTTCTCGATATCACCTTTTAAGACTTCAAGATGTTTCTTCTCTTCATCGGTCAGTTTAATGACCATCTCCACGTCTTTTTTAGGCATGGTTTGAACCCCCTTTCTAAAATACCTTTTTCATTCTCTCAATAGCTCTCATAGGAAAATAGAAAGCTATAATAAGGCAGTAAACAAACCCAATGGTTATGGCTTTGTCTCCCCAGGTGAAAATAACGTCAGTAGGAAAATTACCTGTTATGAATAGCTTTCCCCACATGAAGAAATGGAAGGTCAAGGCTATGACTTGCCGGGTGTGCAAAGGGTCTGAGGTGCCAGCTTTTAACAGTTCAAGGTCAAAGGCAACCTCAGTCATAAAGGCTTGTACTGCTCGATCTCCCTTTGCCTTAATGTTATCACCTACTTGTTTAACTATTTCAGCCGGGAGGCCCCCGGTGAAAAAGGATATGATTTTTCCTAGCATCGGTTATTTCTCCTTATCATTAAGGTATTTCTTAATCCATTTCACATCGGTTTTTAGAATAGCGATCGACACCTCGATATGAACGATTGCACCCACAATAATGATACCTGACGGGATTAAGATTATTAAATATTCCATATCAACTAGGAACATCCGCACGAAAAATTATTCCGGTAACTGCCCTGGTAACCCCCGTTGCCTGATAAAAATAGAACTGAAAACTAAACTCATAGGTGAACAAGGGAGCAAACGTTACACAATACACAAAACCAGTGTCATCATACTTAGACAGGGCCACAGGATATATATCAAAAGACGTTAATCCAAAAGCCTCTAATGAAGCAAAGCTATGATCGAATACCTCTTTATTATCAATTACCAGCATTACCTTTGCCGCTGACATGCTAACGCTTTCATCTGTCGAAATATACCCACCTAAGATAATCCCTTGACCACTATGGCTAGTAAGCAACTTCAATGTACCTGTCTCACAATTTTTGGCAATCATAAGGTTGGCAAGCTCTGTATAGAAGGGCCTAACCTGCATAGCAGGTAAGGTTTGAACCGCAAGGTTTGCCTTCATAATTCCATCATCATCGACCGCTATAGTCTTAAGCGTTTCATCAAGTTTCTCACCTTGCATCTTGGCAAGCATGTGACCCAAAGTGTCAACCGCAACCGCTATATATTTATCATCAAACTTACCATGCATCGACACGCTTGAATACCAATCAGGTCTCCCGCTTGCCATTATTCGGTCTCCATCCATGAAAATGGTTCTGCTATAATAGCCTCTCTCTCTTTCTCTTGCAGGGCTGTTTCCTCTGCTATGACACGTCTCAATTCCTTATACCCATAAGTGGGTAAAAACCTTGCCATATATAACTTTGATGAAACCATTCCGATTCTAATAGTCACACCATGAGCGTGAACGGTATCTTCATTCCATGTGTAAATATCAAATTGGAAGGGAGCAACGAGCTTAAGAAGGGTATCATCGAAAGATATGCAATAACCGTCTGTTACAAAGTATTCCCCCGGTGTGGAAGGCCAGACCTGGTGACCACCATCATATATCTGTACTTTTAGGAGACCTGTAGGGCCCGGGGGGAAATCTATCTCGACTTTATAGACCAGGCCACGAGTTACTTTCAGGACGCTCTGTTTAGGTATGGTTGTGTAGATCTCGATCTCTGTGGATATGTACTTAGAGTAGATCACTGTTTTACCCCGTGGGTCTTAGTGGATTAAGGTTATTCGATTAAATATTGTACTGTTACCCCTTCTGTTATCCCGTCCGTTGCTCCTGAGAAGGGACGGACGAGCATAATTGAGTCAACGTAGATAGTGAAATCGGTAGTGCTGCCCGCAACTTCATAGGTAAGGATTCTCATAAACCTTATGTTAGTCCAATCAATAGTACCCAGGACACCGGAAGGGTTATCAAAATCAAACTTTAAAAGATTCCAACCAACAGTAAGCTCGCTTCTTGCCCAAGTCCGATATACTGAATCACCATAAACAGTCCCAATTATAACCAATGCCGCATCTGTAACAGGCTCTACATAATCAAGTGTTGAAAAATACACCCAAAGATAAAGCCAGTCGTGCTGATAAGCAGACAAATCACCAAGACTTCTATAGTTATCCCAAGTAGCATAATTTGCTACATCTAAGTCTGCATCCACTCCCAAACGCATTGAATGACTGCCCTCTTTAACCAAAGTTGTTTCATCAACTGGATTAAGCCCGTCTTTAAGCTCTCCCCAAGCCTCTATATTGGAAGTATCGCCACAATCATCCAGGAGCGATAAAATTTCCCCTACCAGTTCGACATAGAGGCCCCGGTTGAAATAGACCGGGAAAAGATAATCATGGGTGGGTTGCACCCATTGACTTTTGAGATTTAAGAGTATGTCAGCATTGACCGTTTCACCGTTACGCAACCGGGCTTGACAGTCTTGGCTAAAGGTATGAGGGGAGACTAGGGAAGAGAAAAGATAGCAGGGCTTCTCTGTGACTACCCTACTTGATGTTAGGTATTCTATGATAAGTTCCCTAGTGAATCTAGGGTCGTATTTTAAGTGTCCGGCCATGTGTAATATTGCACCGTTACTCCTATGACATTGGTATTAAGCTCAACATAGAGGCCCTTGTTGAAATATATCGGAAACTCATCACCATGAGTAGGGTGAGCATAATTGGCAGCAAGGTCAAGAAGGATATTAGCACTTGAGGTTTCACCATTTCTTAAATAGGCTCTAGTTGCCACGCCTGCTGTAGTGGGAGCAACCAAAGCTTTAAAGAGATAACAAGGCCTGTGTGTGACCCTCCGGGAACCTGTGACATATTCGGTAGAGCAATGTTTTGAAAGGTCAAGAATTGCCTTTGAGTAGTCTTCCATAACTAGCCCCTTTTTGGTAGGCCCCGTCCCTCAAATCAGCCAGCAGTTAGTTCACCAATAAGAGAGACAGGGTTTTAGGTTTAGAGCTATGCAAAAATCAATAGGTGCGGTATTGCTGAATGAACAGCTTTTGAACACCGGAAGCATTACCGCTTGTAACATCGAGCTTGAGACTGCCAATACCACCCAATTCAAACCAGTCATCAATAACACCCGGCTTTCCGAAAGGAATACACAGTGTGCCATGAGGTGCCCATCCTGCAGCATGCACCTGAATATTTGCAGCAACCTCACAAATTGTCTCCAAGTGTCCACCGTCTCCGTCATAACAGGATATATCTTTGGCTAGGCTCTTATCCTCCCAGGCACTAGCTACAGAAAAAACATCCATAGTGGGCGTAATATGAGAAACCACTTGAGCAGAATCACCACCAATAACCCAGGTCTCCCGGATGAAGGCATTTTCCCGGCCAATACCGAACATCAGGTCTCGATACTCACCATTCAGGATAACCTTCTTGTCCTGGTCTGTAGCCAATTTGATATTCCCAAATATCCCATTCGGAGGTATCGAGTCAAGCCTACTCTGCAAGAACATTTTCCGGTATGCATAATCCAGGGGCATATCTGTGTACTCGTGCCCGCCGACAGCCTTTGTCCAGCTTTTCTGCTCTTTGGTCATAAGAAAACCACTGGGAGAGATAGCCTTTTCATCAAACAAAAGGGCCAAAGCGGACAACTGGACGGACGTTGGGTCTCTTCCCCCACCGTCAAAATCAACGGTAATATTCAACACAGGATTTCTGAATTTTGTCGGGTCAAAAGCCAACTCTTCATCCCACAGATAACGGCCAAAGTTGATAGCCACTTGAAAGTCTGTTGGGGTCTCGATGTAATTATACCATCCGCCTCTGGGATGCACGCCGCTATCATATATATCGAGAGCTTGCATTTCATACCCATCTAGCGAAAACAAAACATCGCTACCGTCAACAATCTCTGCCTTTGTAATAAAGGCTACAGGTGGAGCCGTGCTGTCCCCGGCATCTCCATTATTGACCCTCCCGTCAATTATAATTTGACTGACAGGGTCAACCATGTCCAGCTCGATCTGTATAGTCTGATTTGCAACCAAAGCAGCACTCAAACCATAGAGTTCCATAAATCTATACTTCATTTTAACAACCTCCCTTTGTGAGTTTTGCCTAAGCCAGATAGGGCTTAACCTTTCCTCTGGAACTTTGCCATGCCCCGGATGAAGGTTGTCATGCGGTTGATGTTATCCTCTAGGGTAATATCCGGCAGCTTTGCGATCTGCCCTTTGATAGTATCCTGGTAAGGCAGCAATTCGGCTGCAAACGCTGTGACCTTTGCAGCTGCCCCGTCTATACCAGCTGCCACTCGACCGACACCTTTGTCGATCATCTGCGTCTTCCACTCTTCCAAGGTTACCCTCTTAAGGCCCCTCTCCCATTTTCCGCTGTCAATGGCCCGGTTTAAATTGGCCTTCATCTTATCTTTCTTGGCAGCAGCCTTAGCTGTGGGAGACTCCGTTACTTTCTCGACACCAAGACGCATATCTTCCGTTGCACCTTTGAGTCTCCGAGCATGTTTCTCCTGGTACTCAGCAGGTGTTAGCTTTGCCATACCGTTTCTCCTTTCTCTTAGTTAAGTTGGCAAATGTGGTTGATTGCCTCCGTGAGGGCTTATGATTTATCTAAGGCTATACACCCTTTCCGGGAATGTCAAGCAAAAAGCGACATAACGTTGCACTTTGCGACTAAACGTTGCATTTTGCAACACACCACCCCCCTACATCTTTTTGATTTTTCCCCTATCGGTAAGTTTTCCCACACCGCACCGAAGAAAAGAGCATACGGAACGCCTTATATGGCACAAAACACGTTCCAAACCAAAGTAGGTGTTACCCCGGAACGAAACGACTTTCCCCAGCGTGTGCATTTGATTGCGTTTCAATTCGATTTAGCCCTAGCTCTTGTCTGTAGAGCATTCCTTATGTCTCTTTTGTATTCATTTGAATGCGTT
>JABUBL010000487.1_pt1 | contig 11964 bp, 11 predicted proteins | sample 7240371 | NCBI WGS metagenome assembly JABUBL01 (sample SAMN07256343, study PRJNA390944) | subsurface metagenome | isolation source: Methane hydrate marine sediment | place: Pacific Ocean: Eastern North Pacific, ODP site 1244 | collected 2002
CTAGTTGCAGAGAAGATGCCAGCCCTAGAAGCTAGACCTTGATGTAGCTTGAAGGTATGAGCTCCATCCCAAAGAGATTGAAAGCTACCAGCCAGTTGGTTAACCACAATTCCAAACGCATTCAGAAGTTGGTCTCTGTTTAGCCCCAATAACTTACTGGCAACTGTAGTAGCACCGAACATATTTACAGTACCAGTGCAGTCCCAAGGTGAATCCATAGAATAGTTAGAGGCGGCAAGTATCCGCGAAGCGATATCGTTGCCCAGTACAGTAGCGGTGATAATCTCCTTGCCACTCCTCTCTTTTTGCTCGCCCGTGGCAAACGCAGCAGGAATCGTAGTAGCACTGATGTGAGCTGGAATAACTGTGCCCTTCACGACGGGCGCACACACTTCATAGTCGTAAGATCTGGCCATGATGCTGTTTACCATCGCTACATTATGTGCAGGGGCCTTTAGCCCATGAACTAAAACGGTACTTTCCTCTCGCCCTCCCCAACTTCTCACCAAATCTAGTAGCGGAAGACAACCAGGAGCATTTGCGCCACCTATTGTACATCCGATAATATCGATGATTTCATTTTTGGCGTGACTTACAACTTCTCCGCTTAAATCTCTAAATTGAGTCGCTAATATGTAATCGGCTAATTCCTCAACTATCATAGCTCGTCCGCTCACCTTATTAACAACCTCAATCAACACAGAGGCGTTAGTGTTTCAATAAAATTTCCAACTTGAGCCTTGACTCGGGCGTCATCCCAGTCCCTGGGGTCGACATAGTCCATTGCCAATTCCATGCTGGGAATTCCAATCTTCTCCAATTCCCTCCGGCACAAAATGAGGCCAGAGCTTATCGACTTGCATGATTCTGCCCGACCAATGATAGCCCCATTAATATTTCCCGGAATCCTAGCTGCTGGCAAGAAATGGGCAGCGTAGGCAGGACCACATAGGGAGGCATTACCCCCTATGTCTATATATTTTCTGGCAATACTTTCTAGTGGGTGCGCCGGGTCAAGCCGAGAATAGAACTTGGGAATATGATAGGCCTCCCAGACAAAAACAGCACCGTAATCCTCCTGAAAGGCTTCAAAAAAACCTGGAGCAAACCACGGCGGAACACCTATGTACATCAGGCGGTGCCTCTCTTTATCAACGAGTCCGATGCCCTGCTCTACTCGCTGTTTTATTTCATCCCTTAACTTCCTGCAATACTCTACTCCCCATTCAGTTCCAGCGAACCAGATATATGGAATGGCTTGGGGCAGCCAGTCCCCTGCAGAAATTGGGGCAGGCCTAGCCATGCGGTACTCATCACATTCATAATAATAACCAAACATCTCTGCCTCTAGCCCAACAGCCCGCCTGAGGCGGCTTTCCTTTAGACGTTTACCGGTATGCTCCTCAAGGAAGACAATCAGCTCTTCTAATGCCTTTACGTAGTTATCGATCCGACGTGGGTCTACTCTAGCCTCTGCCTCAGGATTCCATCTGCCCTCATTATCCAGAGGGAACCATTCACAGGGCTCGGGAGGCCAGAGCTGTTCCCAAGTGAACAATGGGATGTTCATTTCACGAGCGATGACCTCAAAGAGCTTTGCCATGGGGTCACAGGGTATGTGGGCAACCATTGCCCTAGGTTGCGCTAGGCCACCCCAGGGAGCCTTCTCCGGATTATGGTCAAACACATAACCTAACATGTTGCGACTGGCATACCGGCACAGGTCTCGATAATAACCCCTCTCCTCAGTAAGCTCAAGGTAGTAGGGTGAGAGCTGCTTGGCAGCGATGACTGAGGTGTAGTTTAGAAAGCCTAAAGGAATGATATCCATTGCCCAGAGGAGTTCCACCGGCTCCAGCAAGATCCAGACCACCGGCTCACCCATTTTGGCTTTCTCCTGAGCCTCTATATAATGTTGCTTGAGCTTATGCGTTGCTTCATAAGTGCATCGCAAGTGCTTTGTTGCCCTTCGCATGTCTTGTGCCATAGGTGCCTCCTACTAACTTTTTACTCTCGAGGTTTTCTTTGCTTTATAGTCTCAATGAACGTCTCAATTCTTGTACGTAATTGCTCGGGAGCAGCCAAGCGATACTCCTGTTGCTCGAATAGTATTGATGGAATACCTAGTTCATCAAGTTTCGCCTTTTCATCCGGGTACTGCCAACCGTGGTCGTCCTCCCAGCGCAGAAAGTAAAAAATTACCCCATCAGCTCTAGCCTCTTGGACTGTTTTCGCCAGATAGTCAACCTTATAAGTTGTCGGACTGACCCTAGGACAAGGAGCCTTCCACATTAGATATTCAGCCATATTCTCCAATAGGCTAAGCTCCGGACTCGGCATCACATCATCGGCAAAATATCTTGCTCCAGTACACAGGTCATCAGAAACTACCACTGCTCCAAGTTTCTCTATAAGGCTAACAAGTTGTAAATTATCCTGGATACTTCCGCTAAGATAAAGCCTCACTCCTTCGTGTCGCTTTGGTTGGCGTTTGACTTCTTCCAAGAATTGCTGTAGCAACTTTGTGTGTTTTTCTTTGGACATAAAAAAGCTAGAGCCAATGATCTGAAAAGCCTGTTGTCCAGTAATTTGGGGTGGGTCTTCCCTTCTTAAATTATCTACCTCCCGGAGCAACTGCCTATTTTCATTGTAGACCTTAATTGCTTTAATCAAGGCATCATCGCTGATTTCGGTCCTATAAGTATCTTCTATTTCCTTTTTAACGCGTTCCAGCTCACTGACTAAGAACTTAAACATTCTTTGGTTTCTTCCATGCGGCACACAAAGCCAATGGAGGTGAGACGGCTTAATTTCTGGGAAGGCTAGAAGGTTATAATACAATCTGACGAACGAATCAGAACTGTGGGTCAAGAAAAAACCATCGATATGCCTATACTTACCTTTGGCTAATAGGTCTACAATAGAGGTGACAAATGGGCTTGTGATATCCTCAATATATAAGCCACCCAAAGTTATCTCTTCATATGGATCGCCCACTAGCCTTATAGGTAATAGGTTGGCCGCGTAGAGCAACTCTTCCGGCGTATTGGTGCAAGTAAAGCCAACTACCTTGCCGCCCTTTTCCTTCCATTCGCGAGCACCTAGGTCACGTTGTGAATAATATTTCTGCAACGTTTCAAAAGCATCCATACTCCTTACTCCCAAAACCACCAGCCCTGCCCCTCCTCTACCCTTGTAATTGTTATTCAGATGAGACTACTATTTTCCCATTTTTGAGGAGTATCGAACTCACGCATCGCGTTAATCTTTGGACAATTCCTTTCTTATAAGAGATATTACTTTTTCTCCGTCCGGGCCAGCCTTTTCCTTCCACTCCGTCAAAACTTCTTCAGCATAGCGGATTAGAGCCTTGTCAACATCTGGCGGAAGTGTACCAACTTCCATCCCGTACTCCTCAGCCCGAGCCTTAGTTTCCGCAACCCATTTAGCTTCTCCTGTTGGTGTTGCCATCCACTCGTACGCTCTCTCCACAAACTCCTTACCACAATCTATAACCACCTGCTGAAGGTCTTTTGGAAGTTTGTCAAAAGACGTTTTACTCGCTCCGAAGCAACACTGTTGGTCACACGGCCATGTAAAGTACATATACTTCGTGACCTCGTAAAGTTTCATGCTTTCCAGGACGCCAGGTCCAGTAGCAATCGCATCAATAGTCCCCTGTTTCAATGCCATATAGACTTCCCCTATATCAGTGTATACGCTAGAAGCACCTGCTTTCTCATAAAGCGAAGCCCACTCTTTACTATACTGCCTGATTTTCATTCCCTTGAAATCGTCTAAGGTGTTAATCGCTTTATTTGTGTAAAGAGCAACCCAGCTCGACGATGGCAACGGGAAGTTTGCCAACAAAATAGTATTGTACTCTTGACTCAATTCCTCTAGCATGGGGTCTATTGCTTTGCAAACCTTGCCTACGTCATCAGTTGTCCCGATTAGATATGGTAGGCCAGTTATGCCACACCATGGAATCTCATACCCTATCACTGATGTTGGATAATCTCCCATGTCAACAAGGCCATCTCTCAGTATGCTCAGTGAATCAGGTCCCTTATAACCTAAGCCCCCATAGTAAACCGCAACCTTAAGCCTGCCATCAGTCTTAGCTTCTATTTCCCTAACCATGTCTTCATACCATAAACAACACGGGTGGCCTGGCACTAGCACCGCTGTATGGAATTTCCAATGTATCACCTCCTCTTTTGGAACCGGTGCCGGCTTGGCACAGCCACAAATGAGACCCGAAACAAGAAAAACTAACATTGTCACCAGTAAAAGAACGCTTATAAATCGTTTGTTCATTTCTCAGAACTTCCCCCTTTCAATCATTTTGTGCAACAGAGCAAAAATTCTATCTGCTTCCTATTTCACCATGTTAGATCACCTCCTCATCCTTTAGTTTTGTTATTTCATCCCAATTATAACCACCAATATTTAGGAGTATTTCTTCTGTATCTTGCCCAAGTTCTGGCGCAATAGACCTGAAAGTCATGGGAGTCCTGCTTAGACGAACTGGAAATCCCGGAAATCTAGCCTTACCGAATATTGGATGGTCGACCTCCAGCATATAGTTATTAGCTATTACTTGAGAGTCGGTAGCCAAGTCCTGAAAAGTATTGACAACGCTGAAAAGTGCGCCTGCTTCCCTAAGGCTTGTCTCCCATTCTTTGGAAGTTTTAGTGAGAAAAACACTATCAAGTATTTCGATCAATTCTTTATTGTTGGCCATCTTATCTTCAATTGTCTCAAATCTCGGATCGTGCTCCAGTTCTGGCATACCAAGTGCCTTACACAAATTCCCCCAATATTTTTCATAATGACAAGTAAGTGCTATCCATTTGCCATCCTTGCACTGGTACCAATTATATAAGGGATTGCCTGCATTATTTCGATTTTGCCTTTTCTGAAATTGGTTCATGAATAGTACTTGGTTCCACATACTACTACACAAAGTAGTGACGAGGCCACCGAGTTGTGAAACCTCAACCTTCTGGCCTATACCATGTTTATCCCTAGCGAGCAATGCTGCTAATATTCCGAAAGCACACAATACGGCCTGAATATGATCTCCTATCCCAATAGTAACCATTACTGGCGGTCCTTCCTCACCACTAGATGCCATGAGGCCGCTTCTTGCTTGAGAGAGTAAATCGAATCCTGGCGTGTTAGTATCGGGTCCTTGTAGACCGAACATGTTAGTAGCGCAATAAATAATTTTTGGATTATGTTTCATCAATGTTTCGTAATCCATCTCGAGTCTTTTTACCGCATTAGGTATGAAATTTGTAATGAAAACATCTGATTTCTCAACAAGTTTGTACAAAATTCCCTTAGCTTTCTGTTTATTCAAATCCAATTCGATACTCTTTTTGTTGCGGTCCTGATGTTCAACAACAATATGTCGGCCGTGTAACTGTACCGGTACCCCCAGTATTTGTTGCAGGCCTCGAACCATGTCTCCTTTTCCTCTTTGTTCAACCTTTATAACTTCAGCTCCAAGGTCACCCAAATAGGCGGCAGCTACTGGTCCGCCTGTAGCCGTAGTACAGTCTATTACTCGCACATTACTCAATACCATCAATTGCTCAAAGCTTAACATCATTTCTCCGCTTACTCCTCACAATCTCTTGAGCTTTCCTGAGCCTGGACACCATTCAACACTTATCCCCAACCTCCTTAATAAAACCAAAGGGCTCAAAGATACACCCACACTTTGGGTCTCTGAGCCCTTTTGCTTGACTTGTCTGGAGGGTTAGTCTAGAATTAAAACAATCATATACCATTATCTACACTCCCGGAAAGACCTGCTCCCACAGGTCTTTTTCATTATAGCTGTGCTTCTCTTCCCTTTTTCTCTTCTCTATCTAAAAACTCTTTAATTGCTTTTTGAACAATGGCCGATAAGGAGTGATGATTACCCCACTCTCTCTCGCGATACTCAGCTAACCTTTTTTGCAGCTCAGCACTCAGATAAATATTTACTCGTGGCATTTTATCTCAACTTTATAATTTACCACAACTTAACACACTTTGTCAATGCCTTTTTGGACAATTTTTGGCGAAATTCTAAAAATTGTTTCCCAGCCTCTTCCCCTTACCAAGGGGAAGGTATAAAACCATTAAAATCAGGCAAAATCAGGACATAGCTATTAAATACCAAGGTTGCCTTTCTGCTTTGCAGTCATCTATTTACTTAATTCTTTGCGGTCTTACATTCTTCGCCCGAGGTCCTTTAGGCCCCTTTTCCAACTCGAACTCAACACCGGTGTCCTCTTCCAGAGCATCAAAATTCACTCCAAATAAAGCGGAGCGGTGGAAGAAGATCTCCTTGCCGTTTTCAGCGGTGATGAAACCGAAACCTCGTTCCCGGATGAGCCTCTTTATCTTCCCTTTCAACCCCTAACCTCCTTTTTCGGGCGGATGCTCTAGTATATCCTGCACCATAGTTATAATATCCTCATTAAGCTCAGGATATTTCCTGTGGGCGTATTCACGAAATTCAATATCACAGCCGCTCCCCTTGGCCATGCTCTTCAAAATGCTAAGGATAGTAACCACGGCACGCTGTACCTCCACCGGCTCCTGTGATAACACTGAGGCCACATAAGGGTCCAGTTGGCCAACACCGGGCGTCTCAGCCTCAATGGAAGGCTGGGGAGGCAGGTAGCCAGCTAAAGCAAGTAGCTCGGCATTACCAAAGCCTAGAGGCTTGGCGATTCTGCCCAGAATCCGGGCTGACGGGAAACGCCCCCCCCTCTCTATGCGACCCAAGTGTGATGGGGAAACGCCTGCAGCACGGCCAAGCTCCTGAAGTGTCAGCGGTATCATAACCCTTCGTCGCCTGAGTAGCTCGCCTAAGTCATTCCTATTGTTACTCAATTTCTCCTTCCTTAAGAAAGCCATCCACGTCTTCCCGCCGGAACCTCCTATCACCCCGGGGGCTGATACGGTATGATTTTAATATTCCCTTCTTGTTCCAGCGCCTGACGGTATTAGGATGCAGCCCAAGGAGCTGAGCTACATCGCCCGTTGTGAGCATAACCTTGGAGTCGAGGCCAGGCTTTTGTCGTATAGGTTTCCCCTTGACAATCTGCCTCGCCCACTCACGGGTTATGCCCACCCTGCGCCCAATTTCAGCATAACTTAGTCCAGCGGTCCTGAACTTAATTACGTCAGCGCGTCTAGAAATTGCTGAATTCGGCGTTGCTAATTCCTGCACGCTATCTGTCATTCTGGCTTCTGTCCGGGACTCCTTAATAGCTCCTCTCCTGGTAAGAGGCCTGCGTGTAGGAGCTTCTTTCTAATCGCAATTAGCTCTTGAATTACGCCATCATAGCTTTGCCTGGGATGCTTGACTGAATCTAGGGCATCCTTAGTGGTTGCTGAGATATTCAGAGTGGCTCGTTTTTCTCTCCCCTTCTGTCTCATGGTCTGTCTGGCTTCCGTCTGGGGCAACATAAAAAAGGTCATCAAGCTTATATCCGGGGAAGGCTTTTATTGCCCCGATGATGAATTTTTGGCTGATGGGGCGCTTCCCTTGTCTCACCCGGTAAATCTGGCTTACCGATATTCCCATAGCTTGGGCTAACCCGGTTAAGTTCGTGTACTTGCTATTGCTGAACTCGAAAACCCTTGTTTTCAGTCTCACAACCGCTCCTGACTGACCTAAATATTCTTTCCCTGCTTGGGCATTTAGGCTCTTCTCCTCCGCCACCTAATCGGTAGTAGCCCTCCTGACAAAAAATGGGCTTGAATGGGCACCACAAACCCTTGTTATTGGCGGATATACTAAATCTTCTTATAATGCCAGTCATATCTTCCCAACTTTCACTAGCAGCCAGCACCACTGCTTTAGGCATAGCTTTAGCGGAATTATCTCGAGAAAGGTTAGTGCTCTTACTACTCTTGTCATATCTCTATCTAAGGGAAGGGCACCTTTTGTGGGTGCCCTTCCGTTTTGGGCTAATGTGCTCTCCTTCTAACCACCAGGAAGAAAATGAGCAACCCTACTATTATCACCCCACCTATAATTCCGCCAACCAGAGGCCAATTGATTGGTGCTTTGACTTCCGGCGGTGGTGCTGGGGGTGGTGGCGCTGGTGGCGCCGGAGCTACCTCTTCCTTTACCGTAAATGAACCACTAAGCCCATTAACATCGACTGAGTAGCTGCCGGCATCCTTTGATGTGGTGAAGATTACCTCTTTGCTGGCACCAGCAGCAACGGTTACCTTCTTGATTGCTTCCGCCACGTCATTTATCTTGAGCATCACCACATAGTCACCAGCAGCGGTACCGGTGTTGGCAACCAGGACGCTGATGGTTACCGTTTCCCCAATATTAACCTCACTTGGAGATATGGAGAGGGCACTGCTAGTGAAGATGGCAGCCGGTGCTTCTCCCTGGGTGATGAAGGTATCTTTATCAGATACTGCCAAGTTACCTGCCCTGTCCTTTGACATCGTCTTGTAGTGATAGGCAGTACCCGGGGTCAGGTCAGTGAGATGGACAAGGTGATCGATGACCATTGTCTCGTCAAGAGGCGATAGCGTGCCCGGGCTGGACCAGTATTCTACCTGGCTAGTACTCCACTCGTTTGTCCTCCAGCTAATATCAGCACCAGTTTCGGTGATAGCAGAAGCTAATATGTTTGACATTGTGGGAGCCATGGTGTCAAGTGCAAAACCTCCTCCTCCGCCTCCACCTGTTGCGGGTTTAGCCCTGGTGGTAAAGCTCCAACTATAGGCTGCTGCCATTGGATTATCGTCGAGGTCGCTTGCCAAGACACTGGCGGTATATGTCCTGCTGTAGCCGAGGTTGGCACTAGGGGTAAAGGTAGCTGTAGTATCAGTAGAGGTTGTAGTGCCACTTACTCCGCTTACCTTAAAAACTAAAGTGCCATCAGACTTAATAACTTCACTGAAGGTAGCCCTCACTGTAGTGGTAATGCCTACCCCAGTGGCACCAGGGGTCGGTGAGGTGCTAATCACCGTGGGAGCGGTATCGCCAGGAACAGTTACCGTTATAAGGTTCTCAACCTTCATCATGTCGCTGCCCTCATCAGTAGTTACCGTCAGGGTCACCGTGTAGTTGCCGGCCTGAAGGTACTCGTGAATTGGGTCCTGCACAGTGCTGGTTTCCCCATCGCCGAATTCCCAAGCCCAGGTGGGGCTATTATCTGCCATGTTTAGTGATTCGTCGGTGAAGGCAACAGTGAGAGGCTCAGGGCCACTTAGCGGGCTGGCGCCAAACCCCGCCACTGGCGGCAGTACCCCGGTTATGTTCAGGTCAAGCTCATCGTGGCCACCAATCTGGAAGGGGAAGGTGGTAGCTGGGACGCCCGCCACATAAAATTCGATAATTTCCCCATTCCTGCCACCCTCTATATCTGTGGTATCGGGGTCGTCCGCAGGCACCATAAAGATGCCGGTTCCGCCATAGTTAGGGCTGTAGCCATACCTGCCCTTGGTGTCTACCGTGGTGGAGGCCTCTACCTCACCTATCTTGGCCAAGACCGTGGTTCCTACCGCCAGCTGGTCGCCGATGGTCACAGTACCGTAGAACTGGTGGGGGAAATCAGGTGGTTGAGCCAGCGCTGAAGCGGGAAACAACAGGGTCAAGATGAGCAGCGAGATGAATACTAAACCGATTCTCTTAAGCATTAATGCCCTCCTTTCTAACTGGGGGGCTTTTATGCCCCCCAGTCATTTCTAAACTTCTAGCCTACGGCACGATATAGCCAGCCGCGGTGAAGTACACCCAGTATCCCTCACCTGGGAGGAGAAAGGCCTGATCTACCTTAGGGCCTGTCGTCGGAGAATAGGAGGCCCAAGTCAATGCCTCAGAATCAGAAGGCGAAAAGTACAGAGTAGGGGCCATCTCTACTACAGACTTGAAGCCTACCATGTTCCAACCCGCAAACACCTCGTAGACTGGCGGTGCTGTGGCGCCTGCTTGATAGATGGAGCCCGTCACCGTCATTGTCAGAGGCGACGACATCTCGATCCAGTAGGCTTTGCCGTCCCGCATAGTGAGGAGGTTGCTGGTACCGGGGCTCGCTGGGTGGTACACAAGCCACCTTAGGTCACGATCTGGCTCGCTGGCATCATAGTACCAAACATGCTCCACACCCGTCACTGGCAGAATGGCAACTATGTCGGTACTCACCGGGACCAGGGGCAGGGAGATAAGGTTCAAGCCCTGATATAGGGCGATATCAAACTCGGTCTCCACGGTAAAATTCGGGCTGTATTCGCCTGGGTTACCCAACAAGTCCTCAACGGTTAGAGACAAGGTGTAGGTGCCTGCAGAGATGCCACTGCGCATCAGGTTGTATTCCTTATCATCGGCAGTGGTCAGGGCATCCTTCACATCCTCCTCGGTATCCCAGGTAGCAGCAGTAATGGTAACAACCTCATCGAAGGTAACTATCACAGTGAAGTCCTGCTGATAGATGGTAACATCTGGCTTCCAGGTTGGAGCGGTGAGGGTGGTATCCATGGTGGCCGTAGCAGTGCCCGCGTCGCTGGTGTTACCGATGGCATCAGTCTGGGTCACTGAGGCAGTAAGGGTACCATCAGCCAAACCGCTCACATCTATCCCGGTGATGTCGATAACGCCCTCAGCGTCAACTGTGCCTGTGCCAATAACTTCGCCAGCACCCTCATCGGTGATGGTATAGTTTAGCGTGGCATTGGCCTCACCAGTCCCGGTTATGGCCACATCCGTCTCATTAGCTATGTTTATGGGGTCGGTTAGTGCCACTACGGGAGCTGCCGGGAGGGCTGTATCTTTGGTGGCCGTATCAGTGCCCGCGTCGCTGGTGTTAAGGGCGGCATCAGTCTGGGTCACTGAGGCAGTGAGGGTGCCATCAGCCAGGGCGCTCACATCTATCCCGGTGATGTCGATAACACCCAAAGCGTCAACTACGCCTGTACCAGTAACTTCGCCAACATCCTCATCGGTGATGGTGTAGTCTAGCGTGGCATCGGCCTCACCAGTCCCGGTTATCGATACACTGTCCGCATTAGCTGCGCTTATGGGGTCGGTGAGTTCAATTACGGGAGCTGCTGGAACCTCTGTATCTTTGGTGGCCGTATCAGTGCCCGCATCGCTGGTGTTACCGGCGGCATCAGTCTGGGTCAATAAGGCAAAGAGGGTGCCATCAGCCAGGGTGCTCACATTTATCCCGGTGATGCTGATATCGCCCACACCGTCAACTACGCCTGTAACAGGAACTGTGTCAACCCCATCGGAGATGGTCCCGCTTAGCGTGGCATTGGGCTCACCAGTCCCGGTTATCGATACACTGTCCGCATTAGCTACGTTTATGGGGTCGGTGAGTTCAATTTCGGGGGCAAGACATTCTGTATCCTTGGTGGCTTCATCTGTGCCCGCGGGGCTGGTGTTATCGGCGGCATCAGTCTGGGTCAATGAGGCAGTGAGGGTGCCATCAGCCAGGGCGCTCACATCTATCACGGTGATGTTGATATCGCCCCCACCGTCAACTGCGCTTGTAACAGGAACTGTGTCAACCCCATCGGAGATGGTCCCGCTTAGCGTGGCATCGGGCTCACCAGTCCCGGTTATCGATACACTGTCCGCATTAGCTACGTTTATGGGGTCGGTGAGTTCAATTACGGGAGCTGCTGGAACCCCTATATCTTTGGTGGCTGTATCAGTGCCCGCGTCGCTGGTGTTACCGGCGGTATCAGTCTGGGTCACTGAGGCAGTGAGGGTGCCACCAGCCAGGGCGCTCACATCTATCCCGGTGATGTCGATATCGCCCAAAGCGTCAACTGCGCCTGTGCCAGTAACTTCGCCAGCAACCTCATCGGTGATGGTGTAGTTTAGCGTGGCATCGGGCTCACCAGTCCCGGTTATCGATACACTGTCCGCATTAGCTACGTTTATGGGGTCGGTGAGTTCAATTTCGGGGGCAACACCTT
>JABUBL010000488.1_pt1 | contig 11961 bp, 6 predicted proteins | sample 7240371 | NCBI WGS metagenome assembly JABUBL01 (sample SAMN07256343, study PRJNA390944) | subsurface metagenome | isolation source: Methane hydrate marine sediment | place: Pacific Ocean: Eastern North Pacific, ODP site 1244 | collected 2002
TGCTCTATACCAAACAACATGAATGGGCAAGAGTCGAGGGTGATATTGCGACTATTGGAATCACAGATTACGCGCAGATGATGTTAGGTGAGATTATCTTCGTAGAATTGCCCGCCGTCGGTACAGAAGTCCGGTCGGACAGTGAGATCGCCATTGTTGAGAGTACAAAGGCTGCCAGCGACATCTTTTCGCCGGTGACAGGTAAAGTAACAGCCGTCAACTCAGCGCTCGAATCGGAACCGGAACTGATAAATAAGGATTGCTACAACGCCGGGTGGATCTGCAAGATAGAGATCGCGGACGACACATCCCTTGAAGCCTTGCTGAACGCAGAGCAGTATAAACAATACGTAAAGGGTTTTGACCAGAAATGAGCCGTGCCCCGGTAACATCAAGCGCACTGTAGCTCTGAAAGAGGGTCCAACAGATGCCTTTTATATCGAATACATTAGAGCAGCAAGACCAGATGCTTGCTGAGATCGGTCTGACGAAACAAGATCTCTTCGCCGATATTCCTGCAGGACTATTGTGCAAGGATTTTAGGCTACCCCCGGGTTTGAGTGAGCAGCGGGTACGTGACAGTCTGGCGGAGCTTGCGGAGAAGAATTCGACACACTTGACGTGTTTTTTGGGGGGTGGTTTCTATGATCATTTCACGCCTGCGGCCGTTCATTCAATTGTCTCCCGCAGCGAATTCTACACCGCATACACGCCTTATCAGCCGGAGCTTTCGCAGGGGACCCTGCAGGCAATCTACGAATACCAGTCGGCGGTTTGCAGGCTAACGGAAATGGAAGTGGCGAACGCTTCGCTGTACGACGGGGGAACCGCTCTCTATGAGGCTATGATGATGGCGCACCGCATTACAGGGCGGAACAAGATTATTATCGACGACAGCGTAAATCCCATTTACCGGGTGATGATTCATTCCTACACGCGCAATTTGAGGATCGAACTTGAAGAGAGCCAATGTAAAGACGGTCTGGCAGATCGGGACCAAATACTTGAAAGGATCGATGACAAAACGTCGGCGGTCATACTGCAGAATCCGAACTTTTTCGGTTGTATAGACGACTTCAGCGACATCGCAACCGCCGCTCACGACAAAGGTGCCTTGTTGATCGTCTCATGTTATCCAATTTCGTTGGGGATACTTAAGACGCCCGGGGCAATGGGGGCCGATATTGCAACAGGTGAGGGACAGAGTCTGGGACTGCCGTTATCGTTTGGCGGCCCCTATCTGGGTCTAATGGCTGCGAGAAAGCAATACGTTCGGAAGATGCCGGGGCGAATCGTCGGTGAGACAACCGACGCATCCGGCCGACGGGCATACGTCCTTACACTCCAGGCACGCGAACAGCATATACGCAGAGACAAAGCGACCTCAAATATCTGCTCAAATGAGGCATTGTGTGCGCTGACCGCACTTGTATATCTTTCACTGCTCGGTAAAGAGGGCTTGAAAGAAACATCACAGCTCTGCGCCGATAAAGCAAGCTATGCATACAAGCGGCTGACGGCGATACCCGGCGTGCAGCCGCATTTTCGTGGCAGATGGTTCTTCAACGAATTTGTGCTGGATTTGCCGTGTGAGGCGGCAGATGTGATTGCGAAGTTGATCGAAAGAGGTTTTGCAGCAGGCTTTCCTTTGAGCAGATACTACAGCAGGATGGAAAATTCAATCTTAATTTCCGTCACCGAGAAACGAACTAAGCATGAAATTGGGATGTTAGCGGAAGCATTGGAGAGTGTTTTATGAAACTTATCTTTGAAAAGACTGTGCCTGGCCGGAGAGCTGTTCGAACCGGCCCCGGCGATGTGCCGACAATGAACGTGAGAAGTAGTCTGCTGCGCGAACAAGCCGCAGAACTGCCGGAACTAAGCGAGCTTGACGTTGTGCGGCATTTCACCGAACTATCGCGTCGAAACTTCGGTGTGGACAGTAATTTCTATCCGCTTGGTTCCTGCACGATGAAATACAACCCGAAGGTTGCCGAGCACATTGCGTCCTATCCTGGATTTGCCCAATTGCATCCTCTGCTGCCTCAGCTGAGGATGGGCGGAATGCTCACGCAGGGCGCGCTACAAGTTCTGTACGAGATTGACCTATTGTTGCGCGAAATAACCGGCATGGCAGGTTTTACAATGCAACCTCTGGCTGGGGCGCATGGAGAACTGACCGGCATGATGATCATGGCGGCTTACCATAAGGACAAAGGCAATAAGAAAACGACTGTCCTCATCCCGGATAGCGCTCACGGGACCAATCCTGCGAGTGCGGCGATAGCCGGATACGACGTGGTGTCTATTCCCAGCAATGAAAACGGCGTTATGGATATTGAAGCTGTCAGACGACATCTGAATGACGAGGTTGCCGGCCTAATGTTAACCTGTCCGAATACCCTTGGCTTGTTCAATCTGCATGTGAAAGAGATCTGCGACCTTATCCACAGTGTTGATGGGCTGGCATACTATGACGGTGCCAACTTGAATGCGATAGTCGGCAAGGCACGACCCGGAGACTTTGGTTTCGACATTGTGCACTTGAATCTGCACAAGACCTTTGCGACGCCACACGGTGGAGGTGGACCGGGCGCCGGTCCGGTCGGCGTTAGAGAAGAGCTTGTGCCGTATTTGCCTGTCTCAATCGTAGTGAAAAGGAGCGACGGCACGTACACGTTGGAATACGACCACCCAAAGTCTATAGGCTACATCGCACCGTTTTATGGCAACTTTGCGGTTGTACTGAAGGCCTATGTTTATATCCTGATGCTCGGCAAGGAAGGGCTCCGCCGAGTAGCAGAAAATGCCGTTCTTAATGCAAACTATGTGAAAGAGAAACTCAAGAGCCATTACAGGATCGCCTTTGATAAACTCTGCAAGCACGAGTGCGTTTTCAGTATCTCGGATCAGATGGCCCACAATGGCATTCGCGCGATAGATGTTGCAAAGGCTCTTATAGATAGAGGTTTCCATCCGCCGACTGTATATTTTCCAACGGTTGTTCATGAGGCAATGATGATCGAGCCCACCGAAACCGAGAGCAAAGAGACACTTGATGCGTTTATCGATGCCATGATAGAAATTGCCGAGCAGGCTGAGAGTGAGCCGGAAAAGCTGAAGTCCGCCCCGACAACTGCGCCGGTCTGTCGTCCGAATGAAACTGCCGCAGCCAAGGACCTCAACATCGCTTACTTGTAAAGGTCAAGGTGCGAGAATATCAACACGTAGAAGGGGTATCGGCCAGCCCGCGGTAGTGTCATGTTGATTCGCTCCTTAGCTGCAAATCTCCCGCCCCTGCCAAGGCACATAGATAGTCCCCTTGTGAGACTTCAGAGTATCCGAGAATGGTGCTCCGAGTCGAAGAGGAAAGCGTGGAATTAGTCGGCTAGGCCCTATACAAGCGTGATTTTTTGAATTTTATTGTGCTTGGTTTCATAAAAATACTCGAAATGCCCCGCATCTTTGCTCATAAAGGCTTTTAGAAAAACAAACTCAAAAGCAATCTTAAGATGCAAGGAGGCATTTCGAGTAAAAAAGAAAATAACAAAAAAACTCAAACAACGCAAGCAAAGAATTCAATATCGGCTACGTAACATCAACTGGAAAGAACAAAACAAGCCAATGTTTTCAGCCAGCAATATACATTACGATATTGCTGATCGAACGCGTGGTTTGGCTTATGGCGGCATTGGCGGCGTGCAGCTTCTGGCCGGACAAACAGAACTGGCAAAGGCAATTGATGGTAAATTGAGGTTGCTCAAACGGCATCTGCCCTATTATTGTCCAGATGCTCGCAGATCACCAAGCCCGGCAGCCAGAAGGGTATCCCTATGTTTTCGTTCCCATAGCGAGGTACGACTATATCCAGAAAGTGCTTAGGTCAAAAGGCAAGTGGATTCTCTCTGACTCCCGGCTCAAAGTGGTAAATAATTTTAAGAGGAGTTTTGACAAAATCCTCAGAAGAGCGGGCGTCAAAACAGGAACTTTCCATGACATCCGGCGGACGGCCATAAGTATGTGGTTTGCCAATGGCATGAGCGAGTACGATGTGATGGTCCTCGCAGGACATTCAAGTTTTGCCACAACCCATAAATTTTACCTTGAGTAGCAGATGACTTAGTCCACCGTGCAAGGGTCGCAACTGCCCAAGGCTTGCGTCAAAAATTGGTGCAGAATGGTGCAGGTGATATTTTTGACTCCCAACAGGAAAGGGCAAGCAGCCGTAACCACTTGCCCAAGAAACACTTATGAAATGGGCAGGGGCGGAATTGAACCGCCGACACACGGATTTTCAGTCCGTTGCTCTACCGACTGAGCTACCTGCCCGCATACTGATAAGTCTTGTGCTGTCAAGGAGTTGCGTTGACAGCACTTTTTTGTTTTTTGCTTCAAAAGGCCCTTGCAACAGATTTGCAACAGAAATCGACTTCATAGCTTTTTGACTTGCTTGTCTTGCACGGTCCACCAAGTCATCTGCTACTGCCAGATAAAATTGGTGAGTTGTGGCAAAATTTGAGTGCCCTGCAAGAACCATCACATCATGCTCACTCATGCCATTGGCAAACCACATACTTATGGCCGTCCGCCGGATATCATGGAAAGTTCCCGTTTTGACGCCTGCTTTTCTGAGGATTTTGTCAAAACTCCTCTTGAAATTATTTACAACTTTGAGCCGGGAGTCAGAGAGAGTCCACTTGCCTTTTGGCCTGAGCACATTCTGGATGTAATCGTACCTTGCTGAGGGGACGAAAACATAAGGATACCCTTCCAGCTGCCGGGCCTGGTGATCTACGAGCATCTGGACGATTTCTTCTGTCAATGGGAGCGTTCTGTGATCAGTATCTTTGATAAGCCATTCCCATGTATCCTTGGTGTTTTTCTTGGGGTTGACTTCGACAGTCTGGGCATCAAAATCAACATCCGCCCATGTGCAGTTCAGAAGCTCTGCACGCCTCATGGCAGTGGCCAAGGCGACCGTGATCATCAAATCCCATTTAACAGATGTCTTTGGGTTCCACTCGGCAGTATATTCCCAGGCGGCCTTCAACATCCTTCTGCATTGGGCATTATCGTAAATATGAATCTTTTTCTTGGGTGATTTGGGCATAGCAATGTGCTGCAATGGGTTCTCATCAAGCTGTTTTCGATTTACGGCAAGATTAAACAGTCTTTTCAACTCACGGAGTTTCTTAGTTACCGTTGCGGGACTATTACCCTTATCTAAACGGTTTTGACGGTAAAGTTCGCCATGTTCCAGAGTGATTTTCTGGTAATCGATATTGCCAACTACCTTAATGAAATCTTCCATAGAAGACTCATAGCTTTTACGAGTACTTTCTCTGATTTGATCACCGGTTTTTGCCAAGCTGTCTTTCATAAACGGCCTGAGTCCCATAGACATGGACTCAACAACTCCCATTCTTAACTCACGCTCAAATTGTGCTCTTTGGCGTTCTGCCTTACGACGGTCCACATGACCTAAAGATTTCTGCCTTCGTTTGCCATTCTCATTATAGAGCAGATAGTAAGTAAAAGTTTTGCCGTCAGATGACGGCCTCTTCCAGAGCGTTACCAGCTTTTTCATATTTACCTCCTTTCTGATGCTGGCTCGGCTCGGATTAACCCAAGCCGAATTATAGCCAACAATCTGCTAAAACACAATATAATTATTTGTTGTTCGTCGTTTTCCTCTTTGATCCATTGCCTTATTGCCTCCAGAGGATAGAGTGGTTTCCCGCATATATGAACCCGTGGCAAGTTATGCATCCGCTTGAGATTTTCGATAACATTATGGTAGTCTTTGGATTTACTGACTTCCGGAATGCGTAGAAAGACGATAAGCTCCTGTTCAGTAAGAAGTTCTGAACAAGGTGTGAAGCCACCGTTGCCGTCGGGTAGAACGGCAGGTGTCATGAACGAGTTCGCTATATTTTCGTCTTTGAGCAACATCGCTATTCTTAAAACACTTTATGTTTCCCATGAGCATCCCTGCCTTTAATTTTCGGTTCGCAATACCTTGCCCCCGTATTACCACCAAATTACACCACCTGTCTAATTTGGATCTTACTCTTACGTCTAAGAGGGAAACGGCGTACAAGCAGTTTCCATTTCTTCATTTATTACAAAATCTCCAAAAACCGACGGGGCTTCTTTCTTCATAATGCGAAGCATTTGAAGAGCTACATTTCTAATCTCCCATTGTGCATGACGGTCGCACCTGATACAGAGGATATGCCTAAGCTCACGGAAGTTAGCAGATATCACAATCTCGCTCTGGACAGCATTGGGCAGCACGAACCGTGCATCCTCATTTTTGATGCCCAATTCCTGGAGTTTACAGTAAGCGTCTTCAGCCTCAGCCATAAACTCTTCAAATAACCTATGTGCCTCAGTTTTTCCTCTAATGGATTCAGGCTCCACAAAAGCGAAGCTTTTTTCATTTACATATCTCTGGGACCGCTGAGAAAAAGCACATAACCTGTGTCGAACAAGTTGATGAGTAAAACTTCTCGATACACTTGTGATTCTGAAGGTAGCGGAAGCGTGCTCCAGGACAGAATGGTGTCCGTTCTTGATAATTCTATAGATGAAGTTCTTTTCGCTGGCCGATTGAGCCTTTGGGGTAGAACAATAACATGTTCTGGCGGCCTTCTCGATTACCGCTTCAGCGTTTGGCGTAATGGCTATGAGCTCAACTGTCATAGTTATCTTCTCTAATTGACTGATTGTTCTTTCATCCCTTTTAGAGCTTACCAGGTCAATATCTCTGTTTCAAATCTTGCCCCCCGAAAAACTCTATCCTGACGGGAAGTTGAAAAGCAACGACTAATGAAGTTTCTGATTTGCTGACACGTAAAACCGGCTTCAAATGCTCATCCTGTTGCTTCTTAAACATTCAGATTTCTTACGTATTCTGAACCTTTCTTTTTTTGTTATCAACATTTTTTCACCACAGTTTATTTCCACAACCACTTGCTTGTATTATTGATGTCCGTGTTGAAAATGGAACCCATGTACGTTGAATCAGCCTGAAATCTGCCTTTTCGGCTTGTCCGGCTTGGCTAGGAATTTGGCTGTTCCATTATCTATACAGTTCTCAATAGCAGAGCACTGTTAATTCCTTTAAGAATACAGAGCTCAATAACAAAAAAGTATTGACTGAACTACCCTATATAAGTTAGAATAATCATATCTAACATATTGGTAATTACAACTTTAGGCCCGTCAAGCCATGAAGATAAGATAGGAGGAAGTGGCCTAAATATCACAGCATGAAAGTAGAATAGAAAACGATGCATATATCGGTGAAGATATCTTTGGTATCACTGGCATTAGTAGTGTGTTTGGCTGATTCAGGCGGTGCCCAGAGTTACCCCGAAGGCGACCTGAATAAGGACTACAAAGTCAATTTTGTAGACCTACAGGCCCTGGCTAATTATTGGTTGGATGTCAACTGCGTTGCCCCTGATTGCGAAGCTGACTTGGATGATACACCCGGGGTAAATATGTACGACTTCGCCCGGTTAGCAAAAAACTGGCTCAAGGACTACAGCGAAATCACGCTGGTGATTAACGAGTTTATGGCCAGCAATAACAGTGATAGCGGAATCCGGGACGAATGGGGTGATTATGATGACTGGATTGAAATCTACAACTATGGCAGCGAAGCCATTAACATAGGTGGCATGTACTTCAAAGATGATTTTAATGAGCCTAGTATGTGGATGGTTCCCACTAATGACCCTACTGCGACCCTTATTCCTGCTGGTGGCTTTTTGATTATCTGGGCCGATGATGAAACCAGCGAAGGGACGTTGCATGCCAGTTTCAAACTTAGCGCTAGTGATACCGACGAAGATATTTGCCTGTTTGATAAAGATGCCAGTACTATCATTGACGCTATTTTTAACTTTAACGACCCCACGCCACAGGAACAAAATAAATCCTACGGTCGTCTCCCCGATGGCAGTGATAACTGGCAAGTCTTTGATAATCCCACTCCGGGAAAGTCCAATGGGGCCCCACCCCCCAGCATCATCATCAGCGAAATAATGTACCATCCTTACCATAACAGTCTCGTCTACGAGCCTGAGAACCTCGGGGAGGAGTACATCGAGTTGTTTAATCGGGGGACCGAATCGATTAACCTTTCTGGCTGGCAATTCAGCGATGGCGTGGAGTTCGTTTTCCCGAATGATGTTACGCTCGATCCGTGTGAGTATCTGGTTGTGGCTGCAGATGTAAATGCCTTTACGGCCAAGTATCCGGGCGTTAATAATATCATTGGTGGCTGGACAGGACGACTAAGCAACAAAGGCGAAGAGATTGAGCTCGCTGATGAAAACGGTATGATTATCGATAGAGTTGAATATGCCGACGAGGGCGACTGGGCAGTACGAGAACTCGGGCCGGTGTATTACCAGCATCGCGGTTGGGAATGGTCGGACGAGCACGATGGTGGCGGCAAGTCGCTGGAGTTGATAAATCCGGCGTTGCCAAACGAGTATGGACAAAACTGGGCAGCAAGCAATGCTAACGACGGTACCCCAGAAACTACTAACTCGGTTACTGATGACGACATTGCGCCTTTGGTTTTGGACGTGAAGCATTCTCCGATTATTCCCGGGCCCAATGACCCCGTAACGGTAACCGCTCGTATTATTGATGAGCTATCCACCAGTATCACGGTAACGTTGCATTATCGCATTGACGACTCGGAGTATCTTGGCGAAGATATCTACCCAAATCACGACCCCGGCGACTACAACCACTTGATGATGTTTGATGACGGGGCACACGGTGACAGTGACGCTGATGATGGTATCTACGGCGTTAATGTGCCCGCTCAGCCGGACGGCACAATTGTCGAGTTTTACATTGAAGCAAGCGATGCTGGAGCGAATTCGCGAACCTGGCCTGCGCCGAGCGATATGAGTAGCATCGGCGCCGGTATGCAGCAAGTGACTAACCTGCTTTACCAGGTTGATGATACATACGACCCCAACTCGGAGTGGTCCGCAGAGAGTAACCCGATTTTCTATCTGATTATGACCGAGATGGAACGCGGACGCCTGGCGGATATTGGAAATGAGCAGAGCGGCGACAACAATGAAAGATACTCCCGCGTCCAGATGAACGGCACATTCATAAGTATCGACGGCGTGGATATGAAGAAACGCTACACTGTAGGCATCCGTAATCGGGGCGAAGGCACAAGCGGCGTGCCGCCCAGCAATTACCGTGTTAACTTCCGTCACGATAATTCCTGGAAAGATATTACTGCCATCAACATCAACAGCAAATATACCTATCTGCAGGTAGCCGGCAGTGCGATATTCCGTATGGCGGGTTTGCTGGCGGCGGATGCATCGGCAGTTGAGGTTAGAGTTAACGGTGCGAATCTGGCGCTGACGGACCCATCCAGAATGTACGGATTGTATGTCTACCTGGAAGTGTATGACAGCGATTGGGCCGAGAATCACATTCCCGACGACGACAGTGGAAATCTCTATAAGGCCTCGCGCTGGCCGTGGACGGTGGACCTGAGCTACCTCGGCACAAATCCGGCTGACTATATCGATGCAGGTTACAGCAAACTAACGAATGAAGCGCAGAATGACTGGAACGACCTTTTCGACCTTACGAATGTGCTGGATAATGAGCCGGATATTACTTATGTCGAGGAGATCAACCGGGTTTTGAACGTGAAACAGTGGTTGCGCTGGTTTGCGGCTAATGCGATAATCGGCAACAATGAAACTGGTTTAGGTACGGGTGTGGGAGATGATTATCGGATGTATCGGGGCCTGATGGATACGCGTTTCCAACTGTTGATTCATGACCTGGATACGGTTCTTCACGTAGCCCATGAAGTTCCCCCCATTGACAGGTCTATCTTTTATGTGGCTGACCGCGGTTTATTGCCGGTCATCGACCGATTCATCAAACATCCCGTGTTTGTAAGACAGTATTATGCTCAGCTTGCCGAATTAGCCGAAACGACATTTTCGCCGGAGCGCTTGAACCCGTTGCTCGACCAAGTGCTGGAGGGTTGGGTGCCCCAGTCAATGATCAATGAAATTAAGCAGAAAAACACTGACCGCATCGCCAGTGTTACGCAGCAGATTCCGCTGACGTTTTCTGTCAGCAGCAGCCTGCCACAATCCTACGGCTACTATCGGACCACAAATCCGTCCGTGGACATTGGCGGCGAGATCGACGCGATCCGCACGCGGTCTATGCTCGTCAACGGCATGCCAACGGGGTATTCGCCCTTCGAGGGAACATGGTCCACCGGCACGGGCCTGCCCGGCGAACTCCTCCTCTTTTTGCCGATGGACACCGTCTGGTCCTACGAGCAGTCGGATACCGACCTGGGCACCGCGTGGCGTGCGCCGGGCTACAACGACTCATCGTGGCCAACCGGCAGGGCGCTGCTGTACGTCGAAAACGCCGGCCTGCCGGGGCCCAAGAATACACCACTGACGCTCGGCGCCACCACATACTACTTCCGGACACACTTTTGGTTCGACGGCGACCCGAACGAGGTCGCGGAGCTTCAAATTTACACTATCCTCGACGACGGCGCGGTGATCTATCTTAACGGCCATAACGGCGATGATGCGCGGCACATCGGCATAGACACCGGGCCGCTTTCGCACACTGATTACGCCAACCGAAGCATCGGAGATGCGACCAGAGAAGGTCCGTTCACAATCCCCACCGCCCACCTCGTTCACGGCGACAACGTCATCGCCGTCGAGGTTCACCAGACCAGCTCCGGCAGCAGCGACATCGTCTGGGGCATGGAACTGCGTGCCTACGGCGCTGCCACTGGCGGAGACGTCCCCTTGCAACCGGGTATTAACCGTATCATAGTGCAGACGTTCGACGAGCCCAACGACACCGGCAACGAGCTGGATAGCAAATATATTGACATCTGGTACGACGACGGCAACGACGTACCGATTTCCGGTACGCTTGCAACCAATACGACTCTGGATGCTGCTTCCGGGCCATGGCGCGTAATCGGCGACATTGTCGTACCCACAGGCAAAACACTGACGATTGAGCCCGGTACGACACTGTTCTTTGAAGCCAACACTGGCATAACGGTGCAACAAGGTGGCCGACTCGTGGCCGAGGGAATCCGGTACAATCGTATCAGACTGACACACGTGCCGGGTGGAGCGAATTGGGACGGGGTTAAGTTCGACCACACACTCCAGGACAATCGGCTATGCTATATTGATCACGAGTTCGGTGATGGTCAGGGCAGGTCAACGGACGTTCAGTACTCACGGGTTCTGATCGATGGTATGACCTGGGGCGGAACAAATAGCGAGGTGCTTAGAATAGACCACCCATCGGTGATATGCCGCAACTCGGTCTTCCCCTCAATCGGCAACACCGAGCCGCTGCATGGCGTTGGTCTGAGCGGCAATGAGTATATCATCTTTGACGGCTGTATATTCGGTACGGCAACCGGTTATAGTGACATAATCGATTTTACCGGTGCACAGCGCCCCGGACCTGTATTCCAGTTGTATAACAGTATCTTTCTCGGCGGCGGCGACGATGGACCGGACCTCGATAGTACGGATGCCCACATCGAAGGGAATATCTTTATGAATTTCCACCTCGGAGGCACTGGTACCTCCAACGCGATTGCCACAGGCAAAGACTACACCTGGTCATCAGAAATATACGTAGCAAGGAACATCTTTATCAACAACGACCACGCGGTCCTGCTCAAGGAAGATTGCTTCATGCACGCTCAAAACAACGTGTTCGTCAACACAGATATTGCTGTTGTCAGTTTTGGTGAGCCGTACAGAAATCCACCCAGGGAGCCGGGCGGAGGCGTAGATATGCAAGGCAACATCTTCTGGAACAATACTGAGATATTTGAGCATTTCTTCCAGGAGCCCAATCCGACCTACGGCCCAACTGGCGACG
>JABUBL010000490.1_pt1 | contig 11937 bp, 7 predicted proteins | sample 7240371 | NCBI WGS metagenome assembly JABUBL01 (sample SAMN07256343, study PRJNA390944) | subsurface metagenome | isolation source: Methane hydrate marine sediment | place: Pacific Ocean: Eastern North Pacific, ODP site 1244 | collected 2002
AGTTCCTCCTCGGTCCTGAGGGGCAGGCGATAATGGCTGATTGTGGCCAGCCGCCAATCGTGCCCGCAATAGCCAGCGACCCGGATAGGCTGCCAGAGGAGCTAAAGGAATTTGTTCTGCCCTAGCCAAGAGGCCTTCAGAGAGGGCTAAGCTCAGAATGTGCTCTCACGCCGGCGTTGGCCACCCGGGCGAAGGTCTCGACCAGGTGGGAGTCAAACTGGGTATTGGCACAGCGCATCAGCTCCTCGAGCGCCTCTTGTGGAGATAACGTCTCACGGTAGGCGCGTGGTGTGGTCATAGTATCATAGGCATCAGCAATGGCGATGATGCGCGCCTCCAGCGGAATATCCTCCCCTTTGAGACCATCGGGGTATCCGCTGCCGTCCTGCCATTCGTGATGGTGCCGAATAGCCGGTGCGCAGTCAGCCAGCTCAGGTGTGTGGCTGATTATGGTCGCCCCCAGCTCGGAGTGCTTCCTCATCATCTCCCATTCCTTTTCATCCAGGAGACCTGGCTTCCTGATGATGCTGTCAGAGAGACCGATCTTGCCGATATCGTGGAGCAGGGCAGTGATGCGCAGGTGCTCCAGCTTCCTCCGCGATAGGCCAAGCTCCTTGCCGATGGCCACTGCATGCTTCGATACGTTGCGAGAGTGCCCGTAGGTGTAATGGTCCCTGGCATCCACCGCTGCCGCTAGGGCATAGATGGTGTTCAGGCTTGCCGCTTCCAGATGCTCGACGGTCTCCGAGGCCACCTCGCCCTCTGCTGGTGCAATGCCAGCTAATTCGGAGGCCAAACAGGTCTGGTTTCTACCCCGCTCCTTGGCCTCCCGCATGGCGAGGTCGGCGCTGCGGACCAATGCTTCCCGTGATAGCCCAGCGCCGGGGCAGGAGGCGACACCCAGGCTAACGGTAAGGTTGACGCTCGTGGATGTGCCTTCCAGTGATAAGGCTTGCTCTACTGCTTGGCGCAGCCGTTCCGCCGCCTGGCAGGCATCAGCGCAAGCCGTCTGCGGCAGGATGACGGTGAACTCCTCTCCACCATAGCGGCAGGTGATATCCACCTGTCTGGTATGATCGCGAAGTATTTGACCTACCCGTTTCAGAACGTCATCGCCGGCGACGTGCCCGAAAAGGTCGTTGTAGATTTTGAAATGGTCAAGGTCGAGCATAATCAGGGAGCACTCCCCACCGAAGCGGTGGACGCGCGCCACTTCCTCCTCAAGCCGCTCCTGGAAGTAGCGGTGATTGTAGAGCCCGGTCAGCCCATCAGTGATGGCGCTACGGCTTGCCTCAGCAAATAGCCTGGTGTTCTCCATGCCCACCGCTATCTGACTGGCGATGGCTCTGAGCAGGTCTATTTCATCAGGGCTGAACGCACGGGGATGGCGGCAGGCAACCCCCATCGCACCCAAAATGATGCCTTTTGACCAGAGCGGCACAATGATACTTGATTGCAGCCCCTCCTTCTCTTGCACTGCCCTTATCTTGGCGAGAGTGGGCTGATCAAATAGCTTCTCCGGTGCGACAGTGGACTCTTTCCACTCCATTGCCCTCTCAAGTTCCTCCTGATCCAACTTCAGGCTGCGCATGGTGGCAACAAACTCCTCGGATACCCCTTTATGAGCCTTGAGAATTACTTCCCCCGCTGCCTCATCCATAAGGTATATGTCAGCGGCGTCCGCCTCCATAACCTCAAGCACTTTGTCCAGGGCAATTTCCATAAGCTGTTCAAGGTCCAGGGTCTGGCTCACCGCTTGGGTAACGGCATGGTGAGCCTCGACCCGCTTGGTATAGCGCTGAATCTCCTCCTCTACCCGCTTGCGCTCGGTGATGTCGCGGAAAAGGCCGCGGGTAGCAACGGGCTTGCCATCCTCGAAGCGACAGTTGGCGCTCCCCTCGACTATGATTGTCCTGCCGTCCTTGGTCACGAACGTGGCTTCAATGCGACCAACTTGTTCTCCGGCTATCACACGCTGGAATACCTCCCTGCAGTGCGACAGGCTGTCGGGGTGAATGATGTCGAACAAAGAAAGGCCGGCGATCTCCTCTTCCGTATATCCCAGTGTCTCCCGCCATGCGCGGTTCACATACACCAGGCGGCCGTCAGGAGCCACGCTCTGGATGAGGTCATTGGCGTTGTCAAAGAAGTCCCGCAACCGCTCCTCGCTCTCCTGCAGCGCCTCCTCCGCCAGCTTGCGCTCGGTGGCTTCGCCTAATCGTCTGGCAATAGCGTTGACCAGCGCTCTCTCTTCCTTCAGGAAAGGTCCCTCATCGACTTCTCGTTTTTCTTCCAGATACAAGACCTCCAGAGTACCGATTGCGTCGCCGTGCACTATGATATCGCTAGCCTGCTTCCAGATGGTCTCTCTGAAATTTTCCGTTCGAAATTCCTGACCATCCCAGGTGATCCGCGCGCAAGTGATTTCAGGATACTGCCAGGCTGGGGAAATGAGATCAACCGCACCCTGAAGTATCTCCTCCAACGAAATGCCCTGCTTTTCACAAAGGTTAGAAATGGCATAGAGGCAGTTTAGTTCCTTTACGCGCTCACCCAGATCATGCGTCCGATTCTGCAGCGCCTCCTCCGCGCGCTTGCGCTCGGTGATGTCCCTGACAACGACGGCAAGAGCAGGCTTACCTTCATAGTCAACGGGCTTAAAGCTCATCTCTATCGGCACCCGGTCGCCGTCCCGGTTCAGTATTGCCCCTTCCAGGCGCTCTCGCACCCGTCGGCCCTGCTGCAGCCGTTGCGCTGTTTTCTCAAGGTAGGGAGTAAATTCCGGCGGGGTAAATTTGTCAACCTGCTCTCCAATCAGCTCCTTGCGCTGATACCCCAAAATATGGGCCATCTTGGCGTTGGCGAAGACTATTTCCCCCTCCGAGGTCACCACCAGGTAGCCGTCGTTGATGTCCTCCGCCAGCCGCCGGTGCTTGGCCTCGCTCTGCTGCAGCTCCTCCTCCGCCCGCTTGCGCTCGGTGATGTCGCGGAAAAGGCCCAGTATAAGATGCTGTCCGCGTATGGTTATGGTCGAGGCGCGGATCCTCACCGGAACGATTGTCCCGTCCTTCCTAATGACCTCACCGTCATAGTCGGCAGCGTGGCCTTTTTCAATATGTGCGCCAAATCTCTGTCTGTACTCGTCGGCCTTGCCTGGAGGGTGGAGCTTCGTCTGGTGTATACCGACGATTTCATGGCGGCTCTTCCCCAACAGCGCCTCACCTTGCAAGTTGGTCTCGAGAATCAGCCCCGTCTCGACGTCGGCGAGAAATGCCGCGTCAGTGAGGTCCTCGAATAGATGGCGGTATTTCTCCTCGCTCTCCCGCAGCGCCGCCTCCCTTGCCCTGGTCTGCTCAAAGAGCCTGCCGTTCTCGATAGCCACCGCCAGCAGCGGGGCGACCTCCTCCAGTATCTGTTGCCCTTTTTTGCCGAAGGCGTTTGGCTGGCGGCTGGAAAGGCCGAAGTTCCCAATGACCTCACCTCTGGAGAATAACGGGATGCGGATGACTGACCTCATGCCCTCCCGAAAAAGGGTATCTTCGGTCCAGAACTTCTTCTCTTCAGCGAGGTCGGCAGCGATATAAACCTTTTTGTGGGTGGCAATCCACTCAGCAGCGGTGCCTTTTAACGGCCTTTCCACCCCCTGAGCAAACTCGGTCTTTGCACCTACGGATAAGGCGAACGCCTTGACCTTATCCCCTTCAATCACGCTAACGGTTGCGCGGTCGAAGGCAACCAGCCCCTTCAGTTGAGTGGCAAAGGTGTCAAAGACCTGGCGCAGGTCAAGGCTGGAGGCGATGGTCTTAATCACCTCGTTGATGGCGGCAAGCTGAGTGTACTCCTGCTTTTGCTCCTCAGCAATGCTCATTTCGCTCCCCTTTCTCAGTCCTACGCTACAGGACTACCTCCCTTATGTCAATCAACCTTTGGTACTACCGGCCAATTGCCGCCGAACCCGTAGACATCTTAACGCCAAGGAGTTGAAGCACAACCGACGTCCCACAATAAATCAGAAAAGCCTCCCTCGGGGGAGAAAGGCTTCTTAGAACCATCTCTGTCTTCGGTAGCCCAGCCATCCTAGCTCCCTGAGAAGCCTTAGACCCGAGGCTTTGCGCCCCCAACCTTTCGGTGGGTTTGCCTTTTCGGTGTTCTATTTGCTTTTATATATTTTGGCAGCATAAATCAAGTTTTGCCATTTGTCAAGCCGTGGAGCGGAACACTGCGGGGCTAGGCCGGCGGTGTTGACCACCTGGGGCGACCATTGTATAATTTCCATTGGAAAGCGGAGCGCACGTTTGGAAGAGATAACCCTTTCGTTAAATGGATTGCAACTAACCGGCAAACCTGGAACCACTATCCTCGAACTAGCTCAACAAAACGACATCTCTATTCCCACCCTGTGCTACGACCCCCATCTCAAACCTGCAGGTGCCTGCCGCGTTTGCCTCGTGGAGAACGAGGCTACCGGCGTCCTCCTGGCATCGTGCGTCACCCCCATTGCCGCGGGCATGGTGATCAATACTGAATCGCCGAAAGTAATCGAGGCGCGACGAACTGTTGTTGAGCTTCTCCTTGCCAGCCATCCCGATGCCTGCATCATCTGCGATGAGGGCAGCAACTGCGAGTTAGGGAAGATCGCTGCCGACCTGGAGATCAGTGAGGTTCGCTACACCCCCATGAGGCATTATTACCCCATAGAGGATACCAATCCCTTCATCGAGAGGGACCTGACTAAATGCATTCTTTGTGGCAAGTGCATCAGGGGTTGCCAGGAATTGCAAGAGGTGGGAGCCATCGACTATGCCTATCGAGGGTTTGATTCCATGCCGGCAACCTCCCTTGAAGTGCCTCTGGAGCAATCCCCATGTATCTTCTGCGGGCTTTGCGTTACCCTGTGTCCTACCGGGGCGCTTTCGGAGAAAATGAGGAAGGATAAGGGCAGGGAGACAAGGCGTGTCCGAACCATCTGCCCCTACTGCGGCTGCGGCTGCGGCATTTATCTTGACATCCGAGACCAGGAAGTGATCGGCGTTTCCCCTGACGGCGACAACCCGGTTAATAACATCTGCCTCTGCGTTAAAGGGCGCTTCGGCTACGATTTCATTAACCACAAGGACAGACTGACCACGCCCCTGGTGAGAAGGAACGGAAATCTGGAGGAGGCAAGCTGGGATGAGGCCCTGGACCTGGTGGCAAGCAAATTGCAGCAGATCAGGGACGAGAGCGGGGCCGACAGCATAGCTTGCTTAAGCTCAGCCAAGAGCACAAACGAGGAGAACTATCTGATGCAGAAGTTCGCCCGCGCCGTGGTCGGCACCAACAATGTTGACCACTGCGCCCGCCTCTGCCACGCGTCAACGGTGGCCGGTCTCGCCTCATCCTACGGAAGTGGGGCAATGACCAATTCCATCGCCGAAATCGAAGATGCCGATGTAATACTGGTCACCGGGAGCAATACCACAGAGAACCACCCCATAATCTCCATTCGGGTTAAGAGAGCAGTCAGGAAAGGGGCGAAGCTGATCGTAGTCGACCCCAGGAAAATCGACCTCACTAAATATGCCACGCTGTGGTTGCGTCAAAATCTGGGGACCGATGTCGCCTGGCTCAATGGCATGATGCACATCATCATTGAGGAGGGGCTGTGGGACGAGGATTACGTTAAGACCAGGACGGAAAACTTTGACGCCCTTAAGGAAACGGTGAAGAAATATACCCCCGAATTCGTAGAAAAGGTCACCGGCATTCCTCAAGATATGTTGCGGGAAGCTGCCCGCATCTACGCCTCAGGGAAGAAGGCGTCCATCCTCTTTGCTATGGGCATCACCCAGCATAGCACGGGAACCGACAATGTAAAATCGATAGCCAACCTCGCCATGCTGTGCGGGAATGTGGGCATTGAAAGCGCCGGCGTCAATCCCCTCCGGGGGCAGAATAATGTTCAGGGTGCCTGCGATATGGGCGCTCTGCCCAATGTCTTTCCCGGCTATCAAGCGGTTGGCGACCAGCAGGTGGTGTCGAAGTTTGAAACCGCCTGGGGGAAAAAGCTTTCCACTAACCCGGGATTGACCGTGGTAGAGATGATGAACGCTGCCGAGGAAGGCAAGATAAGGGCGATGTATCTCATGGGTGAGAACCCCATGATCAGCGACCCCGACCTAAAACATGTGGAAGCCGCCCTCAAGAAGCTGGACTTCCTCGTCGTCCAGGACATCTTCCTCACTGAGGCAGCCGAGCTCGCCGACGTGGTGCTTCCCGCTGTTACCTTCGCTGAGAGGGATGGAACGTTTACCAATACCGAGAGAAAGGTGCAAAGGATAAGAGAGGCGATAAATCCTGTTGGTGAAGCGAGGCCAGATTGGCAGATCATCTGCCAGCTTGCCTCCAGGATGGGCGATGACATGAATTACCAGCACCCCTCCGAGATCATGGAGGAGATCGCTAAATTGACCCCCAGCTACGGAGGCATCTATTACGACAGATTGGAAAACGGAGGGCTACAGTGGCCCTGCCCCGATAGGGAGCACCCAGGAACGAAGTATTTACATAAAGATAGATTCACCCGCGGCCTGGGGCTGTTTCAAGCTATAGAGTACATACCGCCAGCGGAAATGCCCGATGAGGATTACCCCTATTTCCTTTCCACAGGACGAGTGTATTACCACTTCCACACCGGCTCCATGACCCGCAGAAGCCAGGGGCTGGATGAAATCTATCCTCACGCCTTGGCTGAAATAAACCCCGCAGACGCCAGGGAGCTCGGAGTAGAGGATGGGGCCATGGTCAAGGTAACGTCGCGTCGTGGCGAGGTGGAAGTGGAAGCCATGCTCACGGAGAGGGTGCCCCAGGGGATGATCTTCATGAGCTTCCACTTCAGCGAGGCAGCAGCAAATGTGCTGACCAATCCCGCCCTCGACCCGGTGGCCAAGATTCCGGAATTGAAGGTCTGTGCCGTCAGGGTGGAGAAGGCCTAGGGAGAAATGCGATGCAAGTCACAGCCATAGACCAGGGAAAACTGGAGCAAGTCCTAACCAAATATGAAGGACAGGAAGGAGTCTTGATCTCCGTACTGCAAGAGGTTCAAGGGGAGTTTGGCTATGTGCCCAAGGAAGTAATAGAGAACATTGCTGGTGCCTTAAAGCTATTCCCGAGCCAGGTTTACGGCGTGGTTACCTTCTATGCCCAGTTTTACTTGACCCCTCGGGGCAGAAACACTATTAAGGTCTGTGAAGGCACCGCCTGCCATGTTCAAGGGGCAACGTCAGTGCTACGCGAGCTCAAGACTAAATTAGGCGTTGCAGAAGGAGGAACAACGGATGACCTCAAGTTCAACTTGGAGAGCGTCCGTTGTCTGGGCACCTGTTTCCTGGCCCCGGTGGTGATGATTAACCAAGACTACTACGGCAAACTCCAACCTCGGGATATCGAGGATATCATAAAGCACTACGATTGAGCGTGAGGCAGGTTTATTGTGAAAATAGGCACGCCGGATGAATTGAGGTCTTTTCGAGAGTCAATAGTGGCTCAAATGGACCCCCAAAAGTTATGTGTCAGGATATGCATGACCGGATGCCGCGCCTATGGAGCTGTGAGAATCAGGGACGCTTTTCTCGAGGAGATCAAGGGGCGCGGGCTGGAAAAGGAGATCGACATTAGGGAAACCGGGTGCCACGGCTTTTGCGCCCGAGCACCGGTTATTACCATCGATCCCAGAGACATATTCTATCAACAATTAACCGCCGAGGACGTGCCTGAGATTATAGACCAGACCTTGATCAAAGGCGAGATTATCGATCGCCTGGTTTATGCTGACCCAGCAACAGGTGAGAAGTTCCCGTTCAACGCTGATGTCCCCTTCTACAAAAACCAGACAAAGAATGTGCTTCGCAACTGCGGCGTGATCGACCCCCGAAATATATCCCATTATATTGCCCGCGATGGGTATGCTGCCCTGAGCAAGGCGCTTACCACCATGACCCCAGAGGAGATCATCGACACTGTGGAGCAGTCTGGGTTGAGAGGACGTGGGGGCGCTGGTTTCCCCACAGGGAGGAAATGGCGCTTTGTCAGGGAGGCCCGCGGCGATACCAAGTATGTTGTTTGCAATGGTGATGAAGGAGACCCCGGTGCCTTTATGGATCGGGCGGTGATGGAGGGCGATCCTCACAGCGTTCTTGAGGGAATGCTCATTGCCGCTTATGCCATGGGGGTAGAGGTGGGCTACATCTATGTCCGTGCCGAGTATCCCATAGCAGTAGAGCACCTAAAAATCGCCATCGCCCAGGCGCAGGAGCTGGGTCTTTTGGGCGAAAAAATCCTCGGCTCCGGGTTCAACTTCGAAATAAGGATCAAAGAGGGTGCTGGAGCCTTCGTTTGTGGCGAGGAAACAGCGCTCATAGCATCGATAGAAGGTAAAAGAGGCATGCCCCGTCCCCGCCCCCCATTCCCAGCCCAATCCGGTCTATGGGATAAGCCGACCAATATCAATAATGTGGAGACCAATGCCAATGTGCCCCTCATCATCCTCAAGGGCTCCGAGTGGTATGCTAGCATCGGCACCGAAAGAAGCAAGGGAACAAAGATATTCTCACTAGCAGGCAAAATCAATAATACTGGCCTGGTGGAGGTTCCCATAGGTACACCCGTGAGAAAGGTTATCTATGATATCGGGGGTGGCATACCGGGGGGCAGAAGGTTAAAGGCAGTCCAAACAGGTGGTCCCTCGGGGGGGTTTGTGCCCGAAGAACACCTAGACCTGCCCATTGACTACGACACCCTGCAGGCCATCGGCTCTATCATGGGCTCGGGGGGAATGGTGGTTATGGATGAGGACACATGTATGGTGGATGTAGCCCGGTTCTTCCTCGAGTTCACTAATGATGAATCCTGCGGTAAATGCTCCATCTGCCGCCTGGGGAGCCAACAGATGCTAGATACGCTGACCCGAATCACTCAAGGAGAAGGGCGTGAGGAGGATATAGAATTGCTTGTCGAGCTGGGCAAGCAGGTTCTGGATATCTCCCTCTGCGGTCTGGGACGCACCCTCCCTAACCCGGTGCTCACATCCACAAACTACTTTCGGGATGAATATGACGCCCACATAAAGGAGAAACGGTGCCCTGCGCTGGTGTGTGATGCGCTTGTCTCTTACTATATCCTGGCTGAAAAGTGCGAAGGTTGCATGATTTGCCTCCGCAATTGCCCCAGCGAGGCGATTATGGGGGGCAAGAGGATGGTGCATGTTATCGATCAGAGTAAGTGCACCAAATGCGGCACGTGCCTCAGCTTGTGCCCGACCCGCTTCAGTGCGGTAGTAAAGGTTTCAGGAGAGCAAATCCCGGTGCCTGAGGAGCCTATCCCGGTGGCACCTCGTAAGCCAAAGGCTGCTTGACATGCGCCATGTAGCGATGAAAGGGGGTAAAGGATGAAGACCATCACCGAGCAGAAGCCCTTTGAGGAAATCGAGGAAACCCTGGGCCAAGCGACGAGGGTTTATCTGATAGGATGTGGCACCTGCGCTACAACATGCCACACGGGGGGTAAAGCAGAAGTCCTCCAGATGAAGGATAAGCTCAGTGAGATCGGTAAAGAGGTTACTGGGTGGATGGTGATCCCTACTGCGTGTGATGATCTGACCAGGGAGGCCCTGGAGGAAAACGCTCAAGCCGTTGACAGAGCGGAAGCTCTCCTGGTGATGACCTGCGCCTTTGGGGTGCAGACAGTCGCCCGGTTCACAGATAAGCCTGTATACCCGGCGCTAAACACCCTCTTCATCGGAAAGGAAGACCTGCCAGCGCATTTTTCCGAGATTTGCATCCAGTGTGGGAACTGCATCCTGGGGAGAACGGCTGGCATCTGTCCCATGACCGCCTGCCCCAAGGGGTTGGTTAACGGCCCCTGTGGTGGCTACAGGGACGGAATGTGCGAAGTAGATCCAAACAGGGAATGCGCCTGGATCCAGATTTATAACCGGCTCAAGGAGATGAACCAGTTAGAAAAGCTCTCTGTAGTGCAACCACTGAAGGATTATTCTAAGATGGCTCATCCCCGTGCTGTCAGCACCAGACGCTAGTCGAGAATCGACGAAGAGACCTTCAGGTCACACCCATTCCTTGCCTACTGGGCAGAAAGCCTAAAAAATAAAGACTACCAAAAAGTATGATAGCCATAAGTATCGACAAGCTGTCTGGCTTCACTGTACTCAATCCGCGCGACCGCGGTCACCCCCGCGCCGTGGAAGCAGACAACCGTGCCCTCGGACTGGCCAAACCGCGGCATGAACACCCACATCCAATAAATCCCGCCGACCTGGTTCGTGGGCTCATACTGCAAGGGCGGCCCAGGATCTATGTAGAGGCAGTCCACGACGTAGCAGGCTGCGTTCGCGTAGTCCGGATCAACCAGATTGATTACTACGGCTTGGGCCATGCCCACACTAATGGTATTGTACACCTCGGCAGGACTCGAGGCCAGGGCAATGTGCTCTTCCTCTTCCTCCTCTGCCAACTCACAAGACACGGCCAATATCAGCGTCATTGCCAACAATCCCACAAGACAAATTCTGAACGCTCTCGCTCCCATTCTGCCCCCTATCTCATTTTGATTTTAAAAGCACAGCACCAGAGTGTATAATGAAATTTATAGAAATGTGCACCAGGGTCTAGCTCAGCGATCCGAAGCCCACTTTCATAGCCCGGCAGCATCCAGCACCGCAGGCACCATCTTCTCCCAACCGATAGCCATAATATGAACCCCCTGGCACAACGGCTTCATATCCTTGATCAGGCGCGCTGCTATCTCGATGCTTTGTTGCCGCTTATTTTCAGCTTGATCCATCTCTTCTATAAGAGTATCAGGGACATGCACGCCGGCGACGTTCTTATTCATGAAGCGAGCCATACCTGCTGACTTTAGAAGGACAATACCCAGCATTACCGGCACCTTGAGGTGCTTTATCTGCTGCATAAACCTCTCGAATTCTTCAGGCTGGTACACGGCCTGGGTCTGAAAGAACTGCGCCCCCGCTTTGACCTTCTTCTCCATTTTGATGATCTGGGGCTCAAGAGGATTAGCCCCGGGGGTCACTACCGCCCCCAAGAAAAAGCGAGGGCTCCCTTTCAGCTCCTTTCCTGCCAGGTCTCGCCCCTGCTGCAAAAGGATGGCAGTCTCAAGCAGGGAAACGGAATCGAGGTCAAATACCGACTTGGCATCGGGGTGGTCGCCCAAGGAAACATGGTCACCGGTGAGGCAAAGCACATTCTCAATCCCGAGAATAGAGGCCGAGAGCAGGTCGGATTGGAGGGCAATGCGATTGCGATCGCGGCAGGTCATCTGAAAAACAGGCTCGAGCCCCCGCTCCTGCAGCAGACGACAGGTTGCCAGGGAGCCCAATCTCATTACCGAACTTTGCTGGTCGGTGACATTGATTGCATCCACCCTCCCACCGAGCAACTCAGCATCCTCAAGCATCTCCTCGATATCCACACCTTTAGGCGGGCCGATCTCTGCGGTGACCACAAACTTGCCCGACTTAAGCGCTTCACTGAGATTGCTCATAACCCGCCCTCCTGCCGGTGAAGTCGGTTCAAAGGATACTATGGAGCGGCTATCCCGTCAAGGGTTTTCTATGGGACAAGCCGCCATCATTCCCCCATAATCTGCAAAACGATCTCTCTGGAGCGGGGGCGATTATCGAAATCCACGACCACGATCTGCTGCCAGGTGCCCAGTACCAGGCTCTTGTTGGTGAAAGGCACTGTCAGCGAGGGGCCCAAAATAGAGGCGCGCACGTGAGAAAAACCATTCCCATCGCCCCAGGCGCGGTCATGCTGGTAAGGGATGCTTCTGGGAATAGTCCTCTCCCACATGTCTTGAAAATCGCTGAGGAGCCCGGACTCAAACTCGATGGTGGAGACGCCAGCCGTTGAACCTGCCACG
>JABUBL010000491.1_pt1 | contig 11932 bp, 11 predicted proteins | sample 7240371 | NCBI WGS metagenome assembly JABUBL01 (sample SAMN07256343, study PRJNA390944) | subsurface metagenome | isolation source: Methane hydrate marine sediment | place: Pacific Ocean: Eastern North Pacific, ODP site 1244 | collected 2002
AGGAATAGGGGAAGGATTTAATGGTTCGGTAGCCCGAACTGGGGAACCCTGCTTGCTGGAGGATTCTGCACTAGAGTCCAGGCTTTCACCGGAGGTAATCAAGTGCGAAGGGATAAAATCTCAATTTATTGCGCCCCTGAAATCCAAAGATACAGTGATTGGTGCGTTATGTGTTGCAACTCGTACGCTGAGGCAATTTACCCCGGAGGAAAGGGAGCTTTTGACCCTCGTCGGTCTTGAACTCGGTGTGGCTGCACAGAAAGCCTACTTTTGTCAAGAATTGAAGAGAGTTGGAAGTAGGTTTCAGGAAGTGTTTGAAAAGGCTCATGATGCTATTTGGATCCAAGATTTCCAGGGGAAAATCATTGCTGCTAATCAAGCTGCTTCAAGGCTTACCGGATATGAAATGGGAGAGTTGATTGGGCGCAGTGTATCTGAATTTCTTACCCCTCAAGCACGTAAACTGGCAGAGGAAGTGCGACAAAATTTACTCACGGGAAAAGGGATAAAGCAGCCCTATGAGCAGAGAATAGTGAGGAAGGATGGTACAGAGGCGATAATTCTTTTAACTACCAGCCTGCTCGAGGATCAAGGGATACCATCAGCTTTCCAGCATATCGCTCGGGATGTCACTCAAGAAAGGAAGCTTCAGGAGGATCTTCGCCTTTATGCTGATCAGGTCAGTAAAGCACACGAGGAGGAGCGTAAGCGCATCGCTAGGGAACTTCATGATGATACCATTCAGGCTATGGCTGCTGCTTCTCGACGTCTAGATAGCCTGACTACTGGGCAGGAAATATCTGAAAACCTGCGGGAACCTTTAGAAGAGCTCCAAAGGGATATTGATGAGTCTTTAATGAGGACGCGGCGCCTCATGCAAGACCTCCGTCCTCCCACCTTGGAGTATCTAGGACTTCTCCCAGCTTTAAGGGAATTGATAACTCAAGTGCAGGAGCAATGTAGTATAAAGATAGATTTAAGGACAAGGGGGTCAGGCCGACATTTTAGCCCAGAAAATGAGCTTCTGGTCTATCGCATTGTTCAGGAAGCCTTACGGAATATATGGAAGCATTCTGAAGCAACAGAAGCCGAGTTTGCTGTAGAGTTTGATGAAGACAAGACCATTATAACAATCAGCGATAATGGAAAGGGATTTAATCCTGACCAGAGTCAGGGATTTCTCGAAACTGGCAAACTAGGGCTTGCTGGGATGAAGGAGCGAGCCCGCCTACTGGGAGGTACCTTGGCCGTACACTCCAAACTAGATAGCGGCACCAAGGTAACCCTCGATATTCCCAACAAAGATTTACCGGTGTAGCCATGTTTACATTAGCACTTCTATGAATAGTTCCTCTGAGTAACTAAACGATGCATCGCAATGTGCTCCAACAAAATGAGTTTTTGTGCAATGGTTAAACAGTCCGGACAATCGTTACACTAGAGATTCAGTTCGCGCTTTCACAGTTGCGACTTTCAATGGATGAGAGAACGATTTATAAAGAATCTTACTGCAATTCTTCAGCTTTCAGATGCTCTCCCACCTTCATAACGGTTTTTAACGGTAATAAGCGTATAATTAACCAGGTCTTCCAAATAGTCTCTTCAGCCAATCTATTAAAGATGTTGGTCTCTCAGGTGGCAAGCCCTGTAATTCCCTCAGTTTGTTTATCGTTCTCCGCCACCAATTTGTTGGTGCTGATTGATTTCTTGCCTAGCACAGGATATACTATTATGGTTTGCCAATTGTGATATAATAGCCTTGATAGTTAGCCAGATTTAGTAAGTCTAAGTGCTTTTCCGAGAAGCCCTAGCACTAATTAAGCTAGAAATAAAGATTTTGATGAAGAACACTGCTCCCAATCTAGCCGTTCCCTTTGGCTTTGCCTACTCCAAGAAGATAATTCCCATAAGCATTGAAACTGCCTATAGAAGTGATAAACCGGCTCAAGATATTGGTTGGCGAAATTAGGCAAAGAAGAGCCAGGAGATATAATTTATGGAAGGAAAAAGTTAATTAAAGTGAGGATAGTTGTTTGAGTTTCTCTATCGCTGTAGCTGGGAAGGGTGGTAGCGGAAAGACATCGGTGGCAAGCCTCATCATTCGCTACTTGAAAAATAACAAACCGAAGCCGATTCTAGCTATTGATGCTGATTCTAATGCCAACCTGGGGGAGAGTTTGGGATTGGATGTAAAGCAAACAGTTAGCTCAATGCTTGAGGACTTTCAGAGGGATAAGATAAACATTCCCCCCGGAACGACTAAGGAGGCTTATTTAGAGTATAAATTAAACGAGATTATCGTTGAAAGTAAGGAGCTTGACCTGGTGGCGATGGGTAGAGGGGAAGGTCCTGAGTGCTACTGCTATCCCAACCTCATCTTGAGGAAATTTGCCGATGTCCTGGCTAGTAACTATGCCTATGTGGTTATGGATAATGAGGCAGGTATGGAGCACCTGAGCCGAAGAACCACTCAGAATGTTGATGAGCTGTTAATAATCTCCGACCACTCAGTGAAGGGCGTGCGAACTGTGGCTCGAATAAGGGATCTGGTCTCTAAACTCAAGTTAGTGGTGAATAGGCAATCGGTGATAATCAATTTTGCCCCGGCCAAAATAGCTCTTCCAGTTAGTGAAGAACTGGCGAGACTGAGGATTGAGCCTATAGCTCTAATTCCTGAAGATGAGGAGGTATATAAATATGATCTTGAGCTTAAGCCACTTCTAGATTTGCCTGATACCTCTAAGGCAGTGAGAGCAGTTAACGATTTGATGGCTGAGCTTCTTAATAAAGATTAAGCTTTAATTCAAGGAGGTAGAAAAATGACAGCACAGATTATTAGTGGCACTGAGGTTGCCAAACAGATTCGCGAGGAGCTAAAACAGGAGATTGCTGGACTCAAGGAAAAGCATAATCTAATACCGGGGTTAGCCACTGTTCTGGTTGGCGAGGATCCAGCCTCTCAAGTTTATGTTGGGGCGAAGGAGAAAACATCTCTAGCCTTAGGCGTTTATTCAGAAAGGCACGACCTGCCGGCTGACACCAGTGAAAAGAAATTGCTCACTCTAATTGACAAGTTAAATAAAGACCCTAAAATTCACGGTATTTTAGTCCAACTCCCCCTACCCAAGCATATCAATGAAACCAGAGTTCTTTATGCCATCGACCCTAAAAAGGATGTTGATGGCTTTCACCCGGTGAATGTAGGCAAATTAATGATTGGAGAACCAGATTATTTACCCTGCACGCCTCACGGAATTCAGCAGCTTTTGGTCAGGTCGGGGATTAAGATTGAAGGGGCAGAGGTGGTGGTTGTAGGTAGGAGTAATATTGTGGGCAAACCTATAGCCAATATCCTTCTCCAGAAGAGTGAAGGAGCTAATGCTACGGTTACTGTATGCCACACCAGAACCCGGGATATCTCCTTCCACACCAAGAGGGCTGATATACTAATTGTGGCCGCAGGGAGACCCAAGGCTATCACCGCTGATATGGTTAAAGAAGGGGTGGTGGTGATCGATGTTGGGGTCAACCGGATTGGAAAGACCGCAGAGGGCAAAGCTATCTTATCTGGAGATGTGGATTTTGATGCGGTTAAAGAGAAGGCAAAAGCTATTACCCCGGTGCCTGGTGGTGTGGGACCTATGACCATAACCATGCTTATGCTAAATACGGTGAGGGCGGCAAAGCGGGCTGGTGGGCTAGCCTAAGAGAGGATAAGGAATGGCGCTTGAAATTCCTAAGACAGCCTATAGTGATTAATAACAAGCTGGAAAGGAGAGGATAAATTGAGTTTACAATCTCAAGTGGAGGCAGGAAAGTTTGTGGTTACTGCTGAGGTCGGACCACTGAAGGGAACAGATACCACCGAAATCAATGAGGTGGCTGAGCTTTTAGGGGGTAGGGCAGATGCAGTCAATGTTACTGACCAGCAAAGCTCAGTGATGAGGCTAGGTTCACTGGCTGCCTGCCACCTGTTAAAAGAAAGGGGGCTTGACCCTGTGTTCCAGCTCACCTGCCGAGATAGAAACCGAATAGCTCTGCAATCAGACCTGTTGAGTGCTTATGTCCTGGGGATTAGCAATGTTTTATCCATCACCGGTGATTTACCTATGTTGGGTGATCACCCCCAAGCCAAGCCGGTTTATGATTTAGATTCGGTGCAGCTACTTTGGGTGATAAAAAGATTAAATGAGGGTTATGATATGGGGGGGAATGAGCTTAAGGGAAAGCCAAATTTCTTTCCCGGGGCGGTGATAAACCCAGGGGCTGATACCGAGGTTGCCTTTGAGCTACAGATCATTAAGATGGAGAAAAAGATTGCGGTGGGAGCCAAGTTCTTTCAAACTCAAGCTGTTTTTGACCTTGATGTCCTCGCCAAATTTATGAGGAGGGTTGAAGGGTTTAATGTTCCTATTTTAGCCGGAGTAATACCGCTGAAATCGGCGGGTATGGCTCGATTTATGAATAAAAACATAGCTGGTATCTCCATACCTGAAGAATTGATTGACAAAATGAGTAAGACTGAAGATAAAGTCAGGACGGGGCTAGAAATTGCAGCTAATACTATCAGAGAGCTCAAGGGGATGTGCCAGGGAGTGCATATTATGGCTATGGGCTGGGAGAAGAAAGTGCCAGCAATGCTAGATGCTGCTGGACTATGAAAGCCGCCTGGCTAAAAGGTTTCAACCGTTAATTTCATAGAAGTAGTATAAGTAAAGTGGTAGCCTGAATATTGTATCTTCAGGGCTAGTGAAGAGGTTGCCAGCAATATTCAACATCTCTGATGATGAAAAGCAGAGGCTTACCGTTGCCAAGGTGGTTAGCGGTGCTTTACCTCGTATGAGCCAAAAATAAAGTTCAGGTCATCTTGCAAAGCAGAGACCTTCTCCTCAGGGAAGAGCTTTTCATCAATATCAAGGGCTAACTTGGTTTCACCTTTGGCTGAACCTATGATATGTGCCCTGACACATTCTTTCTCAATCTTGCCTGGCTCACCCTGAATTCCAAAGGTAAGCGTGCCGCGAGAAATAAATGACGATGAGTCTGTGGGTAGGGAGTAGGTTTCTAGCTTTGCCTCGCCGATAACTGCTCCCTGCTTCAGAATAAGGTCTCTTATCTCATCATAAAGTAGCTCAGGTTTTACATCTTGGTATGTTTTTCTAATCTTCATTTTTGTAGTTCCTTATCTCCTATCCGTATTAATAGTCTTCTGATGAAGCTTTCCATTATGTAAAGAATTATTTATGCCCAGCCCCTCAATCTCATAGCTTCAGCCACACGATTTACAGCCACAAGATAGGCAGCCAGTCTCATATTAATCTTGCGTTTTATAGATTCAGATAGAACATCCCTAAATGCGTTTGTCATATTTCTCTCAAGCCTCTGGTGAACCTCCTCCACATCCCAGTAATATTTGTTAATGCTCTGCACCCACTCAAAATAGGAGACGGTAACTCCTCCAGCATTGCATAGGAAATCAGGTATCACAAAAACCCCATTGTTATACAGTATTTCGTCTGCCTCTGGAGTAATTGGTCCATTAGCTAACGCAGCTACTATCTTTGCCCTGATTTTAGGGGCATTTTCCTCTGTTATTACGTTCTCCAATGCCGATGGGCATAATATATCAACCTCTAATTCAAGTAACTCATTGTTACTGATATTTTCTGCTTGGGGAAAGTTTATAACTGAGCCGGTCTCATCCTTATGCTGCTTAACCTTGTGTGGGTCTAAGCCTTTTTCGTTGTAGATACCGCCCTTGGAGTCACTAACAGCTACAATCTTAGAACCCAGAGTATCATTCATCAGAATAGCTATATTAAAACCAGCGTTACCATAACCCTGAACAGCTACTGTTGCCGTAGATAAATCAATATTTAGATGCTTGGCAGCTTCTATAATGGTATACATCCCGCCACGAGCAGTGGCATCTCCACGACCCAGAGAACCACCTAAAGCTACCGGTTTCCCGGTTATTACATCTGGGCTGAAATGACCTACTAATTTTGAATACTCATCTATCATCCACGCCATTACCTGGGGATTGGTATATACATCTGGCGCCGGGATATCTATCTGAGGACCAATAAATTGCCATATGGCATCTATGTAGCCCCGGCTTAGCCTTTCCAACTCCCCTTTAGACATTTCTCTGGGGTTACAAATAACACCCCCCTTGCCACCTCCATAGGGAATATTTACTACAGCGGATTTCCATGTCATCCAGGCAGCCAATGCCCTAATCGTGTCAATAGTCTCATCAGGGTGAAATCTGATACCCCCTTTAAAAGGACCGCGGGCATCATTGTGTTGAACCCTGAACCCCTGGAAAACTTTAACCTCTCCATTATCCATCCTTACCGGTATAGATACGTGCAGCTCTCTCATGGGCTCTCTAAGACTAGCATGGATACTTGGTTCCAGATTTAATATGCCAGCTACTTCATCTAGCTGATGTTGCGCAATTTCAAATAAACTTGTCTTTTCTACATCTATAACATGACTTTTTTTATTCATAATGTAACCCCTCTCTTAACTCCTATATTTTACTGGTATATTGGTATGTTCCTTTCTTTCAGATATTGCTTAGCTTGTGAAATTGAGACTTCACCGAAATGGAAGATTGAAGCGGCTAAAACTGCTGATGCTTTGCCCATTGTAATAGCTTCATAGAGGTGCTCCAGCTTTCCGGCGCCTCCTGAGGCGGTAACCGGGAGGCTAACCGCTTCAGCTACTGCCCTGGTCATCTCTAAATCGTAGCCTTCTTTTGTTCCGTCAGCGTCCTTGCTGGTAAGTAGAATCTCGCCAGCGCCCAATTCTTCTGCTTTCTTCGCCCAGCCAACAAGCTCTATCCCGGTAGCCTCACTTCCACTCCTCACCACTACCTCCAAGCGGGGGAGACCACTATCTGGCGGATTCTTTCTGGCATCAATAGCCACCACCAGTTTATCTTTGCCAAATTCTTCGGCTGCCCTTTTTATAAGGTCAGGGTTGGCGATAGCAGCTGTATTTACAGAGACTTTATCCACGCCAAGGTCAAGCAAGGCTTTCATATCCTCAATACTGCCTATGCCACCACCTACGGCAAAGGGAATGGTAACTACCTCACAGACTTTCTTGACCCAGCCCAACCTTGTCTTTCTATTTTCTAAAGTGGCAAAGATGTCAAGGAAAACAAGCTCATCGGCACCCTGATGGCAATAGGCAACGGCGGCTTCTACGGGGTCACGAGCATCTCTAAGGTTTTCAAACCTTATCCCTTTAACTACCCTCCCATTTTTTATATCAAGGCAGGGTATGATTCTTATCTGTTTCATCAATTTATTATAACCTATCATTGCTCTGAGTTCAATTAAGAAAGAGGGGGTTTGCTTAGTCTGGTTTACTCCGGCTGTTGTTGCATACCAAAGGGTATGCTATACTATTAAACTAGTTACAGGTAATTATAATAACTGGAAAGGGGTTAAAGTTTGCCAGATACAGTAACTATTAAAGAACTTTTAGAAGCCGGGGCTCACTTCGGGCACCAGACGAGTCGCTGGCATCCTCGTATGAAGAGTTATATCTTCACCAAGCGCAATGGTATTCACATCATTGACCTAGAGCAAACGGTAACCAGACTAGACAGGGCTTGCGAATTTGTTCAGCAGGTAGTAGCTGAGGGTGGCAATATTCTCTTTGTCGGCACCAAAAAGCAGGCTCAAGAGACTGTAGAAGAGGAAGCCAAACGCTGTGGTGTGTATTATGTCAACCAGCGGTGGCTGGGGGGGGTGCTGACTAACTTTGCTACCATCCAAGCCCGCATAGACCACCTAGTCCGCCTGGAAGACCAGCAGGAGCGGGGGGAATTTAGCCGCTTGCCTAAAAAGGAAGCGCTAAAACTTGAGCGTGAAATTTTACGCCTTAACCAACAGATGGGTGGTTTCAAGGAGATGACAAGCCTACCGGCGGCTCTATTCATTGTTGACCCCACCAAAGAAAGGATTGCTCTAGCCGAAGCCAAGCGGGTAGGGGCACCAGTTGTAGCTATGGTAGATACCAATTGTAACCCCGATGATATAGACTACCCTATACCATCCAATGACGATGCTATTAAAGCCATCAGGCTGATATGCAGTAAAATTGCTGATGCAGTTATTGAGGCTAAAACCAGCGAGGCAGTGATGCCGACTGAGGAAGGACAGGAAGAAGGCCTGGAGGAAGTTGAGGCTACAGAAACCACCGAGCCTTCTGTTTTGGCTTCAGATGATAAATAGAGGAGGGAAGCTGAAAATCTCAACAACTGGAATAAAGGAGCTAAGGAAACAATCAGGAGCTGGGATTATGAATTGCCGGAATGCCCTCCTTGAAGCCAAAGGGGATATGGAAAAGGCACTCCAGATTCTAAGACAGCAGGGTCTTCTCCAGGCACAGAAAAAGGCAGGGCGCTCCGCCACCGAGGGAATAATTGAAGCCTATATCCATATCGGGGGACATATTGGAGCCATGGTTGAATTAAACTGCGAAACTGATTTTGTTGCCCGCACTGATGAATTCAAGGAACTGGCTCACCATCTGGCGATGCAGGTAGCCGCCACAGGCCCCCGGTTTGTCTCAAGGGAGGAAGTTCCTGAAGAAGCTGATATAGAACCGGAGACAGCCTGCCTGCTTCTTCAGCCTTACATCAAGGACCCTGATAAGACGGTTCAAGATATCATTAGTGAAACTATTGCCAAGGTAGGAGAGAATATCAAAGTAAATAGATTTGCCAGGTTTGAAATAGGAGAGTAATGGCTGAGACCAAATATAAACGGGTTCTACTCAAACTTAGTGGCGAGGCTTTCAGCGGCAAGACTGACTATGGCATTGACACCCCTACCCTATTCAAGGTTGCCAAGCAGATTAGACAGGTAATTGAAATGGGGGTGAGCATAGCTATTATTGTTGGTGGTGGTAACATCTGGCGGGGGGCTAAGGCTGAGCAAGAGGGAATGGATAGGGTTACTGCCGACTACGCCGGGATGTTAGCTACAGTGATAAATGCCCTGGCTCTTCAGGATGCACTGGAGAAAGAAGGCGTAACTACCCGAACTCAGTCAGCTATAGGCATTCAACAGGTTGCGGAACCTTACATCAGGCGGCGGGCTATTCGTCACCTGGAGAAAGGCAGGGCAGTCATCTTCGCCGGGGGCACCGGCAACCCGTATATGACGACTGATACCGCAGCTGCTCTACGAGCCATAGAGATTGAAGCAGAAGTTCTCCTTATGACAAAGAATAATGTTGATGGCGTTTATAGTGCCGACCCCCGCAAGGACCATAATGCCAAGAAGTTTGATAGGCTCACCCATTTTGAGGCACTAAATAAACGCCTGGAAGTAATGGATGCTACCGCTCTCTCCCTATGTCTAGAAAATAAGCTACCGATAATTGTTTTTGACCTTCAAGCCCCCCGCAGTATAGAGCGGGCTGTAATCGGTGATTCTATTGGCACCCTGATATCCGGTGAGAAGTGAAATGGTTAACCGCACCTTATGGAATATTGAAGGAAAGATGGGCACATCTATTGAGGTCTTGAAGAGGGAATTAGCTACTATCCGCACCGGCCATGCTACCCCAGCCTTAATAGAGCATATCAAGGTGGAATATGCTGGTGTTCCCACCCCACTTAACCAGATGGCAAGCATTTCGGCACCTGAAGCCAGGCTCCTGGTCATCCAGCCGTGGGACCGGAGCAGTATACAAAGCATAGAGAAAGCTATCCTAAAGTCTGAGCTTGGGCTAACGCCAGCTATTAGTGGGGATATAATTCGGTTAAACATTCCACCGCTTACTGAAGAGCGGCGGCAGGAGTTGACTAGAGTAGTGCGAAAAAGGGTTGAGGAAAGAAGGATAGTAATACGCAACCTAAGGCACGAAGTTATGGATGAACTAAAAAAGGGAGAAAGAAATAAGGATATTTCACAGGACGAGCATAAGCGTGCCCTAGAGCAACTACAGAAGCTTACCGATAGTTTCATAGCCAATGCCGAGCAAATTGGGCGAGATAAAGAAGCAGAGCTTATGGAGGTCTAGCCCGAAAGAGAAGACACGGGTGAGGTTGATAACAACCGTATGCTCAAGAGAAGGGTCATAACTGCACTCTGGGGTATTCCTCTTGTTACGGCTATTGTCTGGTTTGGCGAGCCATGGTTTACCGCATTAATGGCTATCTGGGGTCTGTTGGCTGCCTTTGAATTCTACAGGATGGTCGCTGCCTCAAAAGTACCACCACTTACCTACTTCGGGCTAGTCTGGACATTACTATTCATTCTTAGTCGTAATTCGGGACTACTATCTTGGCTTGAACCTCACTTTAATCCTGACCTGCTTATACCGTTTCTACTAACCTCAGCGGTGGTACTATCTCTAATCTGGCTCCTATTGCGCCCACAGAAAGAGGGGGCTTTTGCTAGCTGGGTATGGACAATGGGTGGAATTCTCTATGTGGGGTGGCTACTAAGCTACCTGGTGGCACTGAGGGGTCTAGATGATGGCAGGAACTGGGTATTTTTTGCTCTGTTTACTACCTGGGCTTCAGATACCTGCGCTTTCGGCATCGGCAAAAACCTGGGCAGGCATAAGCTTGCTCCCCGAGTTAGCCCAGGTAAAACCTGGGAAGGAGTCGTAGGCGGAATATTTGGTGCTGTGGTAATGAGTATATTGTTTTTTACCCCTACGCCCTTCCGCCTGCCTCTCATCCACTGGCAGGCAATACTTCTGGGCTTACTGGTTAGTGTTTTTGGGCAACTTGGCGACCTGGTAGAATCCTTGCTCAAGCGCAATATGGGAGTAAAAGAGTCGGGCAAGTTAATACCGGGACATGGGGGCACCCTTGACCGAATGGACAGCATTGTCTTTGCTGGCATAGTGGTATACTATTATGTGATATGGGTAATAGTGTAAAGCAACTGGCTGTCCTGGGTTCAACAGGCTCTATAGGTCGGCAAACACTTGAAGTAGTCCGTGCCTTACCTCACAAATTTCACATTATTGGGCTGGCGGGGGGGAAGAACATTGATTTGCTGGCAGAGCAAATCCGGGAGTTCAAGCCAAGGTTTGTCTATTGCCAAGATAGGGAGGCAGGGTCTCAATTAGTCAATGCCGAATGCGAATTCCTGTCGCTGGAGGATATTGCCCGCCAGCCCCAGGTGGACACTGTGGTTATGGCTACCTCGGGGAGCTCAGGGCTAAGGCCAACGCTGGCGGCGGTAAAAGCGGGTAAGAATGTTGCCCTGGCTAATAAGGAATCACTGGTTATGGCGGGCGAGATTATTATCAATGAGGCAAAGCTAAATGCAGCCCAGATTCTGCCTATTGATAGCGAGCATAGTGCTATATGGCAGTGCCTTAGGGGTGAAACGCAGCCGGCAGCCCAGCTTATTCTAACGGCATCAGGGGGACCGTTCTGTCATTATTCACCAGCCCAATTAGATGAAGTTACCGTTGAGCAAGCTCTAAAACATCCCTCGTGGCAGATGGGGAGAAAGGTTACCATAGACTCGGCGACCCTGATGAATAAGGGGCTTGAGGTCATTGAAGCTCACTGGCTGTTTAATATGTCTTTTGACAGTATTAAGGTTCTAATCCATCCCCAGAGCATTATCCACTCTATGGTAGAATTCATAGATGGCTCAATCAAAGCCCAGCTAAGTTACCCTGACATGCGGTTACCTATCCAGTATGCCCTGACTTATCCTGAACGCTTGCCCAATCCTCAATTTCCCAAGCTTGACTGGGGCATAATTAATAATCTTAGCTTTGAGCAACCTGACTTTGATACATTTCCCTGCCTCAAGTTAGCTATAGAGGCGGGGAGGAAGGGTGGGACTTACCCAGCGGTAGTCTGCGCAGCTGATGAGGTAGCCGTGGAACTCTTCCTATGGCAACGCATCAAATTTATTGATATTGCTAA
>JABUBL010000492.1_pt1 | contig 11931 bp, 12 predicted proteins | sample 7240371 | NCBI WGS metagenome assembly JABUBL01 (sample SAMN07256343, study PRJNA390944) | subsurface metagenome | isolation source: Methane hydrate marine sediment | place: Pacific Ocean: Eastern North Pacific, ODP site 1244 | collected 2002
CTCCGATTGCCATCAAGAGGGTGAATAAACCTATTCAATGGATGCATGTTCTCTTTACTCCTAAATACGACATGTCAGTAGGTGACGTTTCGCAGCATCCTAAACACCCTCGTGAGCAATATTCGCCCGAAGAGATTAAAAAGATGAAGGGTGGCTAGCTCTCGTATTCCTTTCTCAGCTCGTCGACCGTTCTCTGGAACTGCTCCTTTTTCTCTTCTTCACTTAAGCGGTGCAGCAGCGGTACCCATTCCATATCCTTGAGGTTCTCTATCAACATGGGCAGCGAGTCGTAGGGGAAGGAGAGGAGTATTAAGCCTTCGGGGAGCACCTTGCGCGCTTTCATGCCGAAGCCGAGCCCGGTGACGGAGTAGTTCATCTCGCCGCTGACGAAGGGGTAGGCATAGAGCCAGGCGCATATCAGCACCGGGGTGCTCTTGGTGGTTATCATCTTGCCGCTGGTGTAGCAATATGCCCGAAGTAAGACTTCAGCCTGGCTCACCTGGGCGGTAATGATTAATACGTCGGGCTCGAAGGGCAGTTTGTCTAAGGGCGAGAAGGCGACATATCTAACCGTGCCCTTGGCCAGCTTAGGGATGTAGTGATAGATGCGGCGGTTGGCGCGGGCTTCTTTATAGATGCCGTCCTTGGCGCCGACCTGCCCGCTCTCGAAGATGGGGTCGGGCTGTTCCATGCCCAGCACCACGGGGCCCATGCAGGTGAAGTTTTCCCTGTCGGCGTAGAAGGGGGGGGTTTTCTGCGCCTCGCCGAGCATCTCGCAGAAAGCCAAGCCCTTATCCAGCTTCCTGATGCCTTTGGGCTTGTTGAGCAGGAACTTAACGCCGACCGGTTTGTGCTCAAAATTGAATTTATCCAGTATGGAGTAGTCTGGTGTTGAATGCATACTAGCACCTCCTTGTCGAATCAGTTGTGGCAAAACCATATCTTTTGGCACGGGAAGGCCGATTTTAGCTTTGAAGTGAGCCGCGGAGGACTCGAACCTCCAACCTGCTGATTAAGAGTCAGCTGCTCTGCCAGTTGAGCTAGCGGCCCAGGCTATCTTGCCGTATTTCGCTTACTATTTTAGGAGGTATACCAGCTTTTGGCAAGAGGGTGGCATGACTATGTCCGGGGTGATGAAAGCGAATATGGGCATCTCAGCTTCCCTAAGGGCTTCAGCGGATAACAGGTTGTGAGTAGAAGAAAGGGGAAGGTCTCAGGACGCCGGCTTTGGTTTTATCCTTCTTATACGAAACCAGCTTTTACGATACAAAAAATGCCAAACCAGCCAGCCCGATAGTATAATAAGGACAGCGATGATAATCCCTATGAGCCACCAGTTGATGGTTCGCAACACGGTGAACTCACCGCTCAATCCGGAAACCGCTACCTCATATTGCCCGGCTTCCATTCCGGACAAAGTAAAACTTACCTGCTCGCTCTGCCCGGCACCCAGTGTTACCACCTGGCTGTCTATTGTCTGGCCGTTTATCTTCAGCTCGACAATATAGGTGCCTGCCTGCTCGCCGTCGTTAGCCACGTTGAGGCTGATGGTAACGCTTTCTCCCGTCTTTGTCACAAATGTAACAGGCTGCCATATCTCCCTCACGCTTGGTGTGATGTTTAAGCCACTGGCCACGAAATGAGCCGGGGCTGGAGCCGGGGGTTCGGGGGTGGTGGGAGGAGGAGGTAGTACGTTGACCAGTACCGCAAACGGTGAAGCGAAGTACTCTGCCAGCCCGGTGGCGACACCAACCTCGGCGACCACACCGGGAACAGGCGGTAGTATGACCCACTGGCCCAGGTCGTGGCTGTAGAAGCCGATAACCGGGTTAGTGGCGTCCGGAGGTAGCAGGGCAGGGTCGTAACTGAGCAGCACTGAGGCTACGGGGTCAAAGTAGGTACGTAGTGGGCAGGGTATTTGCCGAAGCGAATCCCTATATCCGGTGAAATCGTAGATGGAGCCTACTACGGCCATACCCTCTGGTAATTCCGGTGTTTCCTCGGACAGACTCATCACTATTATCCGCGGGTAGCAGTTGCACCCTTCGCAATCTTCGCAGAGTACCAAATTGTCATACTGAAGCTCCAGGAGATGCACTTCCTCTTCATCATAAGCCTTACATTCTTCAAGAGTGGTGTTCAGGCAGCAGTCCATCTCCACCGTAGTTCTTTCACCCAGCATGTCTATGGTAAGGTAACATGTTTCGGGGCCAAAGCCGCCGCCACCAGGGGGTGGAGGTGGTGGTGGTGGTGGGGGTAGTTCTTCAAGGTAATAGGTTATGGTAAAGGAAAGGGTATCTCCCTGAGCATCGTTGCCGGTCTCGCAGGGTAGCTCCCAATCCCAATAGAGGGTAACAGTCTCGCCGGCGTTGAGAGGAATTATCCAGATATGGCCCGGCCCGTCAATGCTCGGCGGGAAGTCATTAATGGTCGCCGGCAGGCTTATGTCAGTATCCAGCCTGCCGTCAGGGTCAGTACGAAGGTTGAGGAGCAGGTAGTCATCAAGCTCACCTTCCCCTGTGGTATTAGTCTCAGGTTCCGGGTTTAAACCTTCACCACTATCAATATCGCTTATCCAGATAGCGACAAAGCCATCTTCACTGCCGGCGTTGTGTAGCTCAACAGTCTTGGTGCCGCTGGAGCAGGGCAGAATACTCTCAATATTCCAGCTGGTAGCCCCCTCCCCGCCCAGCTCCAGGTTTATCAGGTCCAGGTCTTCATCCGCTTGTACCGGGGCGGGCAGCGAGCCAAGCATAACCAGCCCTATTACCACCGCTAGCAACAGCCTGGCGGCGTATTTAATAATTCTACCGTTTCTCATAACTCACCATACTCATTACACTACAGCCGTAAATGCATTAATCTCCCCATTCGACTTCAAGCCAGTAGATTAAGCCGGCGGGATTGCTACCCCCCGTGCCGCCGTCCATCTGCTCATTAGCGGCCAGGATTACGAGGGTATTCGTCCCGACTACTAAGTACGATGCAGGAATAGCATAATGCCCTACAGTCTGCCAGCCGTCGGTATGCACGTAAGGCTCTGTGAGGTCAGTGGTCCACCAGTCTATGCAGGGGTCAGCCCCACCGGAATCAACCTGTGCGCAACCGACGAGGTTTCCATTTATCCAAACGGTGTAGCCGTTATCCACTGCCATATGCAGGGTAGCCCCAATCGGCGAGCAGGGTATAGTGAATGTCCTTTCAAACTTCACAACCCGTCCTGTTTCCGCCGCATTCCCTCCCGGGTCACTGGTTAATCGAGTGTCCCATATCCAGTCGGCACCTGTACCAGCGAAGTAATTTCCCGTGCTGTTATCCCAGAGTGAAGGGTCATCTTCTGTTGCGCTTGTGTCACAAGCTGGATATGCATTACATGGCTCCCAGGCAAGCACCGCATTTTGGGGAGTAATTGGCGTGTTGCCGACCTCGGTGACCATTGTATTCGTATCGCTGACGATTATCAGACTGTCTTGCTCGCAGCCTATCCAGGCGGTGAAGGTGTTGCCAGCCGAGGTCTCGGTATCACTGAAATAGCTGGAGGTGCCACCGCTCATTATCCCCAGAAGAAGGATAAGAGCTAATGAGAGAACTAGGACTTTTCTCATTTATGGCACCTCCTTTCTTTCAGTATTCTATTCATAGCTATACTTGCTCTCTACCATAGCTTACGCTATCGCGTTAAGCTCTCGTTACAACAGGTCCGTGGCGGGGTGGAACCTCCTCCACCCCACCACCCTGTTTACATCAAATCCTCGCTCAACGAATCCCGACCATTATTATGGTCTTTCGTAGCCTGGCAACTCAGTCCCAGGCGGTGGTGGCGAACCTTCCGTCTGCTGGGCGAAGAACTCCATGTCGAAGAACACCCGGTCGCTCTGGCCCCAGTTGTCAACGGTCTCGTCCAGGTGGTAGCTCTGTAGCACGAACATTGACTCGCCGGGCTGCAGGACGCCCAGGTAGATCCAGTTGCATTCCACGCCGCCTGTGAAGTGTGGCCCGGTCAGCATGAAGCCTGCAGCCTCTGGAATCTCTACTTCATAGGTTCCTACGTGGTTTACTAAGAATCCGAATCCAGATACGTCAGGTCCCCAGTTATAAGCTCCTCCGACCCATGATATGTTGTTGGTCCTGAGTTGCATATTCCAGTAGTATGTAGCTCCGGGACCGCCTAAATGCGCACAGTCAATGCTGATCTCGAAGTGTTGGTCTGTTGGGTCTCTGTCGTTCACCTGTATCCAGTCTACTGCTGAGACCGGCTGTGGTGCACTGCCCCAAGGATATGGTCCATAGTACCAGCCCGTTTCAGTGTATCCGGCAGGTATGGCGCCTGGGTCTGCGTACCACACCTGGAATGAAGGTGTTATACCATCAAGCGAGATGACAAGGCCAATTCCATAAAACCCGTGAGGCACATTTACGCTTGTTATATCAACTGTCCATGTGGTTGTGCAGCAAACCCACTCTTTGACAATGTTAGCTTCAACAGCTGCCCCGATGGTGTCATATGTTTCTTCAAAGGGGAAGCAGGCCAGCAGGTCGTAGTGTATCCAGTTGCTTATCAGCCAGTCTACAGAAGCGGGGGTTCCCGCGTAGAATGCGGCTTCAGCATCTGAAATGCCGTGCTCCCTGTTCTCAACATTGGCGATGTGCTTCCAGATATCAGCCGGGTTGGTGCCATCGTTAGTGATGAGGACCGGGATATAGCCGGTCTGGCAGGGCTTCAGGTCGACATACCCTTCTACCGTGGTAACATCCTGACCGCCTGACGGATTCAGGCTGATGTCAATGGTGCCGGCAGTAAAGACGTTGCCGGTGGCTGTCTCGGTGTCGCTGAAATAAGCCCAGGTGCCGCCAGCAACCACGCCGATTATGAGCACGATTGCTATTGTTAGACTAAGTATCTTTTTCAACTTTTCACTCCTTTCTTTTAAGATTTCTTATCCTCTTTGTGTTCCTATTAGTCCCACCCATCTCTAGGCATCACCTCCTTTTGTCGAGTTACTTTTTCCGGTTTGCGCCGTAACTCTTTGAATATATCTCTGATAAGAAGCCCCACCAGCAGTAGGGCGGGGAGAATAATCACCAGGAACCAGCCAAACTTGGTGCTGATGAAGTCGGCTACATAACCGACATAGGGAATCTTGAACAGGTAAACACCGCTAACATCGGAGAGGGTAACCGCCCACGGGTCGGCGTCTTCCACGGCGTCACCCTTGGTAACCAGGGTCTCGCCCTCAACCGAGAGCACCCTGTGGGTGACCAGCTCTGCCCCACGCTCATAAGTTATGATAGTCCCTGCTTCGACCTCTCCGTTTAGCGGTCCGCCCAGGGGACCGGTGATTACCATGTCCCCCATATTGATGGCTGGCTTCATGCTCTCGCTTCTCACCAGGCGCATATCGTAGTCGGGTGAGAAGTACAGGAAAGCAAAGCCAGCGATAATAAGGGCTAGCACTATCGAGACTGACCAGCCGAAAATTTTCATTTTTCTAGTACTGGGTAGATAGTAATAGGTAAATCGTACTCTACCTGGGCGACGCTTGTCAAGGGTACTAATCTTGCCTTAAACCCACCTTACCTACCGTCCCCGCTGGTCAGGGGGCATAAAAAGCACCAAAAGGGCTATGACAATAGTCATCCTACTAAATAACCCTCTGTTCTGCGACTATATAGCTATTCATACGGAGGTGAGACTATGCAACTATACTTATAAATGAGGATACTACGATTTATAGCTCCAATAGTCATCATCGGCCTCATCGCCGTCTCGGTGGGAGCGGGCGGCGATAACGCGGTCACCGCCAACACCGTCCATATCCTGATGGTGCCGGCCGAGACCACTGCCGCCACCAGCGTGGATGTCGCCGAACAGGAGCCTGAAGGCAACGCCGCCACTCTTTCATTTGATGCATTGGCTCTCAACGACCCCTATGTAGATAGGCAGTGGGCGCTGGCTCACATTCAGATAGAGGAGTTGTGGCGGACCACCACCGGCGGCTCGGGGGTATTGGTAGCCGTGCTGGATACCGGTATCGATAAGAGCCATGAAGACCTTGACGGCAAGGTGGTGGCGGAGGCTAACTTTACCAGCAGCCCTGTTGCCGGTGACGTTTACGGGCACGGCACTCATGTCGCCGGGATTATCGCCGCTTACAGTGATAATGGCCTGGGCGTTGTCGGTGTTGCCCCGCAGAGTCAGCTGCTGAATGTCAAGGTGGCAGACGATAATGGGCGTGCTCAGGCATCAGCGATAGCTCAGGGTATTATCTGGGCGGTTGATAACGGAGCCAGTGTTATTAATGTAAGCATTGAGTTTAGGGGGCCTTCCCCAGAGCTGGAAGATGCCGTGAATTATGCCTGGAATCAGGGAGCGATAATCGTAGCTGCCGCCGGTAACGAAGGCGGCCAGCTGCCGGTTTACCCGGCTTATTACGAGCACTGTATTGCCGTGGCGGCTACGGAACAGAACGACACCCTGGCCCTGCTGTCAAACTACGGCGACTGGGTGGATATAGCGGCACCGGGCTTTGATATCTACTCCACTCTGCCCGGTAATGACTACGGCTACAAGACGGGCACTTCTTTCGCCACCGCCTATGTCAGCGGGCTGGCGGCAATTCTGTTCGCTGAGTTCACCGATGCCAATGGCGACGGCAACCTCAATGATGAGGTCAGGGCGGCGCTTGAGGCTAGCTGCCAAGAGATTGGCGCCGGCGAGGTGGGCTACGGGCGGATAGACGCCGCCGCCATGGCCGGGAATTTTTATCTCCCCTAAAGCGCCCGGACTAAAGGCTCAAAGGGGTTTACCGGATATTAATAGGGCATCAGCGCCTTGACCAATTGTTGCGGTGTTGGTGCCCTTTGTTTAAAAGTCCGCTCTGTGCCTGGTGGATAGGTAAAGTTAACTAAAGTCATCTTGACATCCACCATTTATCCTATTTATTATGTTAGCGTTGTTTTGGGGGGTGGGGGTGCCGTGCGCGAGTGATTTAATAAGCTAGGGGTAAGTGAATGCCAGCAGCCTTGTTCGTGACTCTGAATGTTGTGGACGCTTTTTTAACTAAGACGGCTTTATCGGTGGGGGCGGTGGAACTTAATCCCATAATGGCATCTATTGGCAGCAGTATGCTGGCCAAGGGTGGTATAGCTATAGCCCTGGCTTTTCTCCTTTATTACTTCAGGCAGCAAAGGGCTTTGTGGCTGTTGAACATTATCCTCTTTGGCGTCGTTTTGTGGAACTTATCCATCTGCTTTATTATGAACTGTATCCCGTCCGATTACGTTATGTTTGGTATTCACTTCTTCAGCTGAATCCCGACCTCATTCAATACTATCAAGCAACTCCTGCAATTCCTGCTGGCTGGTCATGGCGGCAACCGTGTTCAAAAAATCCCTGAGCGATTCGCTCTGTGCTCGAAGCCTTTTAAGCTCAAAGCCGATGGGGCTGACCGAGGTCGGCTCGTCGGCATAAGCCCCGTGGAAGGCGAAGTAAGCCTGGTTAAGCCTCCTGATGTAGTAGCCCATCGAGAGCAGGTACTGCCGTTTCTCCTCCATAAATTCCTCGGCAAGCTCAATCTCCCCCCGAGCCAGGTATTCATTAACGGCTATCCTTATCTCCCTCATCTCCCGGTTAAAGTCAAACCCCGAGTCCGATTCCTGTTGGGCGCTATTTTCGTAGTCGGGGTAGTATTTTTGGCGGACGATAGTGCCGATTTCCGTGCTGACCATACCGGCCAGGGTTTCGTTCATGGTGGCGATTTCATAGCTTCGGGATATGCCGAGCAGGTCCAGCACATAGCGAAAGCCCAGCGGCTTAAGAGCCAGGTACTGGTGCAGCCATTCCTCAACAGCGGTGTCGATGGTAAAGCGCAGGCTGGCGTCGCTGGTGACCAGGGTGGGGTAAAGCGCCCCTGCCCCGCCCAGCTCCACCACCAGCGATGAGACGCCCAGTTCGTCAGCCTCAGCTTCAATGCTCTCTATTTCCTCCAGGGTTAGGTCCCCTCGCAGGGCTATCTCCCTCATGCTCTCTATCTGCTCCCGGGGTGAAATCACCAGCAGGTAGGGCAGTTCACCCAGTATGAAATTAACCGGCGGGAAGGTAAGCTTTACCCTTATATATTTATCCAGGGGGTGAAAGATGCCCTGCTCGTTTAAGACCTCTTTTATCTGGCTGGCGATAATCTTCTCCACGCTGCCGACTAGAGCGGCTCGCTGCTCCTCCAGGTCGTTTAATTCGTCTTCAAGCGAGGCCAGGTTGCCCGTCTCGTTGGCGGCTATCTCCCATTCCAGGCTTCTTATTTGTTCAACCAGAGAAAAATACTCTATCACCGTATCCGTCGGGCTATCGATTTCTGCCTGGTCACAGCCGAGCCATTGCCTGGTTTCGTAAGCCATAGCCCTCAGCTCCCATTTGACGAAGTTGAAGCGATAGGGCTTCACAATTGAGTTGAGGTTGTCATCAAAATCGGGAACTGAAGAGCAGCCCCCGCCGAGCAGGCAGAGTAATAGCAGGCTGAAAACAATCAGTTTCAGTTTCAACTTAATTTTGCCTTTACCCGGTCCGCTATTTTAGACAGGACGGAGCCGGTCTTTTCATTAATGACAATGTCGGCATAATGATCGTGGGGGGTGGGGGTCAGGTTAATGATAACCAGCCTGGCGCCGTTCTCCTTGGCGATTAGGGGCATCTGGGCGGCGGGGTAGACCACCAGTGATGAGCCGACGGACAGGAAGAGGTCGCAGGCGGCAGCCACGGCCTCCGCCTGGCGGGTTTCCTGCTCGGGCATGGGCTGGCCGAAGGAGACAGTGGCTGGCTTCATGATGCCGCCGCAGCCATCACAGCGCGGGACTTTGGTTCCGGCATCGAGCCTGGCCTGGATTTGCTCCCTGGGGTATCTTTGCCCGCATTCCAGGCAGTTGACCCACTTCATTGTGCCGTGCAGCTCAATGACCTTTGCCTCGGGCACCCCGGCTCTTTGATGCAGATTGTCAATATTCTGGGTAATGACGCAGTCCAGCCTGCCCAGGCGGTGGAGCTCGGCGATGGCGTGGTGGCCGGGGTTGGGCTCGGCGCCGGCTATCTCGGGCCAGAGCGCTCTGGAGAATTGCCAGTACTTCTCCCTTCCCGCCTCGCTGGCCATAAAGGTCTGGTAGTTAAGCTCGCTGGGGTCGAAGCGGTCCCAGATTCCCCCCGGGCTGCGAAAATCGGAGATGCCCGATTCAGTGCTGACCCCCGCCCCGGTAAAGACCACCAGCTTCTTGGCTTGCAGGACCATCTCGGCGACGGCATTAATCGGCTCCACTTATAACCTCCGTAATTCCTTTAATCATCTGTTTTCCCCCGCTCCCCCGTTCTTTCTTCCCGCCCACCCACCCACTAGTGCTGCCAAAGGCTCCGAGGACTAGGGTGGGAAAAATCCCCCGCGGCTGTGCTGTCAAGGGTTTTAATGCTATAATAACCCTAATCATACCCCAATGTTAAGTCTTAGATAGAGAGGCATGTGAAAGATTATTACCAGATTCTGGGCATCCCTGAGAATGCCAGCCAGGATGAGATAAAGAAGGCTTTCAGGAAACTCGCCTTTAAGTATCACCCCGATACCAACCCCGGCAACGAAGAGCCGGCCACCGAGCGCTTTAAGGAGATAAACGAGGCTTACGGGGTGCTCGGCGACGAGGGCAGGAGGCGGCAGTATGACCTCGCCCGCCAGGGGCAGTTTGCCGGCGCTGGTTATTCCCAGCAGGATATCTTCCGCCAGACCTTTTCCAACCGAGCTATGTATGAAGAGCTGAGCCGCATGTTCGCCCAGGCCGGGCTCAGGTTTGACCCCGAGTTCCTTAATAATATGTTCTTTGGGGGGAGGGGTTTCGCCTATCAGCCGAGCTATCAATATACCAATGTTTCCACCTATAAGCCGAACTGGCTGGAAAGGCAGTCTGCCAAGATAATGGCTAGGGTGAGCCGGTTTGCCCTGCGGCGGCTCCTCGGCGTTGCCTTTGAGCCCCCGGTAGTGCTCGACCGGCATATTGGGCTTGAGATTCCTCAGGCCGAGGCTGCCAGCGGCGGCGAAAGAGAGGTCACCTATAAAAGAAACGGGCGGAAGAAGAAGCTGATGGTTAAGATTCCAGCCGGGATTAAGTCGGGGACTCAAATCAGGCTTAAGGGCATGGGCGCCAAGAAAGGCAAGAAATCCGGCGACCTCTACCTCCATGTAAGGGTTAAGGACTAGCCCTGTTTTTCACACAGTATTGACAAGTTAATCATTCGGTGTCAAAATGGGTAGTAATACTATATAGTAGGTTAACAATACGTCCATGAAAAGGCAGCACATCGAGCAGCTGAAGAAAGGGATTACCGAGACCGCGCTTCTTTTTCTGATTAACGAAGCGCAGACCTATGGCTATAACATTATCAAGGAGCTGGAGAAAAGGACTACCGGCTATCTCAAGCTCAAAGGGGGGACCATCTACCCTGCCCTCCAGCGGTTGGAGCTCAAAGGGCTGGTCAAGAGCTGGCGGCAGCGGACCACTGAGCGACGGGATAGGAGATACTACCGGATAACCGACAAGGGGCGGCAGTTCCTGGCCAAGAGGCTGTCGGAGTGGCAAGACTTTTCCCTGGCGGTAAGCACGCTTATGGGAATAAGCGATACCGATAAGGCTGTGTCCGGCGACACAGCCTAAAATCTATCCCACTGAATTATTCTGGAGGTGGCAGCCATGAGTAAGGTGGGTGTTGTTGCTGATACGGCGGCTTCTATCCCCGAAGACCTGATTAAGGAATACGAAATTAACATGATCCCCTTGCTGTCTGTTTTTTCCGATAAGACCTACCGGGACCGGGTCGACCTGCAAGAGGCGTCGCAGCTTTTTAAGTTAATCGATAAGGCGGATAAGTTCCCCACCTCTTCCGCGCCGTCGCCGGCTGATTACCTCAGCTTCTACCGTAAGCTGAGCCAGAAGAAGGTGGATAATATTCTCTGCGTAACGATATCATCAGCGATGAGCATGTGCTTAAAGGCAGCCACGCTGGCTAAGGAGATGGCGCAAAAAGAGCTGCCCGCTGTCAAGATAGAGATATTCGACTCCAGGACGACGGTGGGCGGTTTCGGCCTGATAGTGCTGGCGGCGGCCAGAGCTGCCGCCGAGGGCAAGGACCTGGCCCAGGTTATCAAAGCCGCCAGCGAGGTCAGGGACAAGGTGAACTGTATTTTTCTGTTCGACACGCTTTCCTACCTGGCCAAGAGTGGGCGCGTGGGGCGGGGAAGGGCTTTGATGGGCAATATACTGAGCATAAAGCCCATTGTCGAAGTGCCTCCCTCAACGGGGGTGGTGGAACCGGTGACCAGGGTCAGGACCAGGCCGAAGGCGATAAAGCACCTGATGGAGATAGCCCGGCGGAGGTCGAAGCCCGGCGACAGGCTTCATTTCCTGGTGGAGCACACTGTTTCTGCGGACGAGGCCGAGAAGCTAAAGCAGATGCTCAGCGAGGAGTTCAATTGCGCTGAGGTTCTCCTCTGTGATACCCAGCCGGTGGCGGCGCTGATTACCGGGCCTAAGAATATCACGCTGAGCTTTTATAGCGACAGCGCTTAGCCTATATCTCTGCCTCGTTACGGGCGGCATCGAGCAGAAGGTGTTTTACCTCGCCGCCGCAGAACTCCTTGACTAAACCGGCCAGCTCCTCGGTTATGGCTCCGGCTTCGCCCTTAGCCACCGGCGGCAGGCAGTCCACGTTTATAGCCACATTAGCTGTCTCCGGGGTAAGCTTGGTCTGGTCGCCTTGCCTCCAGTTCCAGCGCCGGCACATTACCTTGCTTTTATCAACGTAAATCACCTCCCCCGCTGGCGCATACTCAACCGCATCCGAGTTCAGCGGGGTAAAGGGCTCGTCGCCCTTAGCTAGGGTAAGGCGGAGGTCGCCGTCAGCCG
>JABUBL010000493.1_pt1 | contig 11923 bp, 14 predicted proteins | sample 7240371 | NCBI WGS metagenome assembly JABUBL01 (sample SAMN07256343, study PRJNA390944) | subsurface metagenome | isolation source: Methane hydrate marine sediment | place: Pacific Ocean: Eastern North Pacific, ODP site 1244 | collected 2002
ACCAACTCTCCGTCTCATCTCCTTACGGGGATGTGGCGGGTTCGGGGTGGTATCGAGAGGGGGCTCAGGCGTCCTTCTCCGTGACCCCAGGCGTTGTGGCGCTGGGAGCCGGGGAGAGGGCGGTGTTCCGGGGCTGGTCGCTTGAAGCCCTCCCGGAGGAGACATCGGTGTCCGTCAGCATATACAGGGACGTCGAGGCCGCTGCGCTCTGGACGAGGCAGTATACGCTCTCCCTGGGCGTGGAGCCGGAGGAGGTGGAGGACCTCCCCGAGGTCACGCCGTCCGGGGAGTGGTTCGACGAGGGCGCAGAGCTGACTTTCATGGCGCCCGAGGTGGAGGGATTCGACCTCATCGGGTGGACTTTGGACGGAGACGATCTGGGGACGAATGCCTCCTCCGTCGAGGTGGTGATGGACGCAGCGCACAGCATGGTAGCGAATTATAATGCCTCAGCGGAGCCTGAACCGGAACCGGAGCCAGAGCCTGAGCCCGAGCCTGAACCGGAGCCGGAACCCGAGGAAGAGCCTAAGCCTCGGGGAATACCCGGCTTCCCATACGCCTCGGTGATGGTGGGTCTCCTGGTGGGGGTCCTCCTGTTGCTGGTGGGCAGGTCGGGGAGGAGCTAGTCTTCTCCGGGCTGTCCTCCCGTATGAAAGAGTATTTAACGGGTTGGCTCATACCTTTTTTCGATTGATTATGGCCGGGTTCGTCAGAGTCGTTGATATCCTGGATGGGGCTCACGACGGTGCGCAGGTGAGGGTCCGGGGCTGGCTCGACAATAAGCGGAGCAGCGGGGGGATCCAGTTCCTCTCGGTGCGGGATGGGACTGCGGTGGTCCAGTGCACCCTGAACAGGCGGGACCTCGGGGAGGAGGTCTTCAGGGAGGTGGAGGGGCTCCCGCTGGAGTCCACTGTGGTGCTGAAGGGCGTGGTGAACGTTGACGAGCGGGCTCCTGACGGCCGCGAGGTCTCGGTGACCAGCGTGGTGGAGGCCGTGGCGGCGATGCTGGACTTCCCCATCACAAAGCAGGAGCACGGCGTCGAGTTCCTCATGGATAACCGGCATCTCTACGTGCGGAATCCGAAGATTCAAGCGGTGATGCGGATCCGGGCGAAGTTCATGGAGGTGGCCCGGGACTGGTTCCGGGACCACGACTACACTGAGACCCAGAGCCCCATGTTCATCACGGCAGCCTGCGAGGGGGGGAGCACCCTGTTTAACGTGGAGTACTTCGAGAGGGAGGGGGTCTACCTGAGTCAGAGCTGGCAGCTCTACGCGGAGGCCATGATCTCGACCCTTGGGAAGATCTACACGATCGCGCCGAGCTTCAGGGCGGAGCCGAGCCGGACCCGGCGTCATCTGTCGGAATTCTGGCACATGGAGGTGGAGGAGCCGTGGCAGGACTTGGCTGGGATCACGGCGGTGGGGGATGAGCTTGTGTCCCATATCGGGCATACGCTGGCGCGGGAGATGCCCCGGGAGCTGAGGTTGGTGGGGCGTGACCCGGAGGAGCTTCTGGCGCTGGAGACGCCTTTTCCGCGTGTGAGCTACGACGAGGCGGTGGAGATCGTCCAGTCGGAGGGGGTGGACATGTACTGGGGGGACGACTTCGGGTGGCAGCAGGAGGGACCCCTGACTAAGCGTTTCGACACGCCCTTCTGGATCGTGGGGTTCCCAACGGGGATTAAGCCCTTCTACCATCTGCCGAACCCGGAGAGGCCTGATGTGACGATGTCGGCGGACCTGATGGCCCCGGAGGGGTATGGCGAGATCATTGGTGGTGGTCAGAGGGTCCACGACTACGAGCAGCTGCTGAGCCGGATCGACGAAGACGGGCTGGACCCTGAGGATTACAGCTGGTACATCGACCTGCGGAGGTGGGGTACGGTTCCTCACAGCGGGTTCGGGCTGGGCGTGGAGCGGGTGGTCATGTGGATGTGTAAGCTGGATCACATCCGTGACGCGGTGCCCTTCCCGAGGGACATGAGGCGGGTCTTCCCCTAACCCCTTTCCCCCTTTTCCGATGAGCTGTTTTACGTCTCCTTTTGTGGTGGAAGTCTTGGGAATCGATTGACTGGGTTATCTTTCGTATCTTATGCTGTAATCATTTTTTCAATAGAATTTATTATCGTTTTTTTTAAAAAAAATGAATTCTTAGATGCGTTCAAGCATGTAGACGACGGGTCTGAGGCCGTCAGCACAGCAGACCACGGCCTTCCCCTTCTCCTCGGACCACGGATAGTCCCCGCCGAACATGAGCATCCTGACGGGGCTCTTGATCGTCGCCCACGACCAGTGGCAGAAGCCCTCCGGCATCTCCATGTCGAGGTTCACCGTTAACTCCTGCCCCTCGTGATGCCTCTCACAGGGGGGCATTGGGATGGAGCGCTTGACGGGGCTCGTCTCGAAGACCTCCTTCGGGTCGAAGACCCTGAGGACGGTTATCTTCACCTTCGTGTCGGACATGGATACCCATTTCGCCCCACGGGTTGATAACGATTGCCCAGAGACGCATATATGCCTAAAGCGGCTCCATGGTCTTCAAAGATGCGCGCTCGACTTTTATTTTATGCAAACCAATGGGTAGACATGCTGAAAATAGAGAGACACTCCGACCTAGAGGAGGCCTTCGACGAGAACATGGTAAAAGACCTAGACCACGTCCTCATCAGGCACTCCTACGGGAAGGGGAGGCACATACTCCCCCACGTACATCCCAAGGATGACGAGTACGTCATCGCCTCCAGAGGCCACTTCAGGATATCATCGGGAGGGATCGAGGAGGAGTTCGACCTCGACGGGACGGAGGTCGTCGTGATCTACTACCCCGCCGGGAGGGACCACGGCCTGGAGGTGCTGGGCGAGAAGCTCGACTACTTCGTCATGAGGATACCCGGATAATCCTCCAAGCCTCTGCATGCGTGTGCTAAGGTGGGTAGGACGAGTAATCGTGCTCGCGTCCTTCCACTGTTTTTAGTTACCAGGTTCATTGTAGATGGGGTTCGACCAAGCCTTTCCCCCGGCATAATCCGTGACCTCGATGCGGACGTAGGCCTCCCCCAGCCTCCCCTTATATAAAGCGCCGGTCAGCGGACTGCCTTCGGCATAGAACTTCATCCCCAGCGAGGGGGTCGACACGAAGGATATCTCCTTAGCGGACGAGCATTCCACCGATATCACGCCCCCGTCGTCTATCGCTATGTCCATTATCTCGGGGCCCGTGCTCGAGTAGAACAGCCCCCTCCTAATGCTGGACATTATATCGTCAACCCCCAGGGACCTGGACTTCACCATTATCCATGCGACCGCTGCGTCGAGGGGTAGCAGCGGCCTCTCCGCCCCGTGGTGGTCGTCCACCGCGTATATCAAGGGGCGCCTCCCCATGACGATGACGTCGTCGATATGGGCCTCGGAGAATCCGGTGTTCCTCTCGAAGTCGCACCCCGTGTTGTAGATCTCAACCCCGTGGTAGCCCTCTATCTCCATCATGTCCCGGTGGTTGAGCCCCGACCAGTAGGGATGGGCCAGGATCGGGATCCCACCTGCCTCATTCACGTGATCGATGACTACCTGAGGATCCAGGTCCCTGTCGAAGTCCCTGAAGGGGAGCGTCTCCTGTATCCCCAGTGCCACGATATGGAAAGGCTGGTTCGCGTGGGTCCTCCCTATGCACATCTCCTCGCCGGGGATCAGAAGGAAGCTCGGGTCCCCCAGACCCTTGACGTCTGTGACCACGCTGTGGTCCGTGATCGAGAGGAAGTCGTATCCGGCCTCCCTGTAGGTCTCCACCAGCTGCTCCGGGGTCCTCGTGCCGTCCGAGGCCGTTGAGTGGGTGTGGACGTTCCCCTTGAACCATCGCCCCTCCTCCCTGAACGGGTTGACGAAGTAGCGCCTCATGGGTAAGGCTATTGTCACATTTGATTGATTAAACTTTCAATACGCGACATGCGGACTGGGGTAGAGCGTTTTTTCTGGATGTATGCGAGGCCTGAAAATATCCTGATTATGATATCTAGGAGCTAGACGTGTACCTCACGGTAGAGCTTCTTGTAGATGGTCTCCCATCTGTTCTCCGTGATCTTGTCGGAGATCTCCTTCATGACCTCTCGGAACGCCTTCTTCCAGTCCTCCCCTTCGTACTTGTAGTAGACCTTGGACAGATCGTTCCAGATCTCCACCCTGTTCTCCTCGACGTCCTTCTCGATCGGTGGGAGCATCTTGGAGACCGTGTCTATGACCCTCTCCTTGAGGGCATCAACCGGATTCTCAGATGGCATATCGTTCTTTTCCCCACTCGTCGACTAATAAAACTTGTGCAACTGGCAAGAGGATGTAAAATGTTATTTAATTTAATATATTATACATTAAAATTTACTATATTATTGATAAATATCAGATATTTGACACGTATTTGCCCTGTTTTCCCTCATCCTGGGGAAAACTCATCTCTGAGACCGCTTTCTCCGTGGTATACGCTCCCTTATAACCTAAAAGTACCGTCCGGATGACAAATTTACCCATTTATTCGTGTTTCGATTCATTGATATACCTCATTTTCACACTACAATTCCCAAGCGGATCGATGTCTATGTTTAGTGCGGATAGGATATTGCTCCTGATATCCTCGACGTTACTGATAGCCTACATCAGCAACCTCTTCTACACGAAGACGAAGATACCCGACATCGTCTGGGTCCTGGCGTTCGGGATAATCCTGGGGCCCGTCCTGGGATACTTCGACAAGGCTCTGTTCCTAGAGCTTGCGCCCCTGATGAGCACCTTGGCCCTCAGCATCATACTCTTCGAGGCTGGAATCAACGCCGACATCAAGCTCCTCATAGGGAGCCTCAGAAAGGCCACGTTCCTCTCGGTCGCCACCATCCTTAGCGTGACATTGGCGGTCGGGTTCTCTCTTTCAACCTTCATGCCTTCGAGCTTCACGCTGCTCCAGGCTATGCTCCTGGGGACCATGATCGGCGGCACGAGCACCATCGCCGTCCTCGGGGTCCTCAGCGGCCTCGACAAGATAGTGCCCAATATCGAGGGGACGCGCACCCTCCTGATGCTGGAGTCGGTCGTGTCCGACCCTATCTGCATTATCTCGTCCGTCACCCTCATCAGGATGATCATGATGCCGGGCGTCTCCGTCATGGAGGGCTTCGCCAACATCCTGAAGACATTCATACTCTCATCGCTGCTGGGCTTCGTCATGGGCCTGTTGTGGGCGGAGGCCCTGGACAAGCTCAGGGGCAGGTCCCTCAACTACATCATGACCCTCGCCATCCTCTTCCCAGCGTACATACTCGCTGAGAGGCTCATCGGTGAGGGGGGGCGGGCCCATGGCGACCCTGACTTTCGGGATTATGATCACCAACTACGGTTACATCGCGAGGAAGTTCGGTATCGTCCGCAACTTGAAGATCGACATCCGCTACCTGAGGGAGGTCCACGAGGAGATAGCCTTCTTCATCAAGGCCTTCTTCTTCGTATACGTCGGGCTCATAGTCACCCTCTCCACAGAGTACGTCGTCATCGGAGCGGGGGTCCTGGCCCTCATCATGTTGATCCGGTTCGTCGTCGTCTCCGTCGTCGGGAGGGCCGCCAACTTCTCCCGGCAGGAGAGGGTCCTCTCCATACTGATCTACGCCTCGGGGCTCCCCGCCTTCGTCATGTCCCAGCTCCCCCTCATCTACGACCCCGAGAGGCAGTTCTTCCTAGACCCCGCGATCTACCCGAACCTCGTCATGCCCATAGTCCTGGGCACGGTCCTCTTCGCCGCCGTAAGCGCGCCCTTGATGGCGAAGAGGCTGCTCAGGGAGGAGTAGATGGGTGATCCGTTGAACCTCGGGACCGTCGTGGGCCTCGTCACCGCCTTCATCATCGTACTGCTGCTGTTCCTGCTCAGCGTCATCGCGTGGGAGCTCTACAGTCGAGACTTCAGATAGCGGCGCTCTCGCTGTTACTAGGGATACTTCGGGTCTATCCCGTGCTCCCGAATGTAATCCAAGTGGCGTTGAACCACCACGGACCTATTAGCACCTCAGTCCTATCCTAGAGGTGTCTGTGAAGGTCACGACAGAATCCGACGACCCGGGGATCCGACGACATGAAGCCGAGGTAGTCGTACGTGCCGTCCTCGAGGGGGGTTGAGATGTAGGCGGCCGGGTGCGCGAACCCATTGCTTGGATGTGCTGCTCAACTATACTTCGTTCCCTCGAGGCTATCACATGATTACGTTGGGTCGATACACGGCCTCGACCTCCTCTGGATCCCTTCTAATCATCCAGTAGCCGAGGACCTCTGACCAGATCCCCATCGAAAGCGCCGAGACGGCCTCCGGTATGGCGACCCCATCCCAGCTGGGCAGCCAGACGAGGGTGGCAATGACGCCTGAGGCGATCGAGAGGTACGCCATGTTCCTCATGCCCCTCCTCCAGGCGTGAGCCGCGAAGGCCCAAACTGCGAGGGGGAGGGTGACGAAGAAGGCGACGGAGAAGTAGAGGTGGATCCTCCCAGCGGTCTCGGGGAAGACTCCTATGAATAAGAGGAAGACGGAGGCTGCGAAGAGTAGGGCGAAGCTGGCCTTCCCGTAGATGTCCATCTTGGCCATCTCGTAGACGCCTACGGAGAACAGGGCCAGGAGGCAGGCGGTCATGCCCAGTCCGTCGTTGAATATGATGGCCGTCAGCCCCTCCACCCCCAGGTCGCTGAGCGCATTCCCCGTCCAGTTGAACCAGGGGGCCGTACTGATAGCTGCGAAGACCATGGCAAAGCCGAAGATGGGCGCAATTATCCCGAAGTAGCCGAACCACTTGACCAGCTTGGCGTTCATGTCTAGGATAGGATGTACCTCTCCCTGTAAAAGTTTTGATTAAAAAAGGGGGGTTAATCCAGGTAGCTCTTCAGCCCCCTCGACTCCATCAGGCTAACGAAGCCGGAAGCCCTGAGGGCTCGGATCAGCAGGAACCCGATGACCGCGACGGCGACGACGCTGCTCAGTGTGATGCTGACTATCATCCCCGCCCAGACCGGCAGGTTGAGCCCCATCTCAGGCGGCGGGAAGTAGATCCACAGGTACCCGCCGACGATGACGCCGATGACAGCAGATCCCGCGAGGCAGGCCTGGAGGAGCGTCCTCCTCATCCTGAATATGAGCCAGGCGGCTACGAGGTTGGCCAGGGCTCCGAAGATGACGTCTATGGGCCCCGTGAACTGCATGAAGTATGCGTTGCCGATGAAGGCTCCCAGGGAGACGCCGATGATCGCAGGCATCCCCAACAGGGCCGCCAGGGGTATCAGACAGTCCGCCACCCTGAGCTGTATGGGCCCGAAGGATATAGGCGCGAAAACGATGACGAGGGCCGCGTACAGGGCCGCTATTATCGCTGCTAGGGTTATCTCTCTTGTTTCCATTCTTCCTCCCTACTCCGGGGTTTTTTAGGCGGAACGGGTGGGAGGACCCACTCACCCGCCAACAGCGACATGTGGGGAACAGAGATATATGAATTATCTTTTAGGACGTGGCCTCAGGCCTTTTTTATGGCATTGAGGAGCGTCCAGACGCCCTGGCCCTCGGCCCTCCTCTGGAGGTAGCTCCAGTCCAGCTCCTCCTCCATCCTCGCCAGAACGCTTTTGACGTCCACCTCGTCCTGGACCCCCCTGTCCGGTCTCGTGAGCTTGTTGATGACGTAGTCCTCCGGCGAGACGACCCAGGCCTCGAAGCCGTCGAGCCTGAACCTCCTCCGCCGCTCCAGGGTTTCGAAGCTCCAGTCGATCCCGTTCGGCCTCGCCCAGAGGTTCACTTCGAGCCCCGTCTCCCTGTCTAGGAGGGTGAACCCGGTGTCCTCGTATGCCCCCCGTGTGTGGGTGAACCCCGCAGTCTCGGAGGCGCCTAGGAACGTCTCGAACTGGGCTTCGGTCATGATGGCGACGGCGACGTCGATGGCTATGGATGACCTCAGGGCCCCGTAGAAGGGGAGGGCGTACCCCCCCACCAGCATGTACTCCACCCCCACCTCGATGAGGAAGGAGATGACGCTATGGATGGCCGTCAATATCACGGACAAAGTCGTTCAGCTCCAGCATCAGCCTGAAAGGTGAGAAGCCCCTGGAGTAGAGGCGCTTGGCGCGGAGCCCCTCCTCGGCGCCCCGGATGAGGTCCTCCCTCCTCCCCCTCAGGGGCCTGAGCTCAAGCCTCTCGTAGGCCGCGATGTAGTCGAGGCCCAGCTCCGAGACCGCCATGAGGTGCTTCGGCCTCCCCCTCCCCTTGGGGCTCCTCTCCGCCCTGATCAGGCCCTGCGCCTCCAGCTCCTGCAGCGAGTGGACGACGTCCCCTGCCCTGCGGCTGAGGACCCCCACAATTTCGCGGACGCCTATGGGGCCACGCCTCAGGATCCTTAGGATCTCCACCCTTTTCTCAACGGACATATTGTTTCCCTTTCGGAAACTTATTGCTTGTCCCGAGGAATAGAATCTATATAAACATTATGTAATTCGGAGCCCCCTACTCGATAATCTTTAAATACAAAGTCCCCGAGGAGCGCGCCCCAATCTGGTGTGCAATTTTTCTCGCTCATGACCTTTTATTATCTCATAATGGATATTGTTGACCATGAGCAAGCTCGACCTGAGGAAGGAGCTGAAGAGGTACTACACGGCGAAGAGGAAGCCCGAGATAGTGGACGTGCCCCCGGGGAAGTTCCTGACCTACTTGGGGCGGGGCGCCCCCGAGAGCGAGGCCTACCAGGCGGCGCTGACCGGCCTCTACGGCCTGAGCTACACCCTGAAGTTCAAGTCCAAGGCGGAGGGCAGGGACTTCACCGTCATGGCATTGGAGGGGCTGTGGTGGTGGGACGACCCCGCCGTCTTCGACCTCGATGACGCGCCGCCCAGAGAGGAGTGGAACTGGAAGTCCATGATCCGACAGCCCAACTTCATCACCCAGGAGATGGTGGACGAGGTCAGGCCCGAGGTCAAGGAGAAGAGGGGGCCGGCAGTCGACGCCGTCGCGTTGGAGACGTTCCACGAGGGCCTCAGCGCCCAGATAATGCACATCGGCCCTTATAGCGAGGAGGGCCCAACCGGGCGCACCCTCCACGCGTTCATCGAGGAGAGCGGGTACAGGATGAGGGGGCGCCACCACGAGATCTACCTCAGCGACCCCCGGAGGTCAAAGCCCGAGAATCTAAAGACCATCCTCCGCCAGCCAGTCGAGGAGGCATGACGTGTACGACCCCAAGGGACTGAAAGACTACTACAATAACTACGGTGAGAGGGAGTGGGAGCGCCTCGAGAAGACCCTCCATGGTAGGGTCCATTTCGAGGTCACTAAGCACATCCTCGACAAGCACTTGCCTGAAAAGGGGCACGTTTTGGATGCCGGATGCGGGCCAGGGAGGTACTCCATAGACCTTGCTAAGAAGGGGTACAGGGTTCACCTCGTGGACATATCCGAGGAGCAGCTGAAACTGGCCGAGGAGAAGATAGTCGAGGCTGGTGTCCGCGGGAACATAACCGCCTTCAACTGCATGGACATATGCGACCTCTCCGAGATCCCCGACGCCTCCTTCGACGCCGTCCTCTGCCTAGGGGGAGCCCTCTCCTACGTCCGTGACGGAAGGCACCGAGCTATCTCAGAGCTTATTAGGGTCGCCAGGCCGGGGAGCCCGTTAATCGTGAGCGTGATGAGCCTCCTCGGGACGTTCCATCTCCTATCTCCATTTGACGCGAAGGATTTCCTAGTCAACGTCGAGGACCACGTTGAGTGGGATCCATCCACTGAGTTCCCGGATCACCTAGACACCAGACCAGGATCCAATGAGTGGCACGCCCCGATGACCCTCTACACATCAACGTACATGAGGAGGTTCCTGGAGGAGCATGGCTGCGAGGTGCTGGAGATCGCCTCCACTAACACTATCACGTCGAGCTACTGGGATGAGCTTGAGAAGATCGCCTCGAACCCCGAGGCCACCGAGCTGCTCATAAGGCTTGAGAAGGAGTTCTCCACGAGGCCTGGACTACTGGACATGGGACAGCATCTCATCGTTGTAGGCAGGACTCCCCGGGACTGACCCCTTTACGAACCCCTCATATACCATTTAAGCCCTAGAGGATAGATCGCTTCCCATGGCATCCCCGGGACCAGTCACCTGGATAAGGAAGGACTTCCACGTCCACGAGCGCCACTCATCAGACGCCCCGGGAGCCACCGCCGAGAAGTACTGCAGGATCGCGGAGAGCCGGGGCATCGACGAGGTCGCTTTCACCACCCACTTCATTATCACTGGCCCAGACTGGGAGTTCGGCCTCCAGCCCGACCAGATCTCGGGGTACCTGGAGGAGATAGAGGCGGCCCAGGAGACCACCGACGTGGTTCTCAGGAGGGGGGTCGAGGTCGACTACTTCCCCGGTGAGGAGAGGCGCATCGGGGCCATACTGGACGAGCACCAGTGGGACTTCATACTGGGGAGCCTCCACTTCGTCAAGGGGATCGACATAGGCTCTAGGCTTAACTCCCCACGCTTCTTCAAAGACAGGAGGCCCGCTGAGGCCCTCGACGTCTACTTCGGGGAGTTCCAGAGGGCTGTGGAGAGCGGCCTCTTCGATGTCATCGCCCACCCCGACTACTTCAGGAAGTACACCCCCCTCACATACGAGAGCCCCGTGATCTGGGAGCAGTACGGCGCCAAGGTCTACGATGCCCTGGACAGCCTCAGTAGCAACGGCGTTGGCTTCAGCGTCAACGCCTCGGGGTGGAGGCACGGCATCGGAGACGTCTACCCCATCGAGGGCTTCGCCAGGGCAGCATTCGAGGCAGGGGTCGATGCGGTGACCATCGGGTCGGACTGCCACACCGTATTCGACCTGGGTGCCAACACCCTGAGGTGTCTTGAGCGCCTTGAGTCAGTGGGATACACCCACTTATGCACCTACGAGAATCGCAGGAGCCGGAGGGCTCTCCTGAAGGATCTCAGATTAGGCTGAACTCGACGTCGGGGGTCTCACCTGTGATCAGATCAGGTTGGCCTTCGCCAACCTCCGCGCGCACGAGAATCTTATCAAATCCGCCTAACTTGTTTCCATATGCAATAAACACTTGAACTTATTGTTGGTGCACACGTTAATCTGTTATAATTCGTCAATAATTTTGGTATCCACCCAGTAAATGTCAGATTTATCCGTGTCCTCATAATATTTTTCGAAAAATAAATATTCGCCATCATAGGTAATTCTTGGTGCGGCATAAATTTCTCCATCAGACATATGTAATATATCCCGCATACTTTGTGGTGAGGTCCATGAACCGTCAGCATTTCTAAAACAGATCCACATATTTGAAACGAGAATACCGCTTTCCCGATAGACTTGATCTACGATTAAATATTCTTCATTTGGTGAAATTGCTGGATGTCCAATTGGATCGAGATCATTGGCTCCGCATTGCAGTAGCTCTGGTTCAGTATATTCACCATTTTTGTATTCGGAAAAATATATTTTTCTTTCAGTGTTGCTCACGAAATAGACGGTTCCATCGTTAGTCATGGATATCTGCGCTGGATGATGCTCACCAATTTCGGATGCAAAATATTGAGGCTCACTCCATCCATTATCAGTTCTATCGACATACCAGAGGTAAGGTAGGGCATTCGGAGAGCTCTCTCCAGGAAATGGACGGCACGTCATGTAGAAAAGGCGATTACCGTCCGGTGTAAAACAGGGTTGCCCTTCAAAGCATTGATATGAAAATCCAGCAATATAGGGCTCAGTCAGCTTACCCCCCTCAAGTTTGCTCGTCCAGATACCGTCATCTCTCTCTCCTGGTGTGCGACGCATAAAAAATATTTCAGTAGCGTCAGGTGAAATCGTTGGCTTATATTCTTTACCCTCCTCTATAGAAATTATATCTGGAGCAAATATGTGG
>JABUBL010000494.1_pt1 | contig 11917 bp, 13 predicted proteins | sample 7240371 | NCBI WGS metagenome assembly JABUBL01 (sample SAMN07256343, study PRJNA390944) | subsurface metagenome | isolation source: Methane hydrate marine sediment | place: Pacific Ocean: Eastern North Pacific, ODP site 1244 | collected 2002
AGAGAGATGCTCATATGCAATAAATTGGAAGTGAGACTCATGGAGCTGAAGGCCCATTATTTCAATCCGAATATGATCGTTACACCGCTTAAATTACCTCCACGAGAACCTAATAGCGAGATTTGTTGCCAGTGGGAACTGAAAGTGGAGAGGAATAGATGAAAGGATTGATGGCAGACTATAGCGGTGCTTTCGATCCCACTTTTAGCCATGGTAAATTGGCTCAGGAAACCCTAGCTAAACTTATGAAAGCTACCGCTGAATATATGCGCAGAATAGATGGGCACTGGTACCTCAGCGTGATGGAGAAATGGGGAAACGACGAGGCGCTGGATTGCGATATTAAGGTATGGGAAAGACTTGTTACATATGAAATGAAGATGTTGAGCAGCCTGTTGAATATCCATGGGGATGATGTGGTGACCGTCATGAAGGCTCTCCAGGCCAGCCCGTGGACATTAACCTATGCCTGTGATATCGACGTAAGGAATAATGACGAGGCTATTGTTACCTACCGCAACTGTCCTACGCTGCTAGCTCTGGAGAAAGAAGGTAAGGGGCGGGAGGGGCTTATATGCCAGGAGCTTGAACCCAGGCTCATGGCTAAGATAGCTCATTATTTCAATCCGTCTATAGAAGTTGTAGCCTTGAAAATACCACCCAGAAGTGGTAATGAAGATATATGCTGCCAATGGGAGTTCAAGCTGGAGAGGTAAGAAGGCACCAATATGTCCAAGCACCGGGAAATCAAGAAGACGGTGTGTACCTTCGATTCAAGCGAGTGCGACGAGCTGTCCAGGGGCTGGTGCGACCGGGCACTACTGTGCAAGGTGTATCGGTCTTAATAGCGCCCGGCTCTGGCTTCAAGCATTTCCTCCCAGGGTAGGTCATCATAATAGCCGTGGTCTCGAACGTATTCAATGTGTAACTTCCCCTCTCGATTATACTGGTGAAGTTGAGCATCGCTCTTGCCGTCAAATTCCACTGGAATAATTTGGTTCTTCTGACACATTTTCAAATCAAAGGCCGGCGTGGCCTTAACCCACTTTCCATCCAGATAGAAGGAAACATAGCCATGATAGATAAAAAGATTTTTTCCTCTCATCGCATCGGCTAACTTCTTAGTAAGAATGTAGTTACGAATATCGGCAAACCCCAGACGGGCGGGAATGCCTGAAGCCCTGGCTAAAGCGGCCAGAAGGATCGCTTTCTGGACACAATACCCCTCCCCGCGCGATAAAGTAACGCTTGCCTTGTTGTCCTCAAGAGTATAGAGTGGCACGTAGGGGTTATATTTAATCTTGTCTCTCACAAAATAGAAGAGAACTTTGGCCCTCTCTATCATGGTTTCCTGACCAATGACTAACATCTGCGCCTTTTCTTTTACCGACTTTTCTTCGCAATCGATGGTATAGGTGCACTTCAAATATCTTTCCATTTTTAGGCTCCAGCAGCCATTATTATGATACCATACAGCGGCGTTAATTTGTTATAATCAAGCCGCGCTCAGCAGCGGATTTGGAGCCAAAAGGAGGGTACAGATGGCATCCTTCGGGTATAGCGGGAAGATTTTGAGGGTAGATCTGTCCTCAGGAAACATTACACATACTTCCACAGCAGACTATGCCGATCGCTTTCTCGGTGGCAGGGGCATCGCCACCAAGGTCTACTGGGATGAGGTGAGCCCTGATGTCAACGCCTTCGACACTGAGAATCGGCTGATAATTATGACCGGCCCGCTGACCGGTTTCACCGGACTTGCCAGTTCCAGATGGGGCATTGAGGGTAAATCTCCGGCTACTACCCCTGAATGCTTCTCCTACTCAAATCTGGGGGGTAGCTGGGGTGCCCACCTCAAGTTTGCCGGTTACGATGGAATCGTGATCCAGGGCGAATCCGACAGGCCGGTTTATCTTGCGATACACGATGGCAACATCCAGATAAAGGACGCCTCCCATCTGTGGGGCATGGGTGCCATAGAAGCAAGAAAAGCCCTGAAGGCAGAGTTGGGAAGCTCGGTAAGAGTGGCGGCTATCGGCCCCGCTGGCGAGAACCTGGTCAGTTTTGCCATTGTACTCGCCGATGACGGTGCCTCCGGCTCTAGTGGCCTGGGCGCGGTTATGGGCGCCAAGAAGCTAAAGGCCATTGCCGTGAGCGGCAGCGGAAAGCTAACCGCGGCCGACCCGGAAGGGCTTCGCGAGGTCGCAAATTATGCCCAGGAGCTGACAAAGGGTATGCCGACGGTGCAGAAGGGATTGACGCCCGGCCCGAAGATGAGGCGGGTAGCCTGCTATGGCTGTATCCGCGGTTGCATTAGGGCGGACTGCGAGGCAAAGGATGGGACACGCAGCAAGTACATGTGCACGGGTGCCCAGTTCTACCAGGACGCGGCCAAATGGTACTACGGAGAATGGGTACCAGAGAGCACTGAGGTGCCCTTCTACGCGAACATGCTCTGTGACGATTACGGAGTCGATACCAATTCAATAGCGGCAATGATAATCTGGCTGGCAAGGTGCTACCGGGCGGGAATCCTGACCCATGCGGATACCGGCATGCCCATATTGAATCTAGGAAGCCTTGAGTTCATAGAGACCCTGGTGAAGAGCATTTCACTGCGGGAAGGTTTCGGGGACGTTCTTTCCCGCGGGACGGTTAGAGCCGCTGAGTCTGTGGGTGGGAAAGCCAGAGAACTGATTACTTACTATGTATCGAAAGCCGGGCACCTTACGCTGTATGAGCCCAGGATGTTCGTCGCCCACGCTCTGATGTATGCCATGGAACCTAGGCAGCCTATTAACCAGCTGCACGAAATGGGCCTGCCGCTGTACCAGTGGCTGGACTGGGTCAATAAGGTTCAGACGGCCTATCTTTCCAGCGATGTGTTTCGCCGTATCGCCAAGAGGTTCTGGGGGAGCGAACTCGCCGTTGACTTCTCCACCTATGAGGGAAAGGCTCTGGCAGTCAGGAAGATCCAGGACCGCCAGTGCGTCAGGGATAGCCTGATCCTCTGCGACTTTGCCCTGAACAATGCGGCAAGTGTCCGGTACTCGGAAGATCATGTAGGTGATCCCACACTCGACAGCAAGATGCTCCTGGCGGTTACCGGAAGGGAAATGGATGAAGGGGAGCTAAACACGATAGGTGAAAGGATATTCAACCTGCAAAGGGCCATACTTGCGAGGGAAGGCCACCGCGGGAGAGAGAGCGACGTACTCGATGAGTCTTTTCATACCAGGCCGCTCAGAACCGTGGGGCTCAACCCCGAGTGCCTGGCGCCGGGGAAGGACGGGGAGGTAATCTCCCGAAAAGGCGAGATGGTGGACAGGGAGAAGTTTGAGACGATGAAGGACGAATACTATGGGCTGAGAGGATGGGATGTTGCCAGTGGCCTTCAGACCAGGGCCAAGCTGGAGGAAATCGGACTTGGTGATATTGTAAGCGATTTGGAGCGAAGGCAGCTTATATTATGATGGCACGTTTTAATAGATGTTATTTGGGAGCATTACTTACTATTCAGTTTTCCCCAGAGGTCTTTCAGCTATCAGATTATACTCTGCAATTGGAAGTAAGTTAGAAGAGGTGAATAAGAAAGGGAGTTCATAATGGTAGCGAACCCCTGGTGGGCCCCATGGGCCCTGAACAGAATGATTGAACCTCTAATGCGAAGTCTCAGGATTCATACCCCTGAGCTAGCTGGAATGAAGGCAGGGGACAGAGCATTGGATGTCTGCTGCGGGACAGGGGCCCTGGCACTTCATTATGCAAAGATGGGTATTATTGCTGCTGGAATCGATTTAAATCCTCGTGTAATAGAAGTGGCTGAAAATAAGCGGAAAAAACAAGGCTTATATAATATCTCATTTCAAACGGCAAATGCTCTAGATTTACCATTCGAGGACAACCTCTTTGATTACGCCTCCATCGTCATGTCACTTCACGAAAAAGAAAGGGTAGATAGAGATAGAATTATTTCTGAAATGAAGAGAGCGGTAAAAAAGGAAGGCTCTCTGGTCTTTATTGATTATAAGGTCCCTTTACCACGAATTCCAATTTCCTATACAATCAAGATCATAGAGTTTTTTGCCGGGAGGGAACACAATAGGTATTTCAAGGATTATATTGAGCAAGGTGGATTGGATGGATTACTAAAGAAAAATCATCTGCACGAGGAAAAAAGGGGCGATCTTGGGCCCCTCTCAATAATAAAAACGCCAAATGCCTCATACTGTCCGCAGTAGGCTACAACTAAATAACCAAAAGGTCGCGGGAAGGTTTCCTTATTACCGCTACCCTTCCAGCGTAATGTCCCACACACAGGCGGGCTCGTCCTTGCTCTTGCGGGGAGGCAGTTTAATAGCAGTCCACTTTATCTTGGGATTGAACCAGTCAGCCGACCTCTGGTTATAGGGAATGCATAGCTCATAGCACGCTTGTTTCAGTAACGTTTCGTCCCCGTGTTTCTCAAAATAGTCCAGCGCGTTGCAGCGGTTGATGGTGTACCTGCCATGGTTCTTATCCATCAGCTCGCAATCAATGTGGAATAGCCCTCCCAGCGATGCGCTGGTCTGGATATATTTCATGACTGCCTCGACATCGTCCCCCCAGATATTCAAAGCCTCGCGGGTGCGGCGCACCTCACCCTTGGTGCCCGGTTCCCAAATCTCCACATCATGCTGGAAAGCCACTTGATCACCATACTTTTGCCTCAAGAGGGCCAGCCATATTCCATCTATCCCCAGGTAGTCCTTGCACGCGGCGGCGTACAACCTTATGAGCGCCTCCTTTGAGAAATCCTCAAGCTTTAGATCGGTTTTAAACGGCCCGCTGTAATCCTCCAATTCTGCCACTTTGAACCTCCTTCTATGTTTATATAAAGGGCGCAGCTACCTACAGTGCCTGATATTCACCGCTATTACCTAATGATCTGCCCACTAAAATAGTAAGTAGCCTCTCGCCACAAGGCCAGCTACCGCAGCCCTGTCTATTTTAGTCCAGAGAATGAGCTTTGTAAACACAGGCCTCTTGCTTCTTCAAATATTGCCGCCGATCTTAGAATCCTCACTTGAGGCTACTGCCTTTGCGCCCAAACTGAAGGTGACGGTGCCCCTTGACAAATGATGTAACATCCATCACCCTTACCCACAGCAAGAAGCGAGGTGCTAAAGCACACACGTGGACGGTTAGGCTGATATCAGTAGCGGCTGACTATTAGGGTCGGAGTAGCGCAAGCAATGGTCAACAGTTGCCAGGCGGGAGAACCCGTTCTCCTCATTAGCAGCATGAAGCTTAAGAAATGGCTTAAAGAGGCGACATTAGAAAGATCCGAAAGGATGTAGCCGAGGTAGAATGCTTTTAAGACTTATGCTCTTATTTATTCTTATGCCACTCATCGAGCTGGCAATTCTGGTTTATTTGGGAACCATCATAGGCGCTTTGTATACCGTACTCATCGTAGTGGCAACAGGCATTCTTGGTGCTGTTATGGCAAGGCATCAGGGCTTGGCTGCCCTCTCCAGAATTCGCAGCAGCATTGAGAGTGGAATCATGCCCGCTAACGAGCTCTTTGACGGAGCCTTGATCCTTGCGGGTGGCCTGTTGCTGCTTACACCGGGTATAATTACAGACATTGTGGGGTTCGCAGTGTTAGTTCCGCAAACAAGGCGCATTATTAGAAGGTGGATACGTAGCCTGATACATCGCAGGATTCAGAGGGGAGAAATTCACTATCGTGAAGTGCAGTAGGCTTCCGGAGAGAGAGTCATGAAAGGTTATCGGAGCCCATCCTGGTTTCGTATTAAGGGGTTTCTCGGCAAGATGCGAAGGTACAGCAAAAGCAACCGGATTTGCAGGAAGATTTGTTAGAAGCAGCATTGCCTCCAAAGATTTATGCTTTCCTTGTCGAAATTTTGGAGAGGTGTATGGTGAGCCAATCGGACGTCGCCACAGCGCTAGCTGGATTGGAGGAGTCGAGTATCGTAGATAAATTACTGGGCATGATGCTGGTAGATGAAGCCTATTCCGAAATTGCAGAACGTGAGGCGGAATCTATTGAAGCTATGGACTTTCGCCAGGTTTTAGGCTGGCGGACATGGCACTTCTTATTAGCTCTCTATAAGCATATGATTTCCCCGGCAGAGAGTATGGAGAGGGCTAATAAACTGAAAAGGTTTCTTGCCAGTCAGTCAAATATGCTAGGATCAATAACAACGGCAGCTCACCAAGCTGGCGACTGGGACACACTCCTTCTGGCTATCGGGTTTTGTCAATGGACTGGATGGCGGAAATGGCGTAAAGAGCTATTGCGAATAGTTCGTGATCAAATTGGCGAACAGGCAATTCTTGACCGGCTTCAACAGATGGAGCAACACCCCAGGCTGGTAGTAGAAAGATTGCTTATTCAGCGCTCGAGGCAGTCCATAACGAATGCTAGGTGAAGACCGCTTGTGCCAATCGGCAAAACTACATATACCCCCACCGAACAGCGCACCGCTCGCTCCTTTGAATTCCTGGTAGCTGCCTACCGAGCTTTGAAGGCTACGAAACACCTTCTGCCTTCCTCCTGCTCCATGAACTCCACAGTGAGAGGGGTTCCCACCTTTATGCCCTCTGGTTTTCTGGCGTCAAGCCCTCGAATCCGGCCACTTACCTTGGGACCCTCTTCCAATTCCACAACCCCGACCAGGTAGGGATTGTCTCTGTCATATCCTTCCTCTATGGTAAAGCTCGGCCCCACGGCGATGGCGGTGAAAGCAGCAAGCTTACCTCTGCCCTTCATCTCCACCCATTCCATGTCATTTCCGTGGCACTTGCTACAGATAGGGTGTGGGGGTAGATATAGTGCCTGACATTTCTTGCACCTCGAAGCCATTAGTTTCTTCTCAGCGAGAAACCGATAGAAGGATGCGCTGTCAAATTCGCTTTCCTCAGTCAAGGACTACCTCCTCTGATAAATATGAACCACACAGGTGCCGCCGGTAGCGCCAACGTTATGAGTCAAGGCGAGACGAATGTCCTTTCCTGGAACTTGCCTGGGGCCGGCCTCGCCTCTCATCTGATGCCATATCTCGACTACCTGCCCTACTCCCGAGGCTCCGACTGGGTGCCCCTTGGATTTGAGTCCCCCCGATGTATTGATAGGTTTAGCCCCATCGCGAGCGGTAAGCCCCCGCTCGGTTGCCACGAATGCCTCTCCAGGCTTGAAGAAGCCCAGGTCTTCAATCGCCATCAGCTCGGCAATGGTGAAGCAATCGTGGACCTCAGCGATCTGAATATCTTCAGGCTTCACTCCCGCCATCTCATAAGCCTGCTTGGCTGCGGTTCTTGACGCCAGGATGGATGTCAGGTCTTTCCGTTCATTAAGGGCGTGGTCGCTGCCCTGGCCAGTTCCGATGATGTATATGGGGTTATCGGAGAAGTCCCCGGCCAGGTCCTCGGCGACGAGGAGGATACAGGCAGCCCCATCGGTGATGGGCGAGCAGTCAAATAGTCTCATAGGCCAGGCAACCACCGGGTTCGCCCTGGGATCTTTGAGGAACTCAAGCTCGTCACGCCAGTGGGGCACCGGTTCCCCCTTTTGTTTCGCCTTTTCAATCCGGGAATCCATGAGGTCTTTGATTGATCTGTTAAACTGAGCTTTTGGATTCAGGGCGCCGTTATTGTGGTTCTTAATCCCCACTTTCATAAAGTGTTCCACGCTGGCACCATACTTCGCCATGTACGCAGTTGCCATAGCAGCATATAGCCCGGGGAAGGTAAAACCGCAAGCACCCTCATAGACCGCATCGCTGGCAGAGGCAAGTGTATCGGTCACCTGCTCCGTGGGTAGGTTGGTCATTTTTTCAGTCCCACCCACCAGTACAGTGTCATATAGACCCGAAGCTATTGCCAGGATTCCCTCTCTTATGGCAACACCGCTGCTGGCGCAGGCATCCTCCACACGGGTAGCTGGCTTGGGAACCAGTCCTACCCAATCAGCCATAATGGGAGCAATATGCCCCTGCCCCTCGAAGAGGTCACTGGAGTAGTTACCCACATATAGGGCTTCTATATCCTCGGTATCCACCCCTTTATCTACCGTCTTTGTCATTGCATTGAATGCATCGACAAACAAATCGCGGCTAGTCTTGTCAGCGAAAGCGCCGAATTTCGACATACCAGCTCCCACCAAGGCCACACCTCTTCCCAGTCTTCGTGCCCTCCGGCTCATGCTTCCTCCTTCAGAATGTGTCCAACTTATTAAACCGTCACGCGGCTCCTATCAATTTTGCCCATAGCGCCCCTTCCTGAACTACTCTGTATCCCCCCAGGCTGTTCCTCGATATATACTTAGCCTCCATGTGTCTAAAATACCTCATCGGCAACACATTCTAGAAGCTGAATAAATTATGGGGTTACACCCTCTATCGGCGTTCCAGGCAATACGCCAGCCCACCACCGATATGATGCGCTTAGAGGAGCAGCCCATTGTTGTAGCGATATCCGAATGTGGCTTCGATGTGTTTCTTTGATCAGCTCAAACTTCGCTGATAATGTGCATTGGTTCCGATGGTTGCGATCTTTTCCGTCCACGTATTGCAAAAATGATCATGAGGATCCCCACTACTAGCGCTACTATCCCCATAACGACCATTCCCACACCAACACCGAATATCAAGGGAACCTTCGCGCCCACGGCTATGTCCAGATCCAAGCCTTGAGACCCATCTTGGTTCATCAGCACGACCGAATAGGTGCCTGTCTCCAGTTGCCACTCTAAAGTCTGAGTTCCGGTGCCAGACATTTCCGCTGTCCAAAATGTTTGGGATGTGGGAGCTGCAGGTACCGAATTGCCGGGGTGATTTATATAATCCACATCAAAGGGGTCTAAGCTGAAGTCGGTGATCTCATCATACTCTACATCGCTGAGGTATGCTTTCCAATCCGACTCCTCGGCTACTCCTATAAAGATTCCTTTCGAGGGATCGTTGTTTGAGCCTTCTATCTTAAAGGTGAATAAGTCACCCAACTCCCAAGCCCGATGCCATCCCCAACCCCAATTCCATTCCTCGTCAAACTCTATGTCGGCAGGCTCGGTCACTATGGCATAGGATCCTCTTTCAAGCTGGTGAGTATTTGTAGTGATAAACCCTTCGCTATCTGTGAGGGCAATGTGCACCCACAGCAAAACCCCACCACCGAACAGGAGAGGAACTGACCCCAGTAGGATGAAGATTCCGAAGATTAGAAGTAGAATCCTTCCCGTTCTCATAATGATATCACCTCCATTAAATTCCTAGCGTCTCTAGACTGGCTGGGGAACCAGGATTCGAACCTGGGCTTGCTGATCCAGAGTCAGCCGTCCTACCACTAGACGATTCCCCATCGGTTTCATATTATAACGTAAGATGCTCGCTACGGCAAAGCCTACTCGTCGGCCTCGCCTCTCTCCAGAGGGTCGAGGAATGGTAAGCCGGAGAGACCGCAGCAGCCACTGCTACCCACTATCCTGAAGCTGTGCTCGATAAAGGCTTCACACCCTGCCTTTTGCTGCTCAGGACTCACTTTACCCTGCAAGCGGCACTCTTCCTTCTCAGTGAAATACAAACATAGCGGACAGTACATGCTGTCTCCCCTATCGTAGATTATATAAGTCTGTTCTCATTGTCAAACCAGACCAAGTTTGCCCAGCGCTGCCTCGACCCGCCTCAGGCACCGCTCCCGGCCCAGAACTGCCATTGTTTGAAATAGGGGCGGGGCCGCAGTGCGCCCGGTGACCGCGACCCTGAGCAGTCCGAAAAAATCCCCCGTTTTCAGTCCCAACTCGGCGGCGAGAGGACGGAGCACTTCCTCCAGCGATTGGGCGTCTTCAGCTAGCTTCTCTGCGTCTCTACCTGTGCCGTCCCAATCGGCAGCGAGGTTGGTTAGGCGCTGAAGGGCAGCTTCAAGGGCTGCCACCGCAGCTTCCCTGGTCAGGTTCTCGCCGAGAAGCAGGTTTGTGTCATAGACCATTTTCTCTTCTATGACAGTTGGTGGCCCGAATTTATCCTCGCTTGGTATACCGGTAGGTGATATGATTTGCGGGGACGGTTTAGAGGAAACATCCGGTATCTCCACTTTCTCTTCACTTGATATACCGGTAGGTACTATGGTTTGTGGGATAGGTTCCATGAAGAAAAACTTGAATAGCTCGGCTGCTTCTCCAAGGGTGGTCAGTCGCTCTTGGATCAGCGGCACTATCTGCTGTACATATTCTGCGGAGATGGGCCGCTTCACTTCCGTGGGTAGGTCTCTCTCCAGAAATGGCAGTAGCTGCTCCGTCAGCTCCGCAATACTCATATTGCGAATGTAGACGCCATTCATCCAGTCGAGCTTATCTTTGTTAAAGATAGCGGAGGTCTTGCTAATGCGCTCGATGGAGAAATGCTGAATTAGCTCTTCTTTGCTGAAGATCTCAGTCTTGTCGTCCAGCGCCCAGCCCAGAAGCGCGAGGAAGTTCACCATAGCCTCGGGGAGGTATCCCCGATCCCGATACTCAATAATGGAGGTGGCACCATGGCGCTTGCTCAATTTGGCGCGGTCTGGCCCCATGATCATGGGTAAATGAGCAAACTCAGGGGGCTCATATCTCAAAGCCTGGTAAAGCAGGATATGGCGCGGGGTGCTCGACAACCACTCGTCTGCTCTAAGGACGTGGGAGATTTGCATTAGGTGATCGTCAACTATATTAGCCAGGTGATAGGTAGGATATCCATCCGATTTGAGGAGAATGAAGTCGTCCAGTGTGCAGTTATCAAAGGTCACATCTCCCTTAATCAGGTCGTTGAAGCTGGTCGTTCCCTCAAGCGGGGTCTTGAACCGAACTACGGGGGTGATGTCTTGAGCTTCCAGTTTGTCCCGCTCCTCCTGGGTCAGGTCGCGACAGCGGCGGTCGTAGGTGCGCATGGATTCCTTGCGCTCTGCCATTTCGGCGCGCATCTTTGCAAGCCGCTCCGAGGAGCAATAGCATTTGTAAGCGTGGCCGCCCTCCAGCAAGAGCTGCGCAATCTGTTCATAGATATCTCGGCGCTCCGATTGGTAATACGGCCCGTAGTCACCCCCCACCTCCGGCCCCTCGTCCCAATCTATCCCGAGCCAGCGCAGGCTTTCCAGTATGGCTTCGAGAGCACCCCTGACCTTGCGTGTGACATCTGTGTCTTCGATACGCACAATAAAGCTACCCCCGCAGTGTCTGGCGAAGAGCCAGTTAAACAGGGCAGTCCTGATATTGCCTACATGAGGATATCCGGTTGGGCTGGGGGCGAAGCGCACCCGAACATTTCCTTCACTCATGGCTCTCCGTTGACATCGCTATCTGCATTGTAATCTTATGACAGAAGTTGGCGCCTGCTGCTTCTCTTCCAATCCGACCCTCAAAGAAGGGTGTTTTCTATCAATCGTTTCCTATTCTAGCACCATCAGAAGTGGTAGTCTATTCGAGCGTCATCTAGTCGCTAAATGCTTGACAAAGGCAATTGGAAATTGTAGTTTTAGCTAAGACTCAAACCGACAGTCAGGACAAAGCTACTCTACTTCCAGAGGATCAGAATTGTAGAATCGGTTATTACAGGTGAAATGATATGACCACGCCCGAACCAGTAGCTCCTTCCGACTTTATTCGGAATATCATCAACGAGGACATCAAGGATAACAAATACGGGGGGCGTGTTCACACGCGGTTCCCGCCGGAGCCGAACGGCTATTTGCACATCGGGCACGCCAAGTCCATCTGCCTCAATTTCGGCATCGCCGCCGGGTACGGAGGCCTGTGCAATCTGCGGTTCGATGATACAAATCCCACCAAAGAAGAGGGTGAATACGTCGAATCGATCATAGAGGACGTGCGCTGGCTCGGGTTCGACTGGGAGCATCGGCTGTTTTACGCATCGGACTACTTCGA
>JABUBL010000495.1_pt1 | contig 11915 bp, 11 predicted proteins | sample 7240371 | NCBI WGS metagenome assembly JABUBL01 (sample SAMN07256343, study PRJNA390944) | subsurface metagenome | isolation source: Methane hydrate marine sediment | place: Pacific Ocean: Eastern North Pacific, ODP site 1244 | collected 2002
TTCCCGGAACAGATTGCTGAGGCGGCGATACAGGAAGACGTGGACGTCATCGGGCTGGGCTGCCTTTCCGGCGGCCATCTGGCGCTCTTCTCAAAGACGATAGATAGCTTCAAAAAGAAAAGCAACAGGGATGTTTTGTTCATCGGCGGTGGCATCATTCCGAAGAAAGATATCCCGGCCTTGAAGAAGGCTGGCATTGGGGCAACCTTTGGTCCGGGAACGCCAATTAATGAAATTGTCAGCTTTATCAAGGCCAAAATGGAGACGGGAAGCGATGATAACGAGGATTAACCATATCGGTATTGCCGTGAGCAGCATTGACCAGGCACTGAAACTATATACCGAGGTGCTGGGACTGAGCCTCAAAGAAATCGAAGTTGTCGAGGAGCAGCGTGTCCGGACGGCCATTCTTCCGGTGGGCGAAAGCAAGATTGAGCTGCTTGAGTCAACCGACCCGGAAGGTCCGCTTGCCAGACATATAGAGAAATTCGGTGAAGGAATACACCACCTGGCGCTGGAAGTGGCCGATATTGAGGAAGCACTGAGTAAAGTGGCGCAGAGCGGCCTACCGTTAATAGATGAGAAGCCCCGGCAGGGAGTTGCGGAAACACGTATCGCTTTCCTGCATCCAAAAGGTACCGGCAGGGTACTTCTGGAGCTGGTCCAGAGTTGATGGCAAAAATACTACCTTTACTTATAATCTTGACCATTGTATCTGCTGTCATTGTTTCCTCCTGTCGTCAAAGTGTGCCCGTCACCGAAGAGCAGAGATTAGAACTGATAGAAGAGATAAAGGCTTTTGAAAAAGAACTTGGCTTTCTTGAGACCGAGAATTTCAAAACATACAGCCCGGAAATAGGGGCGTATGACTACCTGTTTTACACATCCAGCACGCAACTGCCGTACTCGCTTGATGACCCCGCACTGGTAGCCGCTATTGGAACGCGGGATAGCGTATCTCTTGATTATCAGCAGTATGATGCTTATTTCTATTCCATTCCATCTGTCGCTGGCAAAGGGACTCCCGTGACCGAATCTCTTATGCAGGCGCCGCTCCCCCGCTTCATCCAGATCATTTTTCATGAAGACTGGCATGAGCAGGTGGACTTGTCTATGGGACTGGAGGAGCCCTCTGCGGAAATAATCGGCTATGCCGCCGCTCTGGCTTTCACCGGAGAAAAATATGGTCAGGATTCACCGGTTCATCGGACCTTGAAAAAGCACTTTGAGAACAAGCTCAGGGAAAGTGAAGTTTATGGGGAATATTACATCAGACTCGAAACTCTCTATGCGCAATATCAGGAGGGAAAGCTGTCCGAGCTGGATACGTTAATCAGGAAGGCCCGATTGCTGGAAGCCATGGGCAACGAGCTTTACGGCATCTGGGGCGGCAAACCGGACCAGCTGAACAACGCTTTTATCGGCTTCCAGATGACCTACCTGCGGCACCTGCCTTTGATGCATGAGGTTTTTCAGGCGACCGATTTCGTGGCGACTATTTATCCCGTAATCTATAGAAATACTATGATTTCTACTGCATATCCATCCGTATGACCATTTAAATCCCGTAACGAATTCATAAAGAGGAACGTTAACCTGTCCCCGCGGGACATATTTTGAGGCATTCGTCACAGGGAGCAAGTTGACCCTGCTCTTCTTTAATTTAGATGTTCAGCACTTCAGACAATCGCAGGAGACTGAGGTCTAATGGTTTTTTAGTCGCCACGACCTCGGCTAGCGGGGTAGGTGTAATCTGGCCCTTGTTTAAGCCAGCCAGCACGCCAAACTTACCCTGGGCGATGTATTCAGTGGCGGCGGCACCCAGTCGAGTCGCCAGCAGCCGGTCAAAGGCGCCGGGGCTGCCACCACGCTGCACATATCCCAGAGTGGTAATTCTCAGGTCGAATCCCAGTTCTTCGTGGTGCTCTGAGAAATACTGATTCAGACCGTGGGCATTGTATTTGGCACCTTCAGCCACGACGATGAGGGCATGAGCCTTGCCCAGCTTATAGGCCGTACGGATGGCGTTGGCCACGTCTTCAGCATCCGTTTCGAACTCGGGTATGATAATATATTCCGCACCACCGGTAATGCCTGTCATCAGGGCCAGGTAACCGCAGTCGCGTCCCATCACCTCCACGATGAAGGCGCGGTGGTGCGAGGAGGCAGTTACTTTGAGCTGGTCTATCGCCTGTAGAGCCACATCAAGGGCGGTGTCAACGCCGATAGTTATCTCGGAGCCACACAGGTCGTTGTCTATTGTCGAGGCAATGCCAACTACCGGGAAACCCATCTGGGACAGTGCATAGGCACCACTCTGCGAGCCATTGCCGCCGATGATTACGAGCGCCTCGATGGAATGTTTCTCAAGGGTACGCAGCGCTTTCCGCCGACCCTCTACGGTTTTAAATTCGGGACAGCGTGAACTGCCCAGCACGGTACCGCCCTGCTGGATGATACTGCCTACGTCACGGGCACCCATTGAGACCACATTGTTGTTAATGAGGCCGGAATATCCGTTCCGAATACCCATGACCTCCCAACCTTTACTGAGTCCGGTACGTACCACAGCACGGATGGCAGCATTCATGCCCGGAGCATCACCACCACTGGTCAAAACGCCAATCCGCTTCATTTTTCCTCCTTGGCAATTGATACCATCAAATGTAGGTTATTTAAGTTTAGGTAAAAGGTCAGTGTTTTGCAATGGGTTGATAAAATACGCTAGGCAAAAAGTTAACTCAAACTCTCCGTTATGGCGCGCATGACGAATTTATCCGTAGCGGTCATTTGCCAAACACAGAAACACGTGTATGTGGAGGTGCGGCGTTAACTCGGTATATCCTAGGGCAAACCCAGGAGCGCCTCTAGCCTGGGGTCGGCTTTCCACACCGCGAAATTTTCCATCCCGAGCTGTTCACTGATAGTCAGTTTACCCGAGGCAACCGCCACCAGTTCGTCCCTTATTCGCCTGCCCACACCTTCAATTGATTCTTTTCCTTCCATAATGGTGCTGGCATTTATATCCATATCCTCTTTCATTCTGGCCCAGGTTTCCGGGTTTCCGGTAACTCTGACGACCGGGCAGATGGCATGTCCGAAGACGCCGCCCCGGCCGGTAGCAAAAACGATGATATTTACGCCGGCGGCTGCCATATAGGTAATGGCTGGAATTTCCTCGTGAGTGCCCTCCTGCAGGTAGAAACCACCACCCTGGGGTACCATTTCTAAATAGCCCTTCCGGTTTTTCAGAACTCCCTGTATCGGTCTGTGGCCACTCTTGTGAATCGCACCGAGTGCTTTTTCTTCCAGAGTAGTCAGCCCGCCGTCAATATTTCCCCGGCACATGAAATCTGTGCCCGCGCCAGGAACCGTCCAGCGCTTCTCCTCGTCGCTTATCCATTTCAGGACCTGCTTTTTTATCGGCTCACTCGCTGCTCGGCTGGCTAGAAATTCCTCGGCACCGATTGCTTCTATGGGTTCGATCATCACCACCGAGGCGCCAGCGTCAACCAGCATATCCGCCATGGCACCTATGGCCGGGTTGGCGGCGATGCCGCTGGTGGTATCCGAACCGCCGCACTTCAAACCGATGGCCAAGCGGCTCAAATCCAATGTTTCTCTTTTCTGTTTTTGTGCCTCAGCCAACATTTTCTGGACTATTTCGCGTCCACGGGCAACTGTTTTGCGGGTACTCCCAACCTCCTGAATACGGACGATTTCCACCGATTTACCTGTCTTTTCTATCTCCGACATCATCGGTTCGGCCTCAATACCTTCACAGCCCATGGAGACAAGCAGCGTGGCGAAGATGTTGGGATTTTTGGCCGCTCCCACCAGAGTGGTGGTGGTCTCCAGAGCAATACATCCCTGATGCTGGGTAACGGAGACAACGTCGTCCATATCGTGGGCAATCATTCGTGCCGCCGGTTCAGCACAGTCCGATGTTGCCACGACGAGAATCCGGTTGCGCACACCAGCACGGCCATCCGCTCTGGCAAATCCCTGGAACTCCATTTATCTATCCTCCATCCTGATAAGCATTATCTGTAGCCGAGCATATGCTCGGTCAGGGGCATCCGATTGCTCTCAACGTTGTGAATATGGACATATTCCCCTCCCATGATATCCCTCGATGCCTTGCCGATAATTGCCCCGTATTTCTTGATTTCATCGCCCTTTTTAATATCGATAAGCGCTAATTTATGGCCTAGAGGCAGTGCCTCTTTTGCCGTGACACGCTGCACGACCTCCTGCCTGGTGGAAAGTATTTCCACTTCCTCTCCAACCGCGATGGCGCTGATAGCCGTGGCCACATTATCTTTCACGTCCATCATGATTGCCTTCTTCATTGCCTCATCCCCCTCTTTACATTCTTTAAACAAATACCCGGTAAATATGGCTGCCTCATATTATAGCACCCCAACGCCAGGGCTCAAAATATTATTGGGGTCGAAAACACGCTTGATGCCGCGCATCAACTCCCAGGTCTTACCATCAGGGCAGAGGTCCAGGTCGGCAAGCCTGATTACTCCCAGTCCATGTTCACCGGTGATAACGCCGCCTAATTTTACTGCCTCCTGGTATATTGCTCTCTTCACCTCGCGCAGTATGCCTTTCTCAGCCAGGTCCACCATAAGGTGGGGATGGAGATTACCATCGGCGGCGTGCCCATAGGTAGGAATTTTTACATTGTACTGCCGGGCAATCTCGTCTACCCGGTCCATCATCACCCCGATGCTTGCCGGCGGTACGGTTATATCCAGAACGTCAGCGACCGTTGGTTTTAACGAGCTATAGATTTCGCTTCTTATTTTGAGGATATCCGCTTGCTCTTCCTGCCTTTCCGCAATCAGAATATCAACCGCGTTATTCCGCTCGCAGATATCTGATACCCGCTCGCCCTGAGAGTAAACCTCGTCCTCGTTATCGCCAATCAGAATCACAATCAGGTACGCCTGTCCTTTGGTGGCCGGCCAGGTCATACTCAATCGTCGGGCCGATATTTCGATGACATCGCGCTCAACGTACTCTATGGCCATCGGAGTTATGCCGCTCTGCAGTATCTGGGGAACGGTATCGATGGCTTTATGGCGACTATCGTAGGAAACGACGAGGGTACCGCTGCTGCTGAACTTCGGACACAGGCGGAAGATAACCTTGGTTATCACGCCCAGTGCGCCACCGCTGTTGATGAAAAGGTGCATCAGGTCAAATCCCTGGTTATTTTTCAGCAACTTGCCACCGGTGGTGATTATTTCACCGGTCGGCAGTACCACTTCCAACCCGCGGACGAAGTTACGAATGACGCCGTATTTGACGGCCCTCGTTCCCCCGGCATTGCAGGCGACCAGCCCGCCGACATGTGCTCCTTCATCTCCGGGGTGAGGGGGAAAGAAAAGACCAGCCTCTTCCACTGCCTTCAGCATGTTGCCAAAAGGCACCCCAGCTTCGGCAACGACCATCAGGTTATCCCTGTCCACCTCATCGATGCGGTCCAGCCTTTCCATAGAAACAAGAATGCCATCGGCAATTGGTACGGCACCGCCGCATATTCCGGTACCGCCGCCCCTGACGAAGACCGGGGTCTTTTCCCGGTTGGCCATTTTCAATATAGCGGCTATCTCTTCGGCGCTTTTCGGCTTGACCAGAATCACGTTATCCGCCGGCTTTGGCCGCACGGCATCGGCCGTTTCATCGGCAAGATACCTCTCCATTTGCTCCCGGTTCGTGATGACCCAGTCCTGGCCCACAATCTCCTGTAACTTATCCACAGTACTCATGCGCGGCACCTCTTGATTCTTTCTATTAGTTTGGGGACTGCTTCGTAAAGGTCGCCGACAATTCCGTAGTCGGCGATTTTAAATATCGGGGCTGAAGGGTCAGTGTTGATAGCGATGATAACGTCTGATTCTCTCATACCGGCCAGATGCTGTGAACTGCCGGAGATACCACAGGCAAGGTAGATTTTTGGCTTGACCGTATTGCCGCTGAATCCCACCTGGTGCTCTTTTTTTATCCAGCCGCTATCCACCGGGGGGCGGCTGGAGCCGACGGTTGCTTCCAGAAGTCCGGCCAGGTCCGCCAGCAGGGAGAAATCCTCCGCTTTCTTCAGCCCGGCGCCACCGGAGATTATCACTTCAGCGTCAGCAATGTTGACCTCGTCCAGCCTCTCTTTGCGTACTATAGTCAGCAGGGAAGGCATAATCTCCACACTTTTTCTGATTATCTCACCTTTACGATTGACATCCCGTGGCAGGCTTTTCATGACCTTGTACCGCACCGTGGCCATTTGTGGCCTTGTTTTCGTTCTGATATGGGCCAGGACATTGCCGCTGAAGGCTGGTCGAATCTGAACGAAGTTACCATTCTGGTCAATTTCCAGGCCGGTACAGTCCGCAGTCAGCCCGGTGCCGAGCGCCACCGCTATTCTGGCCCCCAGTGACCTTCCCCAATGTGTCGCCCCCAAAATAAATATCTCCGGTTCAATCTCTCTGGCCAGCCTGACCACGTTGTGCTTGTAGTTTAACAGGTTCAGGTCACGGAAGACGTCGTCATCGTACAGATAAACCCTATCCGCACCGTGATAGACGAGCTCCATGGCTACATCGGCCATCTTGTGGCCAAGCAGAACGCTGGAGAGGCCCCCTTCCAGTTTATCCGCCAGTTCCCTGCCTTTGCCCAGCAGCTCATAAGATATCGGGTTGATTTCTCTCTCATGCTGTTCCGCAAAGACCATGACCTCTTTTTTCGTACTCACGAGCTGTCTCCAGCGTTGCCTTTTTCAGTTCAGTCTGCTGAGTAAATTATCGGCGATTTGGGTGATCGCTTCATCAATCGTATTCCGAAAAATCATGCCTTTCCTGTTTTCCTCGGAAGGGATAATGACTCTGTGCACTCTGGTCGGAGACCCGCGTACGCCACACCGGCTGATGTCGGCGAAGCCAGAAAGCTCTCTGGTTCCCCATCTTTCCACCGCCGCCTTTCGTGCGGTAATTTTGTTCCGGAAACTGGGCAATCTGGGGACGTTCACATCCTTGGTTACGGTGAGCAGTACTGGAAATGCGGACTCCACAGTGTAGGCTCGTCCGCCCATTTCGCACCGGGCGACTATCGTTTCGCCGCTCACTTCCAACCAGGACACGTAGGCGATATGCGGTATATTCAGATGTTCGGCGATCTCGGGGCCAACCTGGCCGGTATCACCGTCAACCGTTTTCTCGCCACAGATAATGAGGTCAAATGCTCCCAGTTTCTGGATGGCGCCGGCAATGGTGTATGAAGTAGCCAGCGTATCGGCGCCGGCAAATTTCCTGTCTTCAAGCAGTACGGCGTTATCCGCTCCTCTGGCTAGGGCATCTCTCAGCGATGACTCCGCCCGGCGCGGCCCCATGCTGATGGCGGTGACATTACCACCCTTGTTTTCCTTTATCTGTATGGCAGCCTCTAAAGCATGGAGGTCAAAGGGATTTATTTCCACACCGGCGGAGCTGCGGTCGACCCTGCCTTCCTCCGCATCAAACTTCACCTGATTCATATCTGGCACCTGTTTGAGGGGCACGATGATTCTCATGTCGTTGCCTCCGCATTTCTCATTGCAGTTCTCTGTCGGTTTAGTCTGATGGAGAAGTGTCGATGCTAAAGCGAGATATGTTTTTTGAGCAGCTCAAGATTAGCCGGGTCAGGCGCGATTTCCCCTCTCTCTATCCTGAGGGTCAGGTCAACAAGCGCCTGGTTCATGGGTGTGGGCACACCATTTTCCCTGCCTTTTCTGACCACCTCTCCATTGAGAAATTCTATTTCCGTTCGCCTCTTTTTTATTATATCCTGCAGGAGCGACGGGCGCTGCGGTGCACCAATTTTCTTTGTCAACTCATCTGCCGGAAGAAACAGGCTGCTCCAGATTGCGGCCATCTTCTCTTTTAATTTTTGCACCAGCTCTATGGTGGTGGCCTCAGCGAACTCCGCCGTCGGCACTTTCCACACTGGCTCGATGTTTACGCCGGAAGCCTGACCGACCCGCGCGACCTCTCCACCGATGATAATCCTGACGAGGTTTGATGTATCCTTTTGCGTTTCGTTCAGGGAGACGATTGATGGGCCGATGATGCCAGCCATAGCATTGAACATGCAGTTTATGGCCAGCTTCGACCAGCGTGTTCCCCAGATATTGGTGGTGGCTTGACTTGGGCCCACCGCGCTGAGTAAGTCAACCACCTCTTTAACGCGATTTGATACCAGGCCGGAGAGCTCACCAACGGTAAAACAGTTTCTGTCCAAAGGGTCGTGGCGGAGGATATGGCCTGGCTCATAAACACCGGCGCTGAGAGTGGTCACGCAGCCCACGGTGCGGTTGAAGCCGACCACGCTGGCCACGACCTCGTCATTCAACGCATTCTGAGTCGGCAGGATGAAACCCGTTGGCTTTAGGTAGGGCTCAATCAGGTATGCGGACCATCGTGTGTCGTAGGACTTAACCGACAGAAAGACGATATCAAAAGGCTCCTTAACTCCGCTCACGTCGCTGAGGTGAAGCGCCTTGGCCGGCACGGTGAACTCACCATTGAGGTCGATCATTTTCAGCCCATCACTGCGGATTTTCTCTATGTGCGCTGCCCACTGGTCTATCAGGGTGACATCGTGGCCGTCTCTTGTCAGGTAGGCACCTGTGGTCCCGCCTATTGCTCCCACTCCCAGAATCGCGATTCTTTTCTTCACGCACTTACCTCCTGGATATAAATAGTTTAAATTAATTAGTAAACGGATGTTGCAAGCAGTAAAATAGTATAGCGCAAAGAGGTAAGGTGAAACAAATTGTGAAATGGTAAAAATATTATATTTATCCGGGAGGTATACTTAATGGGCGAACAGAAATCGCTTTACCCGTCCCTGAATACGCCGGCGGTGCTTGTTGATTTGGATACGCTTGAGGCCAACATCAAGAAGATGTCCGTGCTGGCGAAAGAGGCGGGGTTGGAACTCAGGCCACACGCCAAGATTCATGAGAATTCGTCAATAGCCAGGAAACAGATTGCAGCTGGTGCCTGTGGCGTGGAGGTGGGTGTTGTGGAGCAGGCGAATGCCATGGCCGAGCAGGGAATCGACAATATCATTGTCGCTCACCCCGCCTATTATGGCGGTGCCAAGGGGGAAATACTTAAAAAACTGCTGGGGAGAGCGAACCTGAAACTTGCTATCGTCGTTGACATGCTGGAGCAGGCTGAAATTGTATCGCAACTGGCGCAAGCCGTGGGCAGGCAAGCAAGTGTGCTGATAAAGATTGACCTGGGCAGAAGCTCCCGATTCGGTGTGCTACCCGGCCAGCCCGTGCTGGACTTCGCGGTACAGCTCCGCAAGCTGCCCGGCATCGAACTCACTGGTATCTACGGACACGAGATGGGGGCGAAACCGACGCCGGAGGGTAAAGATGAGGTAGCCCTGGAAGCCGCCGAGATAATGACTCAGAACGCCAGGATGCTGAGAAGTAACGGCATAGAGATAGAGCATGTTTCCGTTGGCGCCTCTTCTACCTTCCCCTCCACGTGCCGCTTCTGTAAAGAAGGCAAGTTCCCTGAACTAACCGAGGTTCATCCCGGGGCATTCGCTATCGGTGATATCCGATATACGAGAACGGGTGGCAACACGCGGGAAGCATGCGCCGTCACGGTGTTGACCACTGTAATGAGCACGTCGCATCCGGATGGGGCGATAATCGATGCCGGCTACAAAACGTTCGGCAGCGATTCTCTTTTTGAACATAGAGACAGCCTGGATTTCTGGTGGCAGGGCAAGGCAAGTTTCGGCTCAGTTCAGGGTCGTCCCGGCCTGTGGTTCGGACGCCTCTCCGCTGAAATTGGCAAGCTGTACTACAGGGAGACCGGGGAAAAGTTATACCTGGGTGAGCGTCTGGAAATCGTGCCCAATAACGCCACCCTGGTCATCAACATACACGACCGGATATACGGCGTGAGGAACGGTGCCGTTGAGGAAATAATACCGGTAACCGGTCGGGGACGCGGCAACTAGCCATTAATGCCTTTCGATTATCAACGGCTTATCCTGAGGTCTCCCTTACCCGCTATCAGTTTCTCCACCTCCTCCAGAGTAAACCAGGCTAGGTCTCCAGGGCAGGAGTGCTTTAATACTGCCCCCGCGTTGCCATATTTTAGCGATGCTTCAATGCCTTTGCCGGTAAGGTAGCCGTACAGGAAGCCGCCGGCGAAGGCATCGCCGCTGCCCACCCGGTCCACAACCTCGACCTCATATGTCTGGTCTTCGTAAATCCGCCCGTCTGACAGAATAATGGCGGTCCAGTTATTGCGCCACACGGTGATGTTTTCTCGCAGGGTAATGGCCACGATTTTGCAGCCAAAGGTATCGGCCAGCTTTCGGGCGACCTCTTTCCAGTCCTTGCCCTCGATCTCGAATACCCGTGCCGTATCTTCCTCTGTGGTGACCAGCACATCGACGTATTTCATCAATGGAGACAGCCCGGCTTTGGCCTCTTCCTGGCTCCATAATTTGGCCCGGTAGTTGAGGTCGAAGCTGACCAGCAACCCTTTCTCGTGGGCTTTGCGCAAAGCTTCACCGGCGACCTCCAGACAGTTGCTGCTCAGGGCAGGGGTGATGCCGGTGACGTGAAAAGCCTTTGTCTGGGAAAAGACATTATCCCAGTCCACCATCCCCGGCTGTATTCTGGAGATGGCGGAATTGGCCCGGTCGTAGAGAATGGAACTGGGGCGGGGCAATGCTCCGAATTCGAGAAAATAGACACCAAGCCGGTCTCCGTCCGACCAGATAACGTGCGAGGTATCAATGCCGTGCTCTCTGGCTTTGTTCTGCACCATCCTGCCCAGCGGATTTTTCGGCAGGCGCGTGACGTACGAGGTCTTAAGTCCCAGCCTCTGCATGGTGACCATGACATTAAGCTCGGCACCTCCTATAGTAGCGTCAAGGCTTGTTGCCTGCTCAAGTCGTTGGAAATTCTGGGTCGCCAGTCGAAGCTGCACCTCACCGAAGGCAACGATATCAAACATTTGCCCCTCCTTAAATAAGCCGGCTATTTTTTACGGGCGAACTTCTGTATGGTTCGGGAGCCTTTGTCAACGCCGGCACTGGTCATGGATACCTCGCCAACGTATAAATCCCCTCGTGAGTCAACCGCGATGGCGTGGGGGGCATGGAAAAGCGCCGTTTCCTTGTCCTTGCCCTCATTGCCCCAGCGTGCTATCAGCTTGCCATCTATGGTAAAGATGCTTACCCGCAGGCAAAGTTCGGAGACATAAACCGTGTCCTCTTTATCGATGAAAACACCCGTGGGTCGGATAACATCCGTCCATTCGGTGATGAATTCGCCCTGTGAGGTAAAAATCTGTATCCGGCTGTTCTCACGGTCCGCAATCCAGACTCTCTCCTGTTTGTCCAGCCATATAGTGTGGGGAAGTCGGAACTGCCCCGGTGCGCCACCAGGCTCTCCCCAGGAAAAAAGCAGCTTGCCATCAGGTGAAAATTTATGCACCCTTGCGTTACCATAGCCGTCGGCGATGTATATTTCGCCTGATTCAGTTACCGCCACACCGGTGGGGCGATTGAACGGCGGGGCACCCCTCTGTATCCTGGCCAAGCTCTCCCAGTAATCCCAAGTGCGGAAATAACCGGTATCCGATGCCTGTCCTTTTGTGCCCAGCGTCATGAGCAGCTTGCCCTCTGGGGTAAATTTGGCGACGATATGGTTTCTATCGTCGGTACAGTAGATGGAACCATCAGGGCCGATGCAGCTGCCGTGGGCACGGTTGAAGAAGCCCTCACCCCACGAATTGAGCAGATTGCCTTCGCGGTCAAAGACCATTATCGGTTGCTCGCTGCGGTTCAGGATGTAAAACGTGTCCTGAGCGTCTATGCAGATACCGCCGACA
>JABUBL010000496.1_pt1 | contig 11905 bp, 10 predicted proteins | sample 7240371 | NCBI WGS metagenome assembly JABUBL01 (sample SAMN07256343, study PRJNA390944) | subsurface metagenome | isolation source: Methane hydrate marine sediment | place: Pacific Ocean: Eastern North Pacific, ODP site 1244 | collected 2002
TTTTTTATGAAATGTTAATATCATTGAGTTTTGGCACAGCCTCTTTAGTCCAAAGTCCAAAGATTAGGTATTAGGTTTTGGGTGTTAGGTGTTGGATTAAATTTGAAAAGTTAGAAATCTGAGGTTGGAAATTTAGGATTGAAAAACTAAGACCTAAGACCAAAGACCTAGAACCTAAAAAATTTCTGTAAGAAATTTCTTAGTGGTAAAGCAGAAAACTCCTGATATAAGAAATAATCTTCCGTTTAAATAAAGAAAGTGAAAGATGCCCAGCAGGGAGCCACTTAATTAGAGGCTCTCCTAAGGCTTTATGTAATTTTATTGTAGATTCTCTAGGAATTATAATATCAAATAAAGCATTTATCATCAGGACTCTATCAGGGTCGATTAAAGGAGCAAAGGATATAGTGTCAAAATAGAAGCATATCACATCATTTTTTATCTCATATGGATAGTTTCCATTTTTAACGGTCTTGAGGAAGTCAGAAAAAAAAGAGCGGCATTTTAAGCAATGAGCTTGTGTAATACCTTCATCTTTGTGTTGTTTTCTAACCTTTATCATTGCGGGACTCTTCCAGGTGATTACACTCTGATCTCCACCACATAAGAGTAAGACTCCTTTGTTAATTCGCCTATCAAGACCCATTGCCATTAAAGAAAAGAAGCTGCCAAGGCTGATGCCTACTATGTTTATTTCTCTATAACCCAAATTCTTTAGCAAATCTATAGTGCGGATGATATCCAGTGTTCCCTGACGGAAGAAATTGAGGCTGAATATACCATCTCTAAAGGCAGTCATTAGATCCTTTCCTGTGTCACGATGACGGTGATATGGCAGATCAATTGAGCATACTCCCATACACTTCGGAATATAGTGGATGGATTCATCCCACTTTGAAGAAGTTCGCATTCCCAATCCATGGACGAGAATGCATATCTTATCTTTATTTTTTGTATCTTTTAGAATGCAATATACGGTGTCATTTTTCTTATTTTGAGTATTTGCGGGGGATTTAAATCTTAACTCATATATATCCTCTCCGACTTGTTTCTTTTTGTAAGAAAAGCTTCTCTCCTTTATATGGTACATAATAATACCTTTAGCTATCTTTTCTCGGAAAATCAAGGGGGCAGTTCAAGATTATGGATTATGTAAAAGATACTGGATACTGGATTCTCGATGCTAGATCCTCGATTGAGATTGCCTCGTTTAGTAGAGCGAGAAGAAATGCTCGCAATAACAGATTGTGGGAATGAGTGGATGGGTTAATGGGTAGATGAGGTGCGAACCTAAGACCTAAGACCTAAAACCTAAGGGTGTGCTAATCGGCCCAATATAGAATACGTCCGCAATTGGGACAGGTGGTTACTATTTCGTTCTTTTGCTCGGGTGATATCATCTGAATGGGAAGAACTAAATAACATCCCTGGCAGATATTGTTAACAACAGGAACAACTGCATTTCCATATCTTATTGTAAGTCGACTGTATTTACGATATATATGGTCCTTAATTGAAGAAACAATATTTGCACGAGCTTCTTCCATCTGTTTAAGGTCATCAAGTTCGAACCCTGCTTCTTCTTCCTTCTTTTTATCCTTTCTTAAAATATCTAATTCCTGTAAAGATATTAATAATAATAGTTGCTTATTCATATTTATTAGCAGAAGAGATTACATAACTCTTCCTTAAAGACATCTTCATCCTGAATAGTAAATAACTTCTCTGCTTTTGAAATTTCCTGGAAGGTTTCTGCAATTTTTCCCAATAAGATTAAATACTCACTTTTTGAAGCATATGGGGGTGCAACTATCAGAAAGATAAGAAATACAGGTTTATCATCAATAGCATCAAATTCGATAGGTTCGTCAGGCATACCAATTGATATCATTAAATCAGTAATAACCATACTTCTGGTATGTGGAATTGCAATTCCATTTCCTATTCCCGTTGAGCCCATTTCTTCTCTCTGTAACACAGATTTGTATAGTAGATTTTCCTGGTGCTCATTGAGCTCAAAGCGTTTTATTAATTGCAATAGTATGTCCTTTTTATTTGATGATTTAATGTTAAGAGATATTTTTGCTTTTTTGATTAATTCCGGTATAGATGTTTTTAACATCAATTACTTATATATATATTTTTTTTTAAATGTCAATTGGTTTTGGAAAATTACATTTAAAATCCAGTATCAATAAAAACTCTATCAACAATGTCATCATCTGCTATATATGGTATTGTTATATGTGCTTTATCTTTATTTTTGTCATTCCAGATTGTTGCTACTTCAAGAGCATTGGGATTTCTCGCCCAGGCTCGTCTTGCTATCCCTCCAATTACATCCCATTCAAGTGCAGTTTTTATTATCTCATCAACACGTTTTGACCCATCCAGAACGAGACCAAAACCACCATTGAATGCTTTCCCTATACCTACACCACCTCCGTTACTTAAGACAACCATTGACATTCCACGGATAGCATTGCCCACAAAGGAATGAACAGCCATATCTGCAGTTATATTACTTCCATCTTTTATATTGGATGTTTCCCTGAAAGGGGAATCTGTGGATCCAGTATCATGATGGTCTCTTCCAAGCATTATAGGTCCTATTTCCCCTTTTCTTACAGCCTCGTTAAAATTGAGTGCAATCAAAATTCTCTCTTCGTGATCAGCATAAAGGATTCGTGCCTGAGATCCAACTACAAGGTTGTTTTTAATTGCATCCTTTACCCATTTATAGTTATCCATATCTTGAACCCTTCGATTCGGATTTATACAGCTAAGAGCCAAATCATCAGTCTTCACAAGATCAGATTGTTTTCCACTTAGACACACCCATCTAAATGGTCCGTATCCATAATCAAAACAAAGAGGACCCATTAGGTCCTCAACATAAGAGGGAAATATAAATCCTTCGGAAGTATCCCTCTTATTCCTGGTAATATCTTTTGACCCTGCGTCAAAGACTGCTTTCATAAAACTATTCCCGTAATCCCAGAATCGGGTACCCCGCTCAACTGCCTCTTTGATAAGTGTAAATTGTTTTACAAGAGATTTATCCACTAATTCTTTGAATTTTTTCGGATTAGAAGACAGAAGTTCTCTTCCTTCTTCAAAAGTTACACCCTGTGGTGTATATCCTCCACTATATGGAGCGTGGCATGATGTTTGATCACTTGAAAGGTCTATTTTTAAATTATTTTCTAAAACATATTCCCATAGATCAACAATGTTACCGTAATATCCAATGGAGATGGGTTCTTTCTTCTTTTTATATTCATCTAACCATCTGAATATCTGTTTTATGTCACTCGAGCTTTTAGATAGCCATCCCTGTTCTATTCGCTGTTTTATCCTTGTTTCATCTACTTCAGCAATGATTCCTACACCTCCAGCTATCTCAATTGCTTTTGCCTGGGCTCCACTCATTCCACCAAGACCGGATGAGAGATATGTATATCCCTTTAAATCGGAGTCCGAAGGTACCTCTAGGTATTTTCTGCCTGCATTGAGAATTGTTATATATGTGCCATGAACGATACCCTGGGGACCGATATACATCCATCCCCCAGCAGTCATCTGACCATAATTTGAAACACCCATTGCTGCTGCTTTGTTAAAATTTTCTGGATTATCAAAGATACCGACAAGAAGACCATTTGTGTTTATTACTCGTGGAGCATTTTCATGTGTTTTGAAAAGCCCAAGGGGGTGCCCAGATTCAACTACGAGTGTTTGTTCTTTCGTTAAAAATTGTAAGTATTTCTTAATCAATAGGTATTGCATCCAATTCTGGCAGACCTGCCCTGTCTCTCCGTATGTTACCAGTTCGTATGGATAAAGAGCTACTTCAAAATCAAGATTATTGTCTATCATTAATTGTATTGCCTTTCCTTCCAGGCAGTTTCCCTCATATTCATCTATTGGTTTTGCATAAATTCTTCCCACAGGTCTATATCTATATCCATAAATTCTACCTCTACTCTTTAGTTCTTCTGCAAACTCAGCTGCAATTTCTGGATGGAGATTTTTCGGAATGTATCGAAGTGCATTTTTCAAAGCTATCTTAATTTCATATTTACTTAAATTAAGTTTTCTTCTTGGCGCTCTTCTTATATCATTCTTCATTTTGGGATATAGAGGTAGTTTGTCTGTAAGTGAGATTGTAAAAGGAACCATTGTCCCCCCTTTTATTTTATTAATATCTACAAGAGATTTAATGTCAAGTATGTAAGAAAGTCCAAAGTCCTAAGAGACTGTGTCAAAATTAAATTTCATACCATTGGGTAGAAAGAAGGCTGTATTCCTCAAAAAGATGTGGTTGATTTCCCCAGCGATGAAATCACCACGCCCGCTCTCGGACTCGCTCTCTTTGATTAACTTGGGAGCTAATAAGTTGGGAAATCAAAGAACCATGCCCGCTCGTCCTCCGAGAGGGCTTTTTGAGTAACACAGCCTTCTTATTTTCGATGTTGTAATTTTGAATATTTTTTATGAAATGTTAATATTGTTAAGTTTTGGTACAGCCTCCTAAGTCCAAAGTCATAATAATGAAATTAGACAGGAGACGGACGAAAGGATTAAGGATTAGAAGAGATATGATAAGATAGGCAGGGATTAAGGATTAAGTTTATAAGTTAGATGGTTGGTGGGTTGGTTTGTTGGTTTGGATAGAAATTTAATAATTTTTTATCTGCGGTTATCTGCGTAAATCTGCGTCCAATTAAAAATTAAATTTACCTTTGACAAATTGATGAATTACTATATTATAGAAAGAAAAAAAGGAGGAGGCATAGACTTTCAGACAGTTTATTTAAAATTGGAGAAATTCTGGGCGGATAAAGGATGCTTAATTGGATTTCCTTATACAACTGAAGTGGGTGCAGGAACGTTTAATCCTTTGACATTCTTTGGTGCTCTAGGTAAAGAACCATTGAAAGTTGCTTATATAGAGACTTCAAAAAGACCAAAGGATGGGAGATATGCTAAAAATCCCAATCGCATGCAGCAGTTCAGGCAATATCAGGTACTATTAAAACCTCCACCTGAAGATATACAGGATCTCTTTTTAGAGAGCCTAAAAGCTCTATCTATAGATTTAAAAAATCACGATATTCGTTTTGTTGAAGATGATTGGGAATCTCCAACCCTGGGAGCGTGGGGTTCGGGTTGGGAGGTATGGTTGGATGGACAGGAAATAACTCAATTTACATATTTCCAGCAGATGGGAGGCATAGAACTTTATCCAGTTTCAGTTGAGTTGACCTATGGACTTGAGAGGATTGCAATATTTCTCTCTGGTTCTGATTCGGTATTTGACCTTCCGTGGTCAAAGGATATAAGTTGGGGTGAGTTGAACAAAGAGCAGGAATATCAGTTTTGTGTTTATAACTTTGATGAAGCCGATATAAACTCATTATTTGGATACTTTGATGAGTGTTTGAGAGAAGCGGAAAGATTAATGGATAAGGAGCTGTTATATCCCGGTTATGATTTTGTTGTGAAAGCATCTCATACATTCAATCTCCTGGATGCAAGAGGAGCATTGTCTGTGAAGAAGAGGAATAATTATATCCTTGAGATTAGAAAACTTGCAAGAAAAGCTGCTATAAAATGGCAAGAACTCTAATAATAGAGATAGGAACCGAAGAGATTCCGGCAGGATATCTTAAAAACGCAGTAATATCCTTTGAATGCGGAATAAAAAATCTCTTTAAGAAGGAAAGGATATCTTTCTCGAATTCATACACTTACTATACACCTCGAAGGTTAACAATCATTATGAAGGGAGTTGCAGACACACAGGATAAAATTGTGAGAAAAATTAAAGGTCCTCCTGCCGATGTTGCTTTTAAAGGTGGGAAACCAACAAAGGCAGCGAAAGGCTTTGCCTTAGAAAAGAAAGTTCCTCTGAAGTCTTTACAGATAGAAGATTTCAATGGAAAAGAATATGTTGTAGTCGAAATTGAAGAAGAGAGTAAGGCAACAATTGAAATTCTTCGTGATAATCTACCTCACATTATTGAAAAAATTGAATTTCCGAAGAAAATGAGGTGGGAAGAAACGAACTTCCTCTTTGCAAGACCTATCAGATGGATAGTGTCGTTGCTCGATAATGAATTAATAGAATTTTCCCTTGCAGGAATAAAAAGTGGAAAAGTTAGCAGGGGTCATCGCATTATATCACCAGAAGAAATAAAAATTACACCTTTAAATTATATAGGACAGCTTAAGGATTCTTATGTTATGGTTGATCCTGATAAGAGGAAGGATAAGTTAAGGGAATTGATTACCAAGAAAGCAAAGGAAGCGGGTGGTGAACCAATCTTAAAGGAAGAACTCCTTCTTGAGGTTACAAATTTAGTTGAGTATCCCTTTGTTATCCTTGGCACCTTTGAGAAGAATTTCCTTAAATTACCTGAAGAAGTTGTTATAACTGCTATGGAATCTCACCAGCGTTATTTCTCCGTGGAGAAGAATAAAAAATTGTTACCTTATTTTATCTCGGCAGTTAATAATTTCCCAGATAATGGTGTGATAAGAACAAATGAAAAAGGTCTTAAAGCAAGGCTTGAAGATGCAAAATTCTATTGGGAAATGGATAAAAAAGTTTCCTTAAATGAAAGGGTGTCTCAATTGTCCGGGATAATGTGGCATAAATCCCTTGGAACACTGTTGGATCGAAGTAAAAGGATTATAAAACTAAGCGAATGGATAGGAGAGAAGGTGGGAAATGTGGATCTGAATGTTATAAAAGAAGGTGCAAGGCTGGCAAAGGCAGATCTTACCACTTTAATGATAAGAGATGGAAAAGAGTTTACTAATCTTGAGGGGTTCATAGGAGCTCGTTATGCAGGGGAGGAGGGAGTAGATGAGGAGATATGCAGGGTGATTGGAGAGCACTACCGACCACGAAGTGTGGATGACGAGCTTCCAGGCTCAGTTGAAGCGGCAATTGTAGCACTTGCTGATAGAATAGACCTTATTGTTGGTTCCTTTTTGGCTGGAGAAAGACCAACAGGTTCAAGAGACCCAATGGGTTTACGAAAAGCCATGAATGGGTTCATACGCATTGTTATTGAGTTAGATTTTGATTTATCATTAAAGGAACTAATTGAAAAAAGTATTGAGGGTTTTTCAATTAAGGTAGAATCTGAAACCACCGGGGAAATAAGAAAATTTATTGTAGATAGGATAGAGGGGTACTTACAATCAATAGATATCAGGTATGATATTGCTAATGCGGTTCTTTCTGAAGGATGGGAAAATATTCAGAGTGCAACAAAAATTGCCAAGTCTATGATGGAATTCAGGAAGGATGAGGAGGAGTTTGAGCGCCTTGTGATAGGGCAGAAGAGGGTTTCAAATATACTTGAGCGTATGAAGACTGGAAAGATTGATGATACCCTACTCATGGAGGCAGAGGAAAAAGAGCTTTATGATAAAGCTAAATCTATAGAACCAGCTCTAAGAAGGTTAATGAAAGAAAAAAATTATTTAAAAGCACTCAATTTACTAAAAGGTCTTCGCCCTTTTATAGATAACCTTTTTGATAATGTTATGGTAATGACTGACGACAAGAAGTTAAGAGATAATCGTCTGTCACTACTTTATTATGTCAGGAGTCTCTTCCATCAGTTGGCTGACTTTGAAGAAATAGTCATTGATTGAAATAGCCACAGAGGCACAGAGAACACAGAGATAAAAATCACGGAGAAATGAATAAAAAAAATTTCTAAAAATATTAAGATAAGAATTAATAAAATACAAATGATTAATAAAATTAAAAAATTACTCTGTGCTCTCTGTGCCTCAGTGGCAAAAAGGAGGGGAGAATGGGTGTTGTTAAAAGAGAAGAAATTTCAGTATCAACAAGTTCAAGGAATGAGTTCGTAGATATTACTGATAAAGTTACGAGTGTGGTAAGAGAGAGTGGGGTAAAGGATGGTTATGTATTGTTATATGTTCCCCATACAACAGCCGCAGTAACTATTAATGAGAATTATGATCCTTCAGTGAAGAGGGATATACTTGATAAGCTGTCCGAACTTGTTCCACCTAATGCAGGGTATGCTCACACTGAGGGAAATGCAGATAGTCATATAAAATCCAGTATTATTGGAGTAACTAAATTTATCCCGGTTATGGATGGAAGCATTCAACTGGGAAGATGGCAGGGAATATTCTTTTGTGAATTTGATGGTCCTCGCTCGAGGAGATTACTGGTAGGGGTTATTGAGTAATACGGTCAATAAGGAATAGATAGACAATAAATCCTACAAATATTAATAGTGATAATGGATTGGACTGGATGATTGTCTTGGGTTCAAATTTAGCATAAATCATACCAGCAATTACGATACCTGCTATAGATTCACCAGCAATCAATCCAGAACTCACTAAAACTCCTTTATCTGCTTTTTTTAATAGTTCTTCTTATTATTCCCCCGATAAGTATCGGTACAGAGAGACTCAAAGGTAGATATATACCGACTGCGACAGGCATCACATAGGTCCTGAAAGAGGATTTTCTCACTTTTAAAGATTCATCAATTATAATCAATATTATAGCAAGAACACCACCAATAACTACCATATTCCAGGGAAGTTCTTCACCTCTTGTAAATAATCCTTTTACTATAGATGCAAATAGTGATGCTTGTGGAGCCTGCAGTGCTCCAGGTTCACCTGTACCTATACCATAGGCATTATGAAGGAGTGTCAGGATTGGAGCAATAATAAAACTTGCTACAACAACTCCAAAAATCTGTGCGATTTGCTGTTTTCTTGGAGTTGCACCAACAATGTAACCTGTTTTTAAATCTTGAGAAACATCCCCTGCTGTACATACTGCACATCCAACAACCCCTGCAATTGCTAGTGCTGCAATGATTCCCTTTATTCCTGTTATACCAATAAGTAGTAATATAGCTGAAGTAAAGAGGATGGTGGAAATAATCATACCTGATACAGGATTATTTGAACTGCCGACCAATCCAACAATATATGAAGAGACAGCAACAAAGAAGAATGAAGCTATAACCACTAAAATAGCTGAAAGTAAACTTAACTCTGGATTTTTTGTTACATACCAGTAGAGTGAAAAAATTGCTATCACAACCCCTGAAATTAATGAAAATATTACTCTTCTGGATAAATCTTCAGTTGACTGAGACCTTCCAAACAACTCTTTTAAACCCTTCTTGATTCCCTTTCTAATACTAACTATTGACCAGAGTCCTCCGATTATCATTGCACCCACTCCAATGAATCTTATATTAAGACTCCAGATATCCCAGGCAGCATCTAAGAGATTTCCGGATACTGGGTAAAAGAATGAATAGATAGGAATGCCTATAATCCATCCGAGTGCTCCACCAATGAATACAAGGACTGATACATTAAATCCAACGATATAACCCACCCCAAGTAGTGCAACTGAACTATCATATCCAAAGTAAAAGAGGCTTTTACCAATTATTATTGCTTTTTCTACTGTTTCTTTTATTACAGTGAATGCGGTTACGAAGTACTTAAATACAAAGCCAAGGCTTAATGCAATGAAGATGTGCTTGGCACGTCCGCTTTGTTGCTCATCACCTGTTTTTAAAACTTCTGCACACGCTATCCCTTCTGGATATATTAGTTCTTTTTCTTCTATAATCAGAGCTTTCCTTAGAGGTATCATAAAGAGAACTCCCAGAAGTCCTCCAAGTAGTGCTGTGAGTGATGTTATCCAGAAGTCAAACTCAAACCATACTCCAGCAATGACGAGGGCTGGTATGGTAAAGATTATTCCTGCAGCGAGAGATTCTCCTGCTGAGGCTGAAGTCTGTATAATATTATTTTCTAGGATTGTCCCTTTTCTAAAGAAACCCCTGAGTATACCCATTGAGATTACCGCAGCGGGTATAGAAGCGGAAACAGTCATACCGGCAAACAAACCAAGGTATATATTGGCTGCCGCCATTATGATTGATAAAATTACCCCGAGAATTACTGCCCGTAAAGTGAGTTCCCTCACTATACTTCTAAGCCTTCCTCCTCAAATAAATATCTCTTTATTTTTGATGTTGTTGTTTTAGGGAATTCTTCATCCCTTAATTTAACTCTTCTTATCCTTTTGTAATCAGTGAGTTCCTTGTTGAATTTCTTTATCTCCTCTGTAAGAATTTTATGTGGTTCTGGTTTCTCAATATTGTGCACATTCCCAAAATGGTCAATATTCTCATAATTCGGATAGATATGGGCAATTAGTTCTCTAAGTCCAGTATTTGGGTTGGTCTGCTGAACAACTACTATCTCTTCAATTAGTGGAGAAGTGGATAGGTAGGACTCAATCTCTTCGGGATATATATTTTTGCCACCTTTAGTGACTATAACTGATTTCTTTCTACCAGTTATATATAAATAGGAGTCATCATCCATATATCCCATATCACCGGTTTTAAACCACTCTACATCAAATACCTCACGAGTTGCTTTTGGATTGTTCCAGAATTCTTTGAACACAGTAGAACCGCGAACAGTGATTTCACCAATGCCCTCCACATCAGGTTCAATTATCCTGACTTCAATCCCTGGCAAAGATAATCCTACAGATTTATTTCTGGGATCTTCTGGAGGGCAGACTGAGATAACAGGGGAAGTTTCTGTGAGCCCATAGCCCTGGAGAATCGGGAATCCCCATTTTTCTAAAGATTTCGCTACCCAATTTGGAAGCGCAGCCCCACCTGAAACAAGATATCTTAGGTTTTCCATACCAAGGGCTTCTCGGATAGAGGAGTAGAATTTACCACCACTACCTTTTTTGACAAGGTTGAATAATGAAGATAGCCCCTTCATCAAACCAAAAGCTGTCTTTTTTACTCCAGTGAGTTTTTTTAATTCTTTTTCTATTCCCACTACGAATTTCTCTAGAACCAGAGGTACAACTGGAAAAATAATTGGTTTGCTCTTCTGACAATCCTCTTTTATCTCATTAGATTTATAAGAGCGAGCTAATACAATTGTCCCACCTATAGAGATAGGCGCAAGGAGATTTATGGTCTTAGAGAATACATGATGAAATGGTAAGAGTGCATAGAAGGGTTCATCATGGTAGAATTCCATTGTCTGGTATAACATCTCTACATTAGACATCAAGTTTTTGTGGGTGAGGACTACACCTTTTGGTGCCCCTGTTGTGCCTGAAGTATATAAAATTACAGCCGTATCATCCAGGGAGAGCTTTGCTCTTTCCAGTGTTTCGCTCACACTTATTTTTTCAGGAATTTCTATGGGAACGCTTATATCTATTTCCTCTCTTACACCATCTACCGAAGAGAAAAGAATTTTTGTATTGGAATCCTTTATTAGATAATGCACTTCTCTTAAGCTAAGTCGATTATCAAGTGGGACACCAATTGCTCCAACCCACTGGATAGCAAGATAAGTAATAATCCATTCAGGACTATTGGGACCATAGATTGCTATTCTATCACCTTTCTCAATTCCTTTTGCTTTGATTTCAGTGGCTCTCTTAATAACGAGGTTAAGTAATTCCTTATATGTCCACTTCTTCCAACCTCCTGGTGATAGTATTTGCATTGCAATTGAATCTGGGTAATTTTTAACGGTTCGTTCTAACATGTTAGAAATAGGCAGTATTTCGCGGGGTTCACGAATTACCTTTAATGTTTTCATGAATTAAATTATAGTGGAAAAAGAATTGGTTGTCAAGTATTAATATAAGCTTTGTGTGAATACCTATGCAGATAGAAGTCGGGAGTAAAGAGTTTTAAGTCAGTAGGAGTGCGGAGTACTGAGTTTATTAAATTTTTAGGGCTTTTTGAGTTTATTGGGTTTGCTGAATTCTTAGATTTTATAGAGTTTATTCTGTTTGAAATTGATGATTGAGAGG
>JABUBL010000497.1_pt1 | contig 11904 bp, 14 predicted proteins | sample 7240371 | NCBI WGS metagenome assembly JABUBL01 (sample SAMN07256343, study PRJNA390944) | subsurface metagenome | isolation source: Methane hydrate marine sediment | place: Pacific Ocean: Eastern North Pacific, ODP site 1244 | collected 2002
CTATCTAATAATTCCTTCTCCTCTTCTTCAAAAATTTCTTGCACCTCCTCTTGAATCCCTTTCTCATCTTCTAAAATTTCTTTTTCAATTTCCTTATCTTCCTTCTCTTTCTTTCCTCTTAAATATATATCAGCAGATATTGGTTCTTCCTCTAATCTAAACCTAACTTTATTTTCTAAATCTTTAACTCTCGATAGAAGCCCAGAAATTGTGTCGTCTAATGAAAGTCTTGTTGCTTTTATAAGAGCTATTTCCAGCAGTAATTTATTATTAGAAGCCCATCTCATATCCTTATATGTTTGACTAAATAAATCTAATAATCTATGTATCTCCTCTAATTCTATCTGTTTTGATTGTCTTGTAAGTGTAGCTTTTAAATCCTTGGGAACATGAACTAAACCAGTTGATGCCTTTACATTTTTTGTTATTAATATTGCTCTAAGATGCTCAATTATATCCCCTACCAGCTGTCTTAAATCTCTTCCTAATTGAGATAGCTCATCTACAAGATAAATTAACTCTGCAGTATCCTCCTTTATAATAAGTTCAACAATCTTGAAAAGATTTTTGTAATCTAAAACTCCCAGTAAGGATGCCACATCCTCCTCTTCTATCTTTTTATCAGTATAAGAATGGAGTTGATCTAATATTCCAGTAGCATCTCTTTGACTTCCCTTAGAATGCTTTGCAATTAATGATAGGGCTGAGGGAGTAATTTTAATTTTTTCCTCCTTGGCTATGTATTTTAAGCGCTTTACTATGTCCTCTGATGATATTAAATGCAGATCAAACCTCTGACATCTAGATAATATTGTGGGAAGTATTTTGTTAGGTTGAGTTGTTGCCATCATAAAAATCACATGAGCTGGTGGTTCTTCTAATGTTTTTAAAAGAGCATTAAAAGCCTCTGTTGTTAACATATGAACTTCATCTATTATATAAATCTTTTTTCTAGCCTGAGTTGGAAGATAATTAACTTTTTCTCTCAGATTCCTTATCTCATCAATTCCTCTATTTGAGGCTCCATCTATCTCAAGCACATCTATGCAGCTTCCATTTGAAATGCTACTGCAAATATTACACTTATTACAGGGGATAGTTGTTATACCTTCTTCACAATTTAACGCTTTTGCAAATACTCTGGCAATTGATGTTTTTCCAATTCCATGAGGTCCACAAAAAAGATAAGCATGTGAAACTCTGTTTTGAGTAATCGCACTTTTTAAGGTTTTAATTATATGCTTTTGCTCAACAACCTCTTCAAAAGTTTGAGGTCGATACTTATTATATAATGCCTGATAACTCACTAATATTACCTTTCACTTAAAGAATCAATTCAAAAATAAATAAATTTGATTTTTTCATTTTAACACAATTATAAAACAAAAACTGGCTTTGAAAAATATCCTAACTAAAAATGACTATATAATATACAATATGCATTTATAATTTAAAATTAAAATAGCATTAGCAGAAGATAATTCTATAATTAAATATCAATTAAAAATATTCAATTACAAAAATTACTCTAAAGTTTTTAGCAAAGAAAATGGAGTAATTTTATCCATTATTATATTTTCATTAATTATCTATATTATGGGGTCATCTTTAGTATCTGACTTCTTAACTTCTATAGAAAGATATTTGCTCCATATTCTTCCAATATCTTTCTTCTTAGCAGTTGGTATCCTTAGTGAAAAACTACAATTTTTAATAAAAAATTGGAATTGAACATTTAATTTTTAAAATTATTAAAAAACATAATTATTAATTATAAATTTGAAATTTAACAAATTACTGCTAAATTTGTTTAATAAATTAAAAACTTGAAAAATTATTCAAACATAATAACCTTTTTATAATTTCTAATAATTTATGGGGGTAGCGATAAATGAAATTCAGAAAGTTTTTAATATTCTTTATTTTATTTTTGTTTATATTCTCTCTATGTTGTACAAAAAAAGAGCCAGCTGCTGTTTTAAAAGAAGAAACAAGTATAGAAGAAAAAACTACTGAAGAGAAGACCAAAGAGGAAATTCCTCAGTGGAAAGAAATTTATGATGAAGCAGTTAGACTATATGAAGAGGGTGATTATGGAGAAGCAAAAAAACTTTTTAGAAAAGTATTAGAAATGGATCCGGATAATAAAATTGTTAAGGAATTATTAGAGAAGGCTAATGATTTTATAATACAAGCAATTGAACATTTTAACAATGCCACCAAGCTTTTTTATGAAAAGAAAATGGATGAAGCAATTGAAGAGTTAAAAAAAGCAATAGATATATACCCAAAATATAAAGAAGCATTAGATATTCTAGAAGAATTAGGATTATTAGAAGAACTTAATTTAGAAAAATAAGTAAGGCTAAATTCCAATTAGATACAATATTGTTCCAACTAATAATGAAAATATAGTAGTAAATATCTGAACTTTAATTGTATCTTTTACAGAGTAAGACAAAAGTGGAAGTAAACCATGACCATCCTGACTTAAAGATGAAACAAGAAGAACTGAAAATGGAATTAAGCCTTGAGAATATAAGGTGAGAAATACTAAATGTGGACCAGATTCTGGAATTATTCCAATTAATGCAGCTAAAATAATCAAAAATAATCTGTTCTCAGGTAATATGTATTCTAGATCAAAATATTGCATCAAAAAATGAATTATAAGCAAGGTGAAGAAAATCCATAAAAACAGTTTGAGGATATGTTTTTTTAAAATGTGCTCATATACGTGCTCTTTAAAAAAATGTTTTATATTATATTCCTCTGCATGAATCTCAATTGGGCAGGGTTCTGCTCTTTTAAGATTTATTTTACTCGCAATCTTTTCAAATATATAGCCTCCAGCAATCCCAAATACAGCGCAAATTGAGAAAATTAAAATTGCAGTTTTTGGTATTGTAGCTAACATAATAAAAGCCTCATCACCTGCAGTAGAAAGCATAACAGCAGCCAATGCCCCAAAACCTACAAGACCATGAGAATAAAGTGAAACAACTAAAAATGCATCTATACAACCTGGTATTGCTCCAAGTAAAGAAGAACCTATTATTTGATTTCTTGGATCTTTGATAAGTACTTTTTTTATCCTATCTTCAAATTTTATTTGAAACCACTCTATAACAATCATTAAAAAAGTAACTATTCCAACTATTTTTATTGAATCAAGAAAAATTTTCTTAGTTATTTGTACCCAAGTTTTTTGCATTATTGACCTCTACAAATGTAATAGATAAGACCTTACCCCTTACACTTACTATAAGTGTAATAATTCAATACCAGACCCATTAAATTGGTTTAAAATATTTTATGTCAAGTATTGATCCTTCACGTTTTTCCTTTGATTTAAAAACAGCTTTAATATGCATTCCAATTTTTACATCCTTTGGATCTATCTCCCCCAACCAATGAATAAGCCCCCCATCTGTTCCATCAATTTTTACCACAGCAATAATTGTTGGTTCTTCTTTTTTAGTGCCATCTAAATTCTCATGAAGTATTGTAAAAGTGTGAATAGTTCCTTTAGTTCCTACATCAATGTAATTTTCTAATCTAGCAAAACACCTTTCACAATATATCTTAGGAGGAACATATGTAACTTCACATTTCTCACATTTAGTTCCCACAATCTTAGCATTATCTTTGATCTCTCTAAAAAATTTCTCCCCAGCAATACCAGCAGTATATATATAATTAACAGGTATTTTACCCTTCCATGATGTTATATCAATATTTCTATTAATTTTTTCGGTTATTCCCATATTAAATTTACCTCCTACTCCAATTAAAAATATTTAATATTAATTATAATTTAGAGATTGCTTCGGGGCTTCACCCCTCGCAATGACATAATATGTTTTATTCCTCACAACTGATGACATAATATGTTCTATTCTCCTAGCTAATGACATAATATGTTCTATCGCTCGATAATGGGTTTGAAATATTTAATATCAGTTATTGCACCTATTCTTTCTTCTGGAGATTTCCATACAGCTTTAACTCTCATCCCACTTTTAACATCTTCTGGATCAACCTCTCCTAAGACATGAAGTATTCCCATTCCTTCAGAAGCTCCATCAATTTCTATTACTGCTGGAATAAATGGTTTCTCTCCCTCCTTAATCCTTCTTGCATCCCAATGAACATAACTTATTGAAAATGTATTTATAATCCCTGTATCTTTTACATATACCCACTCATCAGTTGGTCTAAAACATAACTCACAGAACATCCTTGGAGGAATCATTATTCGTTCACACTTATTGCATTTCCTTGCAATTATCTTCCCCTTTTTTAACTCTTTTAAATATCTGCCAATTGCTACTCCATTATCCCAGGCATATTGTAGATCTGGCTTCCATGAAGTAGTAAGAACTTTCTTTTCTTTTATATCGCTCCCTCTAAGTGGTGTTCCTTTAAAATCAATTTTTTTATTATTCATCTATTTACCTCCTTAAACTCTCATGACTATGACTGTGCCGACTTGCATTAGGTCACCCCAGGCTTGAGCTAATCCTACTTTTGGATTACCAGGAACCTGTCTCTTTCCTGCTTCTCCTCTCAATTGCCAGAATATTTCACAGATTTTCATTACTCCTGATGCAGCTATTGGGTTACCAACACCTAAAAGCCCACCAGATGGACAAATGGGTAGATTTCCATCTCTGGCTGTAACTCCTTCAGCAGTAAGTCTTGGGGCTTCTCCTTTACCACATAAGAGAAGACCTTCCATATGGTGAAGTTCTTTATAATCAAATGGATCGTATGGTTCAGCTACTTGAATTTCTTTATCCGGTTCTTTAATATCAGCCATCCCATAAGCCATTCTTGCAGCCTTCTCAACATATCTTGGATAACAAAGGTCTCTTGTAGCCCAATAAGATGTATCAATATTCCATCCAACACCATCTATCCATACAGGTTTATCAGTTATTTTCTTGGCTATATGTTCTGATGCAAGCACTAAAGCTGCGGCACCATCACTTGTTGGGCTAATATCTAACAAATGTACTGGGTCAGCCAATACTTCAGAGTTTAGAACATCATCCACAGTTATCTCTTGTGGAATCTGTGCGCAAGGATGGTCCATTGCATTCTTTTTATTCTTTACAGAAACTAAAGCAATGTCTCTGTGACTAATTCCATAAGTTTCCATATATCTTCTCATCTCAAGAGCAAATATCCAGATTAGATTTGGTTTTAGTGGTTGCTCTGTTGTATGGTCAAATATGGTTAAGAATGCTCCTGCTGGATGGGGATAACAACTTGACATTTTCTCTTCTGCTACAACCAAACATATATCAAATAATCCTGAGGTAACTTGAAGCCACCCGTGAATTGCTGTAAATACTCCAGTGCCCCCTCCAACATAAGGTCTCATGATTGGTTTTCTCCATCCACCAGCTCCATCACTTAAATACTCACCCTTCATGTGTACTCCATCGAAGGCATCAGGAGCAGTTCCTAAAGAAACACAATCTACATCTTTTAGGGTTAATTCACATGAATCAAGAGCCATTTTAGCAGCTTCGTACGCTAATTCCTTTCCAGTTTCTTGAGCTCTTCTTACAAATTTTGTCATTCCTGCTCCAACTATTGCCACTCTCCTTTTTCCCACTTTTTTACACCTCCCATTAATTACTTAAAATAGATATGTATTTTTTTTGAGGATTTATGATGAAATTTAGCAAAATCATCTAATTCCTCCTCTTAATTACCTAAAATGGCAATGACACTTGTAGTAGTAGGAACTCCTCTCCAAGAATGTGCCAAGCCAATATTTGCATTCTTTACTTGCCTTTTTCCAACTTCCCCTCTGAGCTGAAGAACGATTTCTAATGTTTTTTGAGCACCAGAACATTCATAAAGATGGCCAACTCCCAAGCTTCCTCCAGACGGATTTACCGGGAGTTCTCCTCCAATCTCTGTAATTCCATTATCGATCATCTTACCAGCTTCACCCTTGTTACAGAACTTTAAAGCTTCTAAGTGCTGAAGTTCTTTATATGAATATATGTCACTCAATTCCACTACATCAATCTCTTTCTTTGGATTATCTATATCAGCCATTTTATAAGCCATTTCAGCAGCTAATCGAGTAGATGTTGACTCTCCCCAGTCTCTACTTTCTAAACTGAATGTATCTGAACACCACCCAACTCCTCTAATCCATATAGGTTTTCTAATTAATTTCTTAGCTATCTCTTCTGAAGCCAAGACCATTACAACTGCTCCATCAGAAGCAGGACTAATATCTAAATGGGTTAATGGATATGATATTATCTCTGAATTTAAGACATCTTCAACAGTTATTTTAGCTCCATGTCCAGCATAAGGATTATTTAATGCATTCTTTTTATTTTTAACTACAACTTTTGCACATTGCTCTCTTGTTGTTTTTGTATCATGAAGATATCTATTCATTTCAAGTCCAGCGACAAAATGTGGATTTTCTGCTAATGGACGATTGAAAACTGGATCAAAAGCAAATAATTCTAATTCTCCTAAGGTAGTCATATTGGAAGCCTTACTCATTGCCTGAACAGCAACAATATTAAGCTTTCCGGTGAGTATCATCATATATGCGGTAATTAATGATTGTAAAAAGTCTCCAGCTATAGTATTAACTGGTTTTAAGACTGCTCCTAATTGATCTGGACAATATTCATCAGCAATAGAATATCCTTCAAAAAAATCTTCAGCTGTACTTACAAAACTATCTATATCCTTTCTGGGATCAACTCCTGCTTCCTCATAGGCTTTTGTGGCTGCTTCATAAGTCAGTTCTCGATAAGACAGATCTGGGGTGGTTGACCTGAAGTTTGTATAACCCACACCAACTATAGCAACTTTTTTACTCATCTCTTATCTCTCTTTCTTTTCTTAATCAAAACACCTTTTAAAAATTTGAATTTATGATAAATTTTTATTTCAATCATTCCTTTCAATTAAAAAATTATCATTTTATTATTTATTACATATTAAATGAAATCTTATAGTTTTAGTATCTATTATAATCAAAAAATAATTTAGTGTTTAAATACATTTTGAAAAAATTTAATATATTTTATTTATAATCTATTTTATCTCACGACTCTAAATAAAACTTTGTTAAGTAATAAAAATAGAAGCAGTTTTTATTCTGCTCCTTTTTAGATTAGTATTAATTTTATTTATTGTATTTTTTTTTAATGTTTTTAAAAAATGTTCTTCATATTTCTCCATAAGATCTTTAACCACTCCTTCTTTCCTATCATACGTCTTGAGTAATTTCCCTATTCTTTCTACCATTTTATTACTTCCTTTTCCTCAAATCCCGTAATCCTTTCATGAAATTAAACCTTGAGACTTCCTTCATATATTGTAGATATTCATCACCCCATTTTGATATATCAAGTTTCTTTTCTTCCATACGAACTCCATAGTAAGTGTAAACAATTATTACGATAATAGCGACAATTGAAAGATGGGTGAATGGAACATATTCACTAAGAATGATTGGCAACAGGATTGGCAATATCATGGATGCCACTCCCGAATGTCTCATAACACTGTACGGTCCATCCTTAATTAATATGACTGTCTCATCATGTTTAACCCCCCCTCTTTTGTAATGCATACGAGTTGCCCAAACCCCAATATACATCCCAGGTGCTGAGAGGACAATTGAAATGCAGATTACAGCCAATGGAAAGTGGACCACTGGTAGTTGATCTGAGAACATGAAGTTAAGTGGCAGCAAAAGTATGAAATATGTCATCCAAACCACAAAACTTGAGATTCACCACTTCCACGATTCCTGTTCACTAAACCCTCTTTTCTTTTTTATTTTTTCGCTTTCTTAGGAATGCTATCTCCTGCACTTGGTTTCTCTACCAAATCTTTTGCAGCGCCTTCTTTTCCCATCCACCTCAACTCTTTATCATCCTTTACGGTGTGCTCTCTTGTTTAATTTCCCAGTGAGTGAGGCGATTCCGATTATAATTACCCAAGCGATAATCAAGACAATTCCGATGAAAATAAACTGACCCACCCATGGGGTACGCAGATATCCCCAAATTACGTGCCCAAATAAATGAAAGAGTGTTGCAAATAATATTCATATCGTTGAGATTATCCCGATACCTTTTCCGATTATCAGTTTCTTGGATGTTGTGCTTTTCATTTTCTTCCTTCACGATGGTTTATGTCATTTCTCTCTTCTTTCCTCTTTACGATGATTATAACCATCTCTCTCCTATTCTCCTTTTTATGATAATGATAGGAATGGAAAGGATGGCTACGTAGATCAATACAAATATGAACCCGAACAGGAGTATAACGAAATCCATATAACTTGTAACTACTCCCGAAACAGCCTTTTCCCACCTAATTCCCTCACTACTACCATTACCACTGCGAAAATAGCCAACGATACGATCACACGGACTATAGTACCGATGGGGTCTACTCTAATGTGTGGGACAATCCAAAGAGAAATACCCAAAATAAAAACCGCAAATATAATTATTATAATTATCCAGCCTAAAGGCGTGGGTTTCTTCCACCTTGTCTCTCTTCCCATTTTCCTTACCTCCATAATTTTTCATTCTTAAAGGGCTTCGAGTAATTTCACTTAACGTTTCGCGGACATACGAAGTTCGCCGTAAGGCGAATTTAGACGGAGCAAAGTAGCCGTACGTCCGCTTTATCGTAGTCTCGGCTTTGCCGATACCGGGCACCGAAGGTTTGAAGAGTTGCCCGAAGCCCGCCCTTTTTACAAATCATTATCTTCTTTTCCCCAAATCCCATAAACATTTTATGAAATTAAACCTTGGGACTTCTTTCATGTATTGTCTGTATCTATCCCCCCACTTCATTATGTTGATTTTCTCTTCTCTATATATGAGATAGTAATGGAAGACAACCATCAATATAATACCTATAACAGTGAGAAAAGTGAACGGAAGACCAGGCATACTGAGAATGACAGGCAAACAAATAAGCCAGATCACAAGGCCAAAAACACCGGGGTGCCTCATAATGCTATATGGTCCAACTCGGTAAAATATAATAGTTACATCAGAGGACTTGAGTCCACCTTTTTTCCGATGGGAGTAAATCACCCAAACACCAAAAAATGTTCCAATCGCTACGAGAATAATTGAGATATAGATTACAACCACTGGAAAATGGATTGCTGGTAGTTGGGCAGAGAATATGATGTTGAGCGGAAAGCAAAGTATGACATAGGCAGCATATATTAAAAAACCAAGGACCATCCCCTTCCAAGATGCCTGGTCACTGAGTCCTCTTTCTTTAAGTATTTTCTTTGCCTCCTTAGAAGTGAGCTCTCCTCTTTGTAGTTTCTCTATTAAATCCTTCACTCTTCCTTCTCTATTTTCCATTTTTCCTCACCTCTATATGACCTGATTAGCATTGAATTGGCTCATCCTCTGAAACCTGATCTTTTTCAATGGTATTAACTTGAACATTCTCGTTTTTTCTCCTTTTAAAAAATCTATAAAATTTTCCCATTTACTCGCCTCTCATATTTTTATTCCCATTTTGGCCAAAAGATCCTTCATTTCTTTATCTTCGTTCGGACGCCAGAAAATAAGTATCTCTTCGTAGTTGCAATTAGGATTACGGCATTTACCTATCAGAAAACGGGCATAGTCTTTTGACATTAGTGCCACACCCATGACCGAGCCCTTTACAAGATGCATATGAACAAGCCACTCACCTTCTGTCACAGTATGACATTTTGGGCAGACGCCGAGTGACTTTGAGCGCAAAAGGTCTATTGAATCTGCCGCCGTCTTTTCCTCTAAGGAAAAAAGAGCATCTATAGGATACTTTATAAGAGCATCGTACAGGTCTGCGATTTCTGAAATTTTGATCTGACAATAGCACGGACCTTTGACCGCATTTGTTATAAACTCTTGAATCGACTTTTTTTCTTTCCTTTCCTGCTTTTTCCTAAAAAATTTATCAAACATTCCCATTTTAATACCTCTATATTTATAAAAATGTTATATTTCAAGACTTAACCCCTTATAGATGACTCCTTACAGACCTCTTACACATCATATAGATTCTTTTTGTATTTGTAGTTTTTGTTTATACTTTCTTTCTGATAAACAGATTTCATGGATTGGCCAGAGATGATTTGCTCGAAAGCGACAGAATTCATCAGAGAGCGTACATTTACAACATTCATCACAATATCCATAATCGAATTTTTGACAAATCTATGTAGCTTCCCTGTCAAGATGATTTTTACACCCCATCTTAAACACTTTTCTATTTTTCAAGTAATTCAAGTTCCTTTTTTCTTCTATCTAATTCTTCCTGCACATCTTCTAGTTTCTGCAGTAACTCTACTGGGATAGAGTGAGGAGGTATTCTTGCTTCAAGATCCCTTACATTCTTTTCCAGCTCTACTATTTCTTTTAATATTTCGTCTTTAGTTCTCATATTTTATATATTCTACTCCAATCTACTTAAAATTTCATTTTTTTAATATTTTACGAGATTTTGTAAGATTAACACCCTTTTTTAATAAAAATTCTATATCAAATACATCTCTTATCTCTTTCCTTTCAGGAAAAGCATTAATTTTTGCTTTAGTCTTCTAAGTTTTAAATACTTCATATTAAATATATATAATTAACATTTTTGTTAATTATTTATACCTAATAAAGCTTTGTCAATAGGTAGTAGCGGTGTTTTACAGTTAATAGTAAGCAATTTTTAGAGTCACTTACTTATTAATAATTGCATATAGCTATTGCTATCAGATTCATTGTAAGAGCTATATATAGTTTAGAGGAAAATTTCACTAAACTTTTAAATGTGAATTTTTATTATGAACTGTTTTCATAAGTTTTCATATTTTTTCTTGATTTTTCACAAGATTTAGTTAATAATAGAAGAAAGTATTTCTTTTTTTAACTCATAAACTAATAGGAATAAGAATTATTTATAACTACTATAATCTTTTAAAGATAAATGAGAAAATAATAGTAAAATTCATATTTACAAAAACTATGCTTTTTAGGAGAAAAATTTGGTAGAACCCTTAATGACTGTTGAAGAAATAGCTAACCATTTGAATTTTAGTAAGCGGACTATTTATACAATGATTAAGCGCAACAAAATTCCTTATATTAAAGTTGGGGGGCAATACCGGTTTAATCAAGATAAAATTGATAAGTGGCTTCATCAAAAATCTGAAGTAAAACCTGAGGTAAGTCTGGAGAGAGTAAAAGACGAAGTCAATCCCCTTACCAAAAGGCTGTTATTTATGGGATTACTGACAAAAGAACTTGAGCCAGAAAAGGTCAGACCAATTATAGTGGGTGGAAATGCAGTTGAATTCTATACCGCTGGCGGATATGCAACAGGTGATATAGATATTGTTGCTCCAAGTGAACCTCTTGATAAGATTCTGAAAATGTGGGGATTTGAGAAAGAAGGTAGGCATTGGATAAATGAAGAATTAGGAATATTTATTGAAGCCCTGGCATTTTCTTTGGATAGTCAAGAACAGTACGATATGATTTACGAAGTTGAAATTGAAGGTCTTATAGTTTACATAATTGGTATCGAAGATTTAATAGTAGATAGACTGGCTGCTTATGTTCATTGGCACTCATCAGATGACAAGTACTGGGCTAAAGAATTAATGGTTTTGCATTTGGATGAGATTGATTGGGATTATTTGGAGAAAAGAGCTAAAGATGAAGAGGTCACAAATGCTTTAGTTGAGCTAAGGAAGGCGATTAAGGAAAATGAGAAAAATTAAATGGAGTGAATATAAAGTAAAAAGGTCTAGTTTTATTAAAACAAGAGCCAAACTTGGGTTTAAAAGAGGATCATCCTCAAGAATCAGAGATGAAGCGGGGAGAAAAC
>JABUBL010000498.1_pt1 | contig 11902 bp, 8 predicted proteins | sample 7240371 | NCBI WGS metagenome assembly JABUBL01 (sample SAMN07256343, study PRJNA390944) | subsurface metagenome | isolation source: Methane hydrate marine sediment | place: Pacific Ocean: Eastern North Pacific, ODP site 1244 | collected 2002
CATAGCAAATTTTTGTAGATACCAATCAAAAAAAAAGTTTTACGCACATAAAGATTTTAGAAGTATTTCTCTTTGGGTTTTTTCTGTTTTTAGATTATAATGAATACCCGATTATTGATTTATTCTACACAGCAGGTCTGATAATAGTTATTTTTACTTATTTCGTTAACTTAATTCGAGGGAAATCTAAATACGGCAATTTTAAAAGCTATTTTGTTGGTTACCTTATCGCAGCAATATTCATTGGTTCAAATGTAATAATAGCTACTGAAGAATTCTCAGGATTTTTAAGAATTTGGAGCTTGTTGATTTCAGCAATATTATATATTTTTGTTCTAATTTACACGTTTGTAACCATTGAAGAATAATTTTCTTTTTATTTTTAAAATTAAGGATAACTTAGCGTATCTATGCTTAGTCAATTTATAAGAGAAACTAAGTTAAATTAAATATAAGATTTTTTGAATTTGTGTATTCGCGTTTTTAAAGGGAATTAATGTCAATATAAGTGAAAATTTTGATAATAGCGATAGGTAGAGTGAAAAAAGCGAAATCTATTTTTACTGAACCTCTTGATTTTGAAATTTCTAGTTGCCTAGAATATCAACTATTAAAAATATAGATTTTATTTATTATTTTAAGAAATTAATTTTTAAAAAAAATTTAATGTGATCATAAATAATGAAAAAAGTAAGCACTAAAACCTTAATGGTTTTAACATTAATGGTAGCTTCTTTTGCAGCCACACCAATGATGGTAGCTGGCCATAACTACGATAACGACTACACTTTTGATCAACTTGGAATTACAGATCCCTCTAATATCATTACTGGGTTTTCAGGCGGTTTTGGAAGTATTTTTAGGGGATTAGGTTACGGAGGAAATTTACTAGCGACTGTTTTTGATATGTTATTTATGCAAGTCTTAACTGACTTCAGTAGTAAGGAAGTTTTACCTGGAGTCTATGTGTTAAGCGCATTCCAAGAGAAAACTTATAATGGTACTAGAGATTTCAGTAATAATTCAAAGAAAGACTATTATATGGTCCCTTTCGAATATTATGCAGGTTTAGAAAATCAAAGTGATTATGGTTATGCCTACTGTGAAGTTGAGACTTCCGGGATATATGAATTTAATTTGACTATAGGTGCAGGAGTCACTTTAGTTATTTGGGACAACGATAATTCTTTTGTTAATGCAGTGAAAAAAATAATCGATTTCTTCAAAGAAGTAAGGCCCTACATGGAAAGTTCAATGGAAGGTCCTGGAGAAATACCAGAAGTTTTGATCAGAAAAGGCATCGAATTAATTACTTGGTTCTTAATTCACATCAATGATATCTTTACCGGAGAAGAATTGTTTGTATTAAATCCTATAACTTGGCAAAAGTTAGAAATCAAGACGGGTCCAGGGTATAGTATTACCAAAACATGGAAAGTTACTGGTAATAATTGGGAAATTGATGAGGGAGATCAATTAATTGAAATTATACCTGGTGGACCGGCAGTACTTGCTCAATGGAATATCACAGCAAAAGCTAAAAAAGATAGTTACATGGAATGGTTATTGACTAAAACTGATGATGTTGATCTTCTCGAAAATGTTTTTACTTCGTTTTCCTTTGATTTAATGCAATTATGGGTTAAAAACTTTGAAATTCATATTGATGTAGGGGCCATCATGGACTTGATTGGCGATGGTTCTAACGGTTCTGTTAACCCTGCCGAAATCTTTCAGGGGTTAGACATTGAATTTTACTTGTTCACTCACCATTTAACAGGAGCTTTCTTATACAACGATTCAAATTCAGACGGTAAACTTTCTGCTGATTATGTACAAGTAAATAATACCGATGGCGATCCAATATTTGATGAGATGGGAGATCCAGTAGAAGTTCCATATAGTTCAGAACTTTCACACAGATTAATTTTAGGCACTGTTGATGATTTTGATTTTGAGTTACCTAATAAGGATGGTAATAAAATCTCATGGGGTTTAACTATGAAAAAAGCGACTCTTGTTCCTGTTCCAGTTGGAGTAAATTTAGACTCGTACTTAGGAGCTTCTAACGAATCTCTTGCCTATATTCACTTTGGATTTACTTTTGAACCAAAATTTATTGAAATGGACACAACTGATGGAGGAAAGATCCCTGTTTTACATGGTGCAGTTAAGTTAGATCAATTTTTTGCTCCATGGAACGATCCTTCAGCACCATATGCTAATAATCCAATCGCTGGTTTAGACCTAGCCATAATTTATGTCTCAACTGTACTACACTTCCACCTTAAAGTCGATACTTTAGGCGCAGATCCAGATGATTTTATAGACCCTGCCGATGATTACGATAATTCAACCCATAAACTAAAGATAGGCAATTACCTCTCTCCTAAAATCAAAGATAAGTTAGACTTTGTTGACATTGCTGGACCCAATTATTTCTACGGAGCTGAAGGCTCTACAGATAATGCTCCAGCAAGCACGAACATACTTCCAGTTGCTTTATTCGAAGCAGAAGTTGATAAACATGAAACATACGAAGGTACACCTGGTGAAGTGGAACCTTTTGCTGCTGATATCCGTTTGAACGTGAGTTTCAATGTTATGGTTTATGCCGTATGCTTTCCAATGTTTGAAAACGGAACTGGAATTTGGCATGATCCAACATTCTCCGTCTTTATGGTGTTCGAAGCTAAGGGCTTCTGGGCGTTAATTCTACTAATTGCCGGTATTGGCTTTGTTGGTGTTGCTACCATTTTAATCAAAAGGCGTAAAGACATGAGATTTTAAATCTCAACCAAATTAACAATTTTATTTTTTATTTTATTTTCTCTTTTTTACCAATTTTTTAACTTTAAAGAAAATTTTAAATTCTGAGTTATCAAAGTGATATTAATCAATTGTTATTGTTATAATGCAAAACAAAGAAGGTTACGAAATGCAATCAAAATTAAACGATTCATATCAAGTTGATGAGAAAAAACGTTGGTTCCAAAAGTGGTGGCCGTCTAATGTTCCACACAACATAGATTTCAAAGAAAAAACTTTAAATCAAATGTTAGACGAACAAGTTGAGAAGTATCCTGATCAAAATTTAATCTGGTTTCTCGATACATGGGTTACATATAGACAATTTCAAGATTATGTAAAAAGATTTGCCACGGCTTTAGTCGATTTGGGGATAAAGAAGGGCGACGTAGTTGCTATTCATTTACCAAATTGCATTCAATATGTAGTAGCATATTACGCAATTACAAGAATAGGAGCAATCGCAAATGGAATTAATCCAACTTATCAACCTATAGAAATTTTACATCAATTTGACATTGTTAAGCCAAAAATGCTTATTGTATTAGACGCGTTATATAAACCTTGTATAAATCCGATTATTGAAAATTCAAGCGTTGAAATGGTGATTTATACAAATATAGCTGATTTGGCTCAAATGTTTGGAACTAAAAAAGTGCTTGGAAAGTTTTTGAAAAAAATCCCGACGGGAAAATGTGATTTTGAAAACGCTATTAAGTTTAAAGACCTTTTAAAAACAGAACCAAGGGAATCTGATATAAATGTAAAGATAGATGTAAAAAAGGACCCAGCCACCTATATTATGACGGGGGGTACGACAGGCTTGCCCAAGGCTGCAGTTTTGACGCATTTTAATGTTGTATCAAATGCGGAGCAATGTAAACAGTGGTTAGGCGGTGAAATGCCTGGTATAGGAAACATTGGGATACTTCCATTATTTCATAGTTTTGCCCACACTGTTGTTATGAATACTACAGTAGAAATCGGAGGTTGGATGATGCTTTTTGCCACACCACCATCTCAAGATGAGTTGTGCGAACTTATTGAAAGATTGCCATGTTCGGAAGGATTGATCTACGCAGGAGCCGAGATTTTATTTATAAAATTAGCTGAATTAAGACATTTGAAGAGGAGATATCCTGGGGTAATGGGAAAATTAAGGCTGTGTATATCTAGCGCTGGTCCATTGCATAAACAAGTTAGAGACGCATTTATAGAAAATACAGGAGGTCGAATTGTCGAAGCTTATGGATTATCTGAAGCCAGTCCCGCGGTAAGTGCAGGCAACTTATTTGGGGATAGCCCCGTAGGAGTCATAGGAATGCCTTTTCCAGGAACAGAATGGGGCATTTTCCACGCAGATGATTTTTCAAAAGGTCCAATCTGTTTAGGAAATCCAGAAGATGCGAATTTTGGAATTGAAAATACCGGAGAAATATGTATTTACGGGCCTCAACTAATGAAAGGCTATTTAAATCAACCAGAGGAAACCGCTGATGCGCTAATTGAATATAACGGAAAAATTTGGCTTTTAACTGGCGATATTGGATTTATGAACGAAGATGGCACCGTTGAGATTAGGGACCGTAAAAAACAACTCATCAAGTACAAAGGTTTTTCTATTTTTCCAAAAGAAGTTGAAGAACTTTTAATGAAACACACCGACATATTAGAAGTTGCTGTTTCAGGTCTACCTCACGATGAATACGGTGAAGTAATAAAAGCTTGGGTTTCCATTAGGGACGATTCTGATTTGTCGCCTAGATCAATAAAAGAGTGGGCTAACGAAAACATGGCTCACTATAAGGTCCCTCAACATATTGCTATAATTGGAGACTTGCCAAAAAATGTAATTGGAAAAGTACAGCGAAGAGCGCTCCAAATTAACGATCCCATCTGGAAAGAGAAGTACGGTGAAACTAAATAAATTGCTTAAGTTTTTTTAAACTAAAAGTCATTTAGATTTGTTGTGGTTTCTTTATTTTGAACTAGCTCTACTCATAGACGTCTTATTTTTCTATTTTAATTTAATTAGCATCTTTTTTTAATAGATAATTTTTTTCATCTAGAATAACGAAAATAATAATAATATGTTAGATTTAGACTATTAAAATTTTACATAAAAAAGTGTGTGAATAAAAATACCAATTATAAAAGAAGATACATATCAAGTAAATGAAAATAAAATATGGTTCAAAAAGTGGTGGCCAGATAACGTTCCAAAAAACGTTAAATTTGAAGACAAAACCGTAAACCAATTTTTAGACGCGCAAGTAGAAAAGTATGGCGATCTAAATTTTATTTGGTTTTTAGAAACATGGGTTACTTATAGTGAATTTCACGATTACGTGCTAAGATTTGCAACTGCTTTACACGATCTCGGAGTAAAAAAAGGCGATGTTGTTGCGATGCTTATGGGCAATTGTATTCAATACGTAATAGGATATTATGCTATAACGAGAATAGGAGCAATCCCATCTGGGATCAATCCAACATACAAACCATTAGAGATTTTACACCAATTAGACGTAACACAAGCTAAATTTCTTATTGCTTACGATGCGTTCTTTGACGAAAAGAGTAAATCTCGAATAAAGAAAAATTTACCATATATTGGTGAAATCTTAGGTAGAAGTACTGTTGAGAAGGTAATTCACACTAATCTCGCTGATTTAGCCCATGGTTTAGGCTTTAAAAGAACTTTGGGTAAGGCATTAGGAATTATCCCAAAGGGAAAAGTGAATGTACCGGGAGCTGTTAATTTTATGGATCTATTAAAAACAGAACCAAACGTTCCAAAAGTTGAGATTGATGTTAAAACTCATCCTGCTACATATATTATGACAGGTGGAACAACCGGATTACCTAAAGCGGCTGTCTTATCTCATTTTAATGTGGTTTCTAATGCGGAACAAGCCAAATATTGGTTAGGCGGCGAGAAACCGGGAATTGGGAACATTGGAGTGCTTCCCTTCTTTCACAGCTTTGCCCATACAATAATTATGAACGCTACTATTGCTTTTGGAGGATGGATAATGATGTTTCCAACACCTCCACCTACAGAAGAATTATTAGAGCACATTGAAGAGTTACCTGCCCCTGAAGGTTTAGTATATGCGGGAGCTGAGATTTTATTTAAGCGATTAGTTGATTTTCCAAACATAAAAGAAAAATATCCTAAAGTCATGGGTAAATTAACCTTATGTGCGTCAGGAGCTGGACCTTTACATGGACCCGTTCGGGATGCTTTTGTGGAAAACACGGGAGGAAATATTGTGGAAGGTTATGGATTAACAGAAACTACACCACTAGTCAGCGCAGGGAATTTATTTGGTGAAAGCCCTATCGGAGTTATTGGACTACCTGTACCGGGTACGGAATGGGGAATTTGGCCAACTGAAAACTTTAACGAAGGGCCTATATGCTTAGGAAACCCAAACGATACTAATTTTGGAGAAGAACACACGGGTGAAATTTGTGTTCATGGACCCCAAGTTATGTACGAATACCTCAATCAAACTGAAGAAACAAATGATACTATCAAAAAATACGATAGTAATCTGTGGTTGTTAACTGGCGACATCGGCTTTATGAACGAAGATGGCACAATTGAAATCAGAGATCGTAAAAAACAATTAATTAAAGTAGCTGGACATTCTGTTTTCCCAAAAGAAGTTGAATCGATGTTAATGAAGCATGAAGCCGTATCAGAGGCTGCTGTTTCTGGTCTACCGGACCCTGCTGGAAAAGTTGGCGAAATAACAAAAGCTTGGGTTTCCTTAAAACCTGAATATGTTGGGAAGATCACTGAAGAGGAATTAATAGCTTGGACTCAAGAAAACATGACGAAATGGAAGTGTCCACGGATGATCGAGTTTATACAAGAAGTTCCTAAAAATATACTTGGTAAAGTTCAACGAAGGATACTTCAAATCAACGATCCTATCTGGAAAGAAAAACACGGGGAATAAACACTAATAAAAATATTAATAGTATCAAGCTTTAATTTTTTTTTTATTTTCTTTTTTAAATTTTAAAGGATTAATTATTTCTATTTAGAAACATTAATATTAATATACTTACATTAAATAGATTAAATCTTCTATTTGATTAGAAAGTCAATTATTAAAAGTATACGTTTTTTTTAATAAAATATAAATATCAATTTTGAGGATTGTTAGAAATTACTGAATTAAACATTTATATCTTGGAAAAAGTTATTCACGAAATCGCTCCTGAACTAATTGATATTTATAACATTAGAGAAGACGAATCGGAAGAACAACAAATTAAGACTGGACGACTTCATGAGAATCGAATATTGGGTATAATACTAACCTTCCATCTCTTTCTTTATATAATGTAGATTCTATCTCGAGGGAAAAAAAAAGGTAACTACAAGAGATGTCGAAATAGAATATAAAAAATTCTTTAAAGAAATCGCGCGTTCCACCATATCAACATATTTAAATATGTTGAAAAAAGAATCTACATTATATAAAGAAAGAGATGGAAGGTTAGTTTACTACATATTTTTTGAAGATCCACCTAAAGAAATTAGCGCATTTTGGTTTACTAGATTGTTTTGTGTTGATCCAGCATACTTTTCTAGAGCGATTTATTTTTCGAGCTTGTACTCAATTGCGGAAATAATAGTTAAAAAACACATGAAAAAAGGAAATTACGACGAATTAGTCAATACCTTTAGGTATTTAACTGGAATAATTATTTTATATATCCTTAAAAATAGAAGCTCAAAATGCATTTTGTGTCAGTTTAGTAAACAAGAAAGATATATTGAACTATTAGAAGCTTTAAATTTGGCAATAAAGGAGAGAACTGATGTATTACCTAGTGAATTACAAGAAAGTTTGAAGAAAAAGTACGCGGAGATCCCAAATTTTGGAGGATATTATTTCAGAGATGAAAATAAAGAAATCGAAATGATTGAAGAACTTCTAAGTTCTGCGAACCAATACAAAAAGGATATGGAATATCAAACTATGGTTTTAAATAGGAGAATTAACACACGAATACTTGAAAAGGTTCCTGTAAATAATAAATAACCAAATTCTTCTCAATAAATTGTAGTAATCAAACTATACTTTAATAAAAGATTTAAGTTATTCTTTAAAAACGAGTTTAACTTTAACTTAGTATCTGTTTGATTTATTAAGCATTACACTTGTTAATGCCTCGAAAGTTTTTTCAACATTTTCTCCCGTCTTAGAGCTAGTTTCAATAAAACCGTCGACATTTCTCGATTTCGCAATTTTTATTCCTTCTTCTGCTGAAACTTCCCTATTCTCTGCTAAATCTGCTTTACCGCCCACTACAATAATGGGAAATATATCCTCGGCTCGAATTTCTTTCCTAATAACGCTAAGCCAATCGTCTATGTGAGCGATGGAAGAATAATTTGTTATGTCAAACAAGAATAGCCCTCCCCGAGCGCCTCTAACATATGTAGGAAGTAAAAACCTAAACCTCTCCTCTCCACCAAAATCCCATATCTGTAATTTTACTTTCTGCTTGTCTACTTCTAAACTCTTAACCTCAAAATCTACTCCAATGGTCATTTTTGAATCAGAAACAAACAAATTAGTCAAAAATCTTTGAGTTAGAGTGGTCTTTCCACAGCCAGCATCACCAAAAATGATAATTTTAAAGGTTGCATCGTACATTTTTGTTCAGTATTCCTCCCAAGCGCAAATTCAAATCTTAAATATTTCGTCTAATTTAATAATTAGATATTTATACAAATATTTTAATTTGATTTCTATAATAAATAATCGTATTTAAAAATATAAATCTTTCAATGTATCTGTTATTAAAATATCAAATAGTCTTAAAAATTTATTAAAAGAACAATGTTAAAAAACTATCTAATTTGGAAATTTAAGAAATTTAAATTAAATTTATTAAAGCAAAAGTTGAGTGTATTGAGATGACATGAAAAGAAAATTTGATTGGTCAGAACATATTGAGTTTGACCCTAAGAAGTTTGAAACCGTAACATCAACATTCGGCGTGAAAAGAATATATGCTATGGGATTAATGCCAGTTAGAGGAGCCGAAGGTTTTAGAAAGTTAGATTATGAATTTGCTGAAAAAAAACTAAATATTATTGAAGTTATGAATAAATTAGATGAGTGTCACTTCAATGTTTTTGGGCTTGTTATCAAAGATACTGATGGAGCATGCGTGTGGGATACGGATGTGGGATGGAATCCTACGGGAAGAGATATATTGGGGGAGTTTTGCGATGCTGCAAAGGATAGAAATATAAAAATAATGGTTTCTTTTACAAGCATGAACGACGCGTACCAAGGGAATTTACATCCTGAACGAGTTAGCATTCATGGAAAAAATGGAAAAAAAAGCAGTATAAAATATAGAAAAGGCGATATTTCAACACATGACGAGGGAGAAATGAGAGTAGAATTACCTGAGAATGTTTCATTTAAAGAATATAAATCAAAAGTTCCCTTTCTAACAGAAAACATAGATATGAAGCAAGGGAAGGCGAGGGGGGCAAGAGGAAAGGGTTATATACCATCTACAAGTTTTATGTGTCCTAATAGCGAGCATGTTAATTATTTATTAGAGCTTACAAAAGAAGTCGTAAAAAACTATCCTATAAAAGGATTCTTTGCCGATTACATTAGATACGATGGAACTTTCATGGAGTTATGCGCTTGCCATCGGTGTGTAGAAAAATTTAGAACTAATTATGGACCTAAAGCAAAATTATTAACAAGTCATGAATGGTATGGGTTTAAATCAGATACAATTGCGGAATACGCACAAAAGCTCCAGAACGCAATAAAAAGCGTTAATAGCAACTGTATTTCGGGATGGTTTTGCCTTCCTGGTCCTAAGAAAATGTTTACGCAAAAAAGATTAGGTCAAGATTGGGCAAAATTATCTTCAATTTTGGACGTGGCATCTCCAATGGAATACCCATATTTAATGGGAACACGAGACGACGGATGGTATTGGGGGAAGGTAGGTGGCTTTTTTTATTGGTATTTTATGAGAAATATGAAAAAGAGAATTCACGAATTCAATAGTCCGATACTAGCGATCACGAATTCCGTTGAGTGCAATACCGATGAAATGTTAAAACAAATGAAGGGTTTTGATTTCGGTTTAGGAATCGCGTTATTTAAATATTTTGGTACGACTGAGGCTCAATGGCATGGTTTAAAAGAATACGCTGAAAAAGAAATAGGTTTAGAGAATTTAATTATAAACTAAGCTTTATTTTTTAATTCACTATACCGAAAACAATAGGTTGTATGGTCATTTACAATTCCAACTGCTTGTAAAAAGGAGTAAATTATAGTTGATCCTACAAATTTGAAACCTCTTCTCTTCAAATCTTTACTAATTCTGTCAGAAAGTTCTGTGTGGGGTGGCAATTCTTCTAATGCCTTCCAAGAATTATGAACTACCTTATTATTAACAAAACCCCATATATAATTATCAAAAGAACCAAATTCTTCTCGTATTTTAATGAATGATTTTGCGTTTGAGATTACTGATTGGATTTTTAATCGATTTCGTATAATTCCCTTGTTTTGCATTAATTCTTCAATTTTAAGTTCGGCATAGTTTGAAATTCTAATATAATCAAAATTATCAAATGCCTTCCTAAAATTATCTCTCTTTTGAAGTACAGTGTTCCAACTTAAACCGGCTTGCATCCCTTCTAAGATTAAAAGTTCATGTAGAATTTTCTCATCATGTTCAGGGGTACCCCATTCTTTATCGTGATATTCCTTCATTAAGGCATTATTATCTGCCCATTCGCATCTTTTCACCATTATTGTATTAACATTATTTATTTTATGAATTTTAAGCTATGATTGATACAGTTACAGCCGCATTACAAATAATTATTTTGTCAGAAGTATCTCCTAGTTCTTTAATCATTATTCCTTTAGCAACCAAACCTCCCTTCTCTATCTCAATCGATTTTTCACCAAATGGAATCGCTTTTAAGACTTTTTCTTTTTTAACATTATCGGGATAAGGTGCTCCAATCTTTACATGTACAATCATTTTTAATAGATCTTTTGGTTCTTTTAAGCCACAAATCTCTAATAATCCCGCAAGACAGTTATTTGCAATAGCATTTTTGACAGCTTTAATAGCAGCATTAGTGCAATCATAATCGTGTCCGTGCTGATCTATGCCAAACCCTAGTTGTACGATAAACCGTTTCATAATTTTTATTTCTTTATTTTATTTCAAGTCCTCAACTAGTTTAAGAAAGTCTGTGTATGGAATGGCTGTCCAACTCTCTGCGAAAGTAGCTCCAGCAGCACGGGAAAGCAGCGAAACCTTTGCGGCTTCTATTTCATTTTTTGCTTCGAAAATATCAAGAAAGTCATAAGGACCTAATATCGCGTAATGTGCTATCCATTTAATATTAGGAACTTTCTCTTTAACTAGTTCTAGATATTTTTCACCCTGTTTTTTCCTTTTTTCTACTAAATCAGGATTTTGAAGTTTAGTTGCAAGTATATATATAGGCATAGAGAAAATTATTATACTTTAACTTATAAATTTATATTAAAAATTTTATTTCTTGCTTTAAACTAATATTTAAATGACGATTCTCTTTTTAAGAGAAGAATAATTGAAAAAAGAAATTGTAATAAAAATAAGCAAAGAGAAAGGGTTTAAATGGAAAAAAAAACAGAAAATCTCTATGAAATTAATGAAAGCGTTTACCAAAGATTTGAAGAAAAATATCATATACTTTACCGGTGGACCTGGGATAAATCGTTATCAACATACGGAAAAATGTTTGAAGAGAATATAGCAAATCACATCAATTCAAAAAAAGATGGATATTCTCGAATAGATTTTGCTTTAGTGGCGGCTGGTTGGACGGTGTATGAAAAGTTTTCATTTGCTTTTGCTTGGGAAAGAGAAAAGCCAGAAGGAGGAGATTATGGCGTAAAGTGGATGCAGTCGAAATATAAAATAGGGAACTCTGAAACCTTTACTCAGAAGATAAAACATGTTGCTAAATTTTATGGTGCTTCGCTAGTAGGAATTGCTGATATTAACGAAAATTGGA